>ERZ857965.2752-NODE-2752-length-14278-cov-4.573930_pt1 | contig 14278 bp, 20 predicted proteins | sample MGYA00519758_ERZ857965 | MGnify/ENA primary metagenome ERZ857965 (study PRJEB31778, sample SAMEA3449381) | human gut metagenome | biome: human gut; feature: human-associated habitat; material: faeces | place: United Kingdom | collected 2010/2012 ... | reverse complement strand
TTCATTATAGCTTGTGAAACAAAGTTTAATGTTTTTTCCTTATACGTAAAAAATAAACTTAGGACATCTACATTCAGCTGTAAATTTCCTAAGTTTGTTTTTACTATAAATTTTTAATTTTTATTTTACTTAATCCAGTAACCTAAATTTAGTTAACTCCTTCTTCTTTAGGCAGTCGTTTAATAATTTTAATTTTTCTTTCGTTATATTTCATCTTCTTATTATTTTTCATTCGTTTTGAAATAACTTTGTAAAGTGTATTTCCAAATACGCTCTTTACCTTACCTATATTTATATCTGGATGATATGGATATTTATAAAGTTCACTGTTTTTCCAATAATCATAGTCTGGATTTCCTTTAGTATAAAGTGTTGTAGACATACTCCTAAATGAATTGTAACTTGCAACAGTTTTAAAAGTAGGAGCTTTAATTTTTTCATTTTTTAAGGTATATATAAATTTACTTAATACTTTATCAATTTGCTTATCATATTTTTCTAAATTATTATCTCTATATACTATTGGTAATTTATAAGTAGTATTTATTCCCCAAAATGTAAGTACTTCCTTTATATAATTAGCAATTTCTTTAGCCCTAACGCCTCCTGTTGTAGTTATTATAAGCGCTTTTTTATTAAAGTATTTAGGTCTATGAAAGTTGTATGACATATGATCTATAAAATTTTTAAGTTGACCTGATATTTGAAGTGAATATACTGGAGATGTTATTATCATTGCATCGCACCAAGTAATTTTATCATTTATATACTTTATACTTTCATAGTGTGGGCATTTTTCTTCACTTTTTAATATACAGTTAAAGCATCCCGTACACATTGGTATTTTCATTTTACTAAGTTCTATTATTTCATAATCTGCATCAATTTCTTCATTTATTTTTTCTTTAACTTTGTTTAGTATTTTCCACGTGTTACCCCTTCTTGGACTTCCATGTATAATTAATATCTTCAAATTATCACTCCTATGTTATATGTAAAGTATTAATTTTTATATTCTAAATATATCCATATGACAATAGCGTGCAATTTATACATATGTTTTAGTTAAAATTTAAGGTGATAATTATCAAAGATTTATATCATAGATTATTTACACTAAAAAAAGTCTAGGATATCCTAGACTTTTTGCACTTTACCTAATTTTTCTTCTTTACCTATTTTATTTACAAATCCTTTTGGAAGTAAGTTCCATATATATACTGATAAAGAGAAATCTAACATACTATGTATAACCGTTCCTACTCCTACTAATAATATAACTCCCTGTAAAAAGCCTTTATCATAATATGCTGGAGATAAAGATGAATTAAAATAAAATGGTATAACAACTAAGACTTCGCAAATACCATGAATCATTCCTATAATAAATGAACTTCCTAAAGATCCTTTAATAGTAATACTTTCCTTATTTTTAATTAAACTCATTCCAAGAATTACAAAAACTAAATGACTTAATGCTCTTGCCACTACAACTATCGGAAAACCTCCTATAAAAAATCCTATAGTTGTTCCTACTGTAACAAGTAGTGCCACTTTTGTTGATATAAACATAGCTATAAATATTGCAACATGGCTTGCCAATGTAAATGATGCTGGTTCAAGCACTATCTTTATTGGTGAAATCATTGGTATCATAATTCCTATAGCACATAGTAATGCTGCCATAATAACTTCTTTTGTGTTTAACTTACTGTTCATAAAATCCCCCTTTTTCTTCTGTATATACACCTGTAATTACATTTTACTTCCTTTATATTCCAATGTCAATATAGATAATAAAAGTAACTATTCTAAATCTTTGTCATAGTATAATATAGACACCTTTTACCAAGGGGAGGGATTATTTTGAGCTATTATGTAAGACCTGACTTTAATTTAAAGACATTAAATCCTTATGATATTTATCAAGCAATTGAACAGTGTAATAGCAAAATATTAAAAATTACTTACTGCTCTTTAAGAATTGATGGACAATGTATGAATACTAAGACAAATGTTATACAAATAAAAAGATTATATAAAACTTGTGATTTTATAGAAGGAACTATATTAAAAGATGATAAACCATATGAAGATATAGTATTAAAAGCAGACCAAATACTAAAAGTAGAATGTATAAAATCAAATAAACCTGATAATAAACCAGAAGAAAAGCCTACAATATTTGATATGATAAAATCTTGTAATGGAGTAGTTAGAATAACTCAATGTACAAAACTTGAAAATGGTAAATGTGTAAACAGAACTTCATTTCCTTTTTTAGTTACTGAAATAGATAGAAAAAATAATAATATTAAGGGTTATAAAGTAAGAGAGGGTTTAACTCCTGAGTATATAGTGTTAGATGCTTCTTTAATTCTTAATGTTGAATGTGTAACTCAAGCTAATTCACCTAATTTTCCATGGGGATTAATTCATTTTTTAATGATGCAAATGAAAAATGATTAAATTTAGCTTTACTCTTGTCTCCAACAATTTACATTTTCTAAAGTGACGTGCCTGTAAAATACTTCATTTAAAAAAGGTCTAAGATAATAATATATCTTAGACCTTTTTTACTAATCAGTTATACTAGGTAAATTACCTAAATTGTTATTTTCATTTTCATCTGGTAAACTTCTTAAATACTCATTGCCTTTTCTAGTAGCAACAGCAACCCCTGCTATTTCTCCCATTTTAGCCATTTGTATTCCTTCATCCTTGCTTACCCTTTGACCATTTGATAACTCATACCCAACAACATCACCATCATGCTTTACAAGCTTAGTTATTCTTTTTGCATCAGCATTTGGAGTTGGTACTTCTTTATTTATATTTTTAGGTAAATTACCTATCATTCCATCATTTTTGAAATCCATTTTTATACCTCCTATAAATAACCTGATAGCGATAACTTTTATCATAGATCGGGCGATCTTAGCATGACTAACAAAAATCTTCACTATCATTAGCCTACAGTTATTTTTAGAAGATAATAAAAAATTATTCAAACTCTTTGACTTCTTTTTAGATTTATTAAAAGTTTATATACCAAATAATATTTAAATATACAAATATTATTCCTAAATAGTATAAATACTTAATTATGTAAACTAAAAATTAATTTTAAAATTAGGTTATGTTTTAATACAACGTTGAAATTTAATACTGTTTGAGTAATAAAAAGATGGCATTATATGCCACCTTTTATTCGCTAAATATTTCGTACATCCCCATAAAACCTTCGGATACTAATAGTTTACTTTCATTACCTTTTTGTAATTGAAATCCTCTACCGAATTGCTCAACAATATAACCTTCTGATTCCATATGATTTGTAAAATCTTCAGAGGATTTACTTATATATCTTAGTGGTTTATCTGAAATTTTTTCTACTTTTTCTCCACTGATAGATATTTGCACTAATCCTTTTAGCCCAACAAATGGATTAGCTATTTTAGAAGAGTAAGATATAGACCCTAAACACACAGCAATTACAATTAATACAGAGCCTCCAATAATAATTTTTTTACTCAAGTTAATTCCCCCTTTTCATTGTTTAATTTTATATATTATACACAATCAACTATATTTATCACAGATTATAAGAATTGTGGAGCTCTTAATTTTAGATCCTTTATCTTAGTATAAGGGTATACTATATATTAGAAAATGCCCTTTTCAACACTTATTTAAAACATAGCCTAAAATTATAATTTAAATACTATACCTGCTAATGCACCTATACATATAAAAACTATAGGATGCTTATCAAACTTTTTAGTTAAGAAAAATATAACTAAAAATATTATTAAAGCCTTAAAGTTTATAACTACATCAAATAATTTATTAGTTTGTAAAAACTTACTTACATTTATTATAGATATTTTTATAATCTCAAACCAAGCAACAGCAATAAGTCCAGTAACAGCAGGTCTTAAACCTTTAAATGCACTATCTACTAACTTACTATTTTTAAATTTATTTAAAAAGTTTGCAACTATGACAATTATAATAAATGAAGGTAGTACTATAGCAAATGTAGCAACAATTCCTCCAAGTATTCCTCCTGCCTTAAATCCTGCATATGTAGCCATATTTATACCAATAGGTCCTGGGGTTGATTGAGATATTGCTATCATATCAGCAATCATAGAGTTATTAATCCAAGTATATTTTTCTGCTAACTCATATAAAAACGGAAGAGAAGCTAAACCTCCTCCTATAGTAAATAATCCAACCTTAAAAAACTCCAAAAATAATACTATATAAATCATTGCTTAATACCCCTTTTTCTATTTACAAAATCACTTATAATTCCTATTAACGCTGCAGCTATAACAATATAAACTACAGATATATCTAAAAATGATGATGCTATAAACGTAGCTACAAATAATATTATTCCAAGTATATCCTTAACAGAGCCTTTTACAAGTTTTATAAGTGCGTTAAGTATAAGTACACCAACTGCTATTCTTATTCCAGAAAAAGCATGTTGAACGACTTTTAAATCAGAAAAATTATCTATAAATCCTGCTATAGACATTATTATAACTAATGAAGGAAATACAACTCCAAAAGTTGCAAACATAGCTCCTATTACTCCCTTTTCTTTGTATCCTACAAAAGTTGCAGTATTTACTGCTATTATTCCAGGTGTTGCTTGACCTACTGCATAGTAGTCTAATAGTTCCTGTTCTGTTGCCCATTTTCGATTTTCGACAACTTCTTTTTGTAGCATAGGTAACATTGCGTATCCTCCACCAAATGTAAGTCCACCTATCCTACAAAATGTCCAAAATAAATCCATTAATTCTTTCAATTTTACATCTCCCCAAATTTTATTTTACTGTTAAATTTTACTACTTACTCAAGTTTTAGTCTATGCTTTTATGGTGTTTTGTATAAAATTTAAAAGTAAAGAAAAAAGCACTCCATCCTCACAAGATAAGTGCTAAATTCTTAAATATTTTCTAAATTTTTATCTGATAGTCCCAAAACAAAATAAATGTTCTAGGTAAGCTTAGTGTTCCCGCACTAAGCTTTTCTTATATAAATCTATTATAACAGATTTCAAAATAATTTACACAGTTTTTTAATTATTATATGACTTTTTGTAATTAGCATAATCATATATAAACTTATTAAGTTTATCTTTATTGTAATCCTTATCCCACTCGATTACCCAACCTTTTTCGCTTATATTGTTATCTTTTCTCGCTTCTTCAAATGGAAATTCAACTTGATCAAAGTCAGTATCTTTTATCTTTATAGCTTTATTTGCAATAGATACTATTTCAAGTGGAGCCATATTAGTTTTAGTGTATCTAAGAACTTCATTTGCTATATCCATAATATTACCACTAGAACCATTTGCAAATTTATTATATAAAGCTTCTATAACAGTTCTTTGTCTGTTATCTCTTTCATAAGCACTATCTATATATCTTATTCTACTATAAGCTAGTGCCTGTGAACCATTTAAAGTTTGAATACCTGAATTATTTACACCATTTATTTGACTAACTTCTTTTTCAGATACATTAATTTCAACGCCACCTAATATATCTATTATTTTTTCAAAGGATTCAAAACTAACTGCTATATATTTATCTACATCTATTCCAAAATTATTCTTTATTGTGCTTATTAGCAAACTTGCTCCTTCATAAGCATATGCATGCGTTAACTTTTCAGTACCATATCCTTCTATATCAACATAAGTATCCCTAGCTAATGATGTTATTCTTATATCATTATTCTTTTCATCTATTGTAGCAATCATCATAGCATCCGATCTATTACCTTTTTCCATGTTGTTGCCATCTACACCAACTAAAAGTATATTAGTTATTCCATTTTTTTTATTTTTTTCTGACTCTTCAATTGTTGTATTTATTTGTTTTGCTTCTTCTTTATCATACATAGAATTTAACTTAAAATATACATACCCAATTCCCATTAATGGTATTATTATTAGTATTGAAATTAATGCTATTGTAATTTTTTTTATATTATTCATATTGCCACTTCCCTAGTATATTTTTAAATCATAAAAATTAAGCTATACACAATAGTGCAGAGCTTAAAATCCTATAAGTCCATTATTATAAGCATATAATGCTGCTTGAATTCTATCTTTTAAATTAAGCTTTGAAAATATATTACTTGTATGTTTTTTTACAGTATGCTCTGTTATATAAAGTTCTTTTGATATTTCTATATTACTTTTTCCTTGGGCTATACAAATTAATATTTCTCTTTCTCTTTTTGTTAAATCTCCCATACATTCATTTTCATCTTTAGAAATATAACTTTCTATAAGCTCTGCATCATAATACTTTTTATCTTTGCTCAACTGCTTAACAGCATATCCAATATCTTCTGAGTCTATATTTGCTAATATGTAACCATCAATTCCTATTTTCATACACTTTGAAAACAATACTCTGTCTTCATAAAAATCTAAAACCATAACCTTTATGTTTTTTTCTTTTTTTAGTTTTTCTATATCATGTAAGTACTGTTTGTTGTTTTTGTTTAAGTCTATGACTAATAAATCATATTCATCCTTGTATATATCTGTGTATCTATGACTTTCTTTTATAGTGTCTACATAGTTTTCTTTTGATAAAATTTCAACTATTCCCTTTCTTATTATTAGTGATTCTGAAATTACAATAACTTTCATACTTATCCCCCCCACAAAATATTAAGTTATTTATATGACTTAACCACTTTTTCTATATACTTCCTCACATCTAAATACTTCCTTTTATTTATGTTATTATTTTAAAGTTTATTATTCTGATAACTTATTATATTAGTGTTTTATTAGTATTATTACTATCATTAATTCTAATATAGGTGTATTTTTTATACTACTTTAGTATAAAAATTCGCTTTTCTTTATGGACTTTCATCGAAATACTTTAAACCACATGTGGGCAATATTTATATGATCAACAATTTAGTCAATTGCTAAAAAAAGCAAGTAAATTTCATAAGAAACTTACTTGCTTTTAATTAATATTATTAAATTTATATCTAAACTGTTTAGTAATATATCCCATAAAAATTAAAATAAGAAATACCATTACTATCACCACTTTAACTATTTTAAATAATATCATCTATTATATGATTATCCTGTGCATATAAAATTATGTCTTGCCTGTTTCTAAGATGTAACTTACTAAGTATATTACTTATATGCTTTTTTATAGTATAATCAGTTACTTTTAACTCATTTGCAATATCTTTGTTACTAAGCCCTTTGCATACATAGTTTAGTACACATTTTTCTCTGTTGGTAAGGTCAATTTCATTATTTGTTTTTTCATTATGTATAGTATATTGTAGTAATTCCGAATCATAAAATTTCTTTCCATTTAATACTTTATTTATTATATAAATAAATTCATCTTTATCATCTATATTTAATATATATCCATCAATACCATAGTCTACTGATTTTATAAATAACTCTATATCTTTTTGACTATCTAAAATCATTATTTTAAGATTTTCAAATTTATTCCTTATTTTGCTTAATCTTTCTACTATATTAATGTTATTTTTATTAATGTCTATAAATGATAAATCAACTTCTAAAAGATCTTCATTTGATAAATGATTTGCATTTGAAGATGTTATTATATCATTTGTATTTAGCGTTTCATTTAAAAGATGATTTAGTGAATCTCTTATTATAAAGGATTCTGATAGAACCAATATTTTCATACATTTAGCCTCCAATATATAGTCAAACTTGTATATTTTATCTCATGAGTATATATTAGTGATTTTATGCAAAAAAATATATTACCTTATTATCTTATATATAATTACCTAATAGTGTTAGCTTTAAGTTTATTGTTATTACTCTAAAGTATATAAGGCTCTATCTATTACTATCATTTATTTTTACTCCACCTAATAAGTTTTTTACCTATAGTTTCTTTTGTATTCTAATTTAACTTACTTTATATACTGTTTTACTACTATAGTATAACTTTTAATCTCCTTTAACAATGTTTCTTAAATTATTAACGCTCATACCATACTCAGCAGCAAGAAAACTTAAATTAACCCCATTATACCTTTTTCTAATTTCCCTATTTCGGCTATTTCTAATAGTAGCTTTATACGTTGGTATATACAGATTGCTTCCTCCATACATCCTAATTATCTCTAAATACTTTTCATCTCCAACAATTTCATATAACATTTCTAAATGTTCATATACATCTTCTTTTCTTATTTTCATATTAACCTCCTAAAATTTTAAACTTAAATTATATAAAATATCATCTTTTATAAATTTATTAATAAAGCCTAACAAAACTTCCTTTAATATAATTGTAGTTTTTAATATAAAAACTTTCGAGGAAAATACTTTTAAATATACTTTAGAAAAATACATTAAAACCCTGCTTACACCTTTCTAAGTAATATATAAATATAAGCTTTACAAATGGCTTAAATAAAATTTAGGAGGTAACTTATATGGCAGTTACAGTATTAAATAATCCAGCAGGACTTAGATTAAAATTTGATTTAGGAAAAGATGACTCAACAGGCAAAACTAAAGTAAAAAGCAAAACATTCTCAAATGTAAAACACAGTGCATCAAATGAAGATGTATATGAAGTAGCAAGTGCTATAGAATCTCTTCAACAATATCCAGTTTTAGAAATAGCTAAAATAGACAACACAACTTTAGCATAAAATTCGCTTCGCTTGAGCGACGTGTCGGCGAAACATTTCATTTCGCCAACGATGTATCTTCGTTCCCACTTTGAGCAACGTGTCGGCGAAGCATTTCAGATACATCCGTTGCTCAAAAACACCATTTTAGATAAATATCAATTAATATTTCAAAGTTTGTAGCACTTTATATTATTAAAATTTATATTATTAGGAGGATTTTATTATGGAATTAAATAGAAAATTAGTTATGACTTTTAAAACTACAGATGATAAAAAGGTATCATTAACAGTTGATAACCCAAGAGAAGACTTAACAGAAGAAGAAGTAAAAACTGCTATGGAGCTTATAAAGGAGAAAAACATATTTGCTCCTGGTGGAGCTGATTTAGCATCTTTAGTTTCTGCAAAAGTTGTTGAAACTGATACTACTAACTACGACTTAGTATTTTAATATGATATATGGATGGTAATTTAGAAGTTCTGATTGCAAATGTAGGCTTTCCAATTGCTATAAGTATGTACTTACTTATTAGAATTGAAGGAAAACTTACAATTTTAACAGATAGTATAAATGAACTATCTAAAAATATTTTAAACATGAGAAAAGGATAGCAGCTGCTATCCTTTTTATTAATTTACATACTTCCCACTTGTGCGAATTATATTTCTAACTTGAACCTCACTTATTTCAAATGCCCTTGCAAGATCTTTTATATTTTTTCCATTATACCTTTTTATAATCTCTCTATTTCTTCCATTTCTAAGAAGTGTTTTCTTGCTTGGAAAATAAATGGCAATACCACCATATTCATTACAAAATTCAATAAACTTATCTATCCCCATAAAATTAGCAAGTCCCACAAACTCCTCTGGGATATCCTCAATTTTTATATAATCCATCTTATCCTCCTAATAATCTATATGTTGAAAATGTAGTCTTGGCCCATTGTAACAATAATGCCTAAATTTTGTTTCTCCATCTCTACATTTGGCAACTATTAAATCTACTATTTTTATTCCCTCTTCCCTTGCTTTAAGTACACTTTTCTTATCTCTTTTAATTTTTATAACTGCTTCTTCAAAATCAGAAAGTACTGGCTCATGTATATATACAACATTGTTACTATCATGAAATATTGCCTTACTATCTCTCATTGGACGCTCTCCCCAAGGTCTTAAATCCTTCATTTCATCATTTAATTGACTTAACTGTATAACTGGTATATGAAAATCTAAAGTTATATTTTTAAGTTCTCTTGATAAAGTTGCAACTTCCCTTTCCCTATTTTGTAAGTTTTGTTCTACAGTTAAAAGCTGTAAATAATCCACTATTACCAAATCAGGCTTAACTTGTCTTATTCTTCTTTTTAATTGAGATATTGTGCTTATTCTGTCATTTATGTATATTAGGTTATCCTTACTAAACTCATGCATTACATCTATAATGTTTTTCCAATCTATTTCCTTTAAGTTTTTGTACTTTAAACTTTTAGCACTTATACCAGTTTTTTTGCTTATATTTCTCATTACTATTTGCTCATTACTCATTTCCCTACTTATAAATAGTACCTTTTTACCTTGACTTGCACAGTTTAACATTATTTGAAGTGCCAATGCAGTTTTACCAACTCCACTTCTAGCAGCAATTGTTGTAAGCTCTCCTTTAAAAAGTCCACCTATAACATCATCTAACAAAGGTACTCCAAATTTAAGACCAATTTCTTTATCATTTTCAAGAAAATCTAGTATTCTTTCACAAATAGAACTCATATCATCTTTATCTTCTATGTCCTGATCTATTGTACTTTTTATATCATTTTCAAACTTAAAAAGAGATGAATCTATATCTTTATTTTCAAGTATTTCAGTTATTAAATTCATACAGCTATTTTTTATACATTTTCTTTTAAACTTGTCCTTTAATATGTTTATATGTGTATCTATTGCATAAGTCTCACCAATTGATGATAAATTACTTATGTACGAAACCATTACATCAACTTTTCTTTCATCTAACTTAGTTTTTATTGTTGGTATATCCAATGTGTAATTATTTTTATATAAGCTTTTCATTATTTCAAAGATTTCTTTGTTGTAGGATACAGAAAACATATCCTTACTTAATTCATCTAGCTTATATGCTAGGGTATTATCTAGTATAATACTCCCTAGTATTGAGTTTTCAATGTTTATAGCTTCTAATGGTGCCATATAATCCCCCTAATTAAAATTATTTAAAAATCAAATTCTATATCAAATGGCTTTATATCATCTAAATCATCTATATCTTCATTTGTATCAACTTCTTCATTTAAGTATCCTTCAAACTTGTTACTAAACAAGGTTTCTGGTCTTAAGTATTTTTCCATTTCAGTGTGTAACCATTGTTTTGATTTTATATTTATTACCTTGTAAAAATCTTCTTCATCAAATCCTTCATTAAGCCTTGCGTTTATAAGGCTCTTTGTTTTAACTGAAGTTTTCTTAAATCTTTTATTAGTTTTCTTGTTTAAATAATCAACCACACAAGAATGTATTTTATTATTATTTATATTATCTTTTTTAGAGTGGCAGTTCTCTATATTCTCACCTATATCGTATGTATGTTCGTTTAACGAGCATAAATTATTGCTATTACTAGCTTTAGTATCTCCTCTGCCTAGGTTGTGTCCTAGGTCATGACCTAGGTCAATATTATTGCTGTATTCGTATACTGATGGTGTGTTATCAGTGTTTCCTAATTGAACTAATTGTATTATGTTTAGTTCTTTGAAGTTTTTTATAAGCCTTTTTGCTTTTCCTATTGATATGTTTAAGTCCTTGGAAACTGTGCCATTACTTATGTAGAATTGGCCTTTTGGTAGATTGCCATTCATATTGTTGTAGTTTACTTTTTTCATTATGTAGTGGTTAAATATTATTTTGTCTGTGTCTTTTATATTATCAAATTTTAATACTTGTATATTAGTTTTAAAATATCCCCTTTGTGATTCCATTCTTTATATCCTCCATATGTATAAATTCAAATTCCATTTATGTTCTCTTTTATCGAACACGTTCTATACTTTTATATTAATATATTTTACAATTATTTTCAATAGTTATATAAATATTTATTTAACAACTATATTTATACTATTTATTTTTATATTTAATTTAAATATATTTTTCATATTAAATTTGTAGTTATTATAATGTTCTAACAAATGTTATTTATTTAATATAATGTAGTATTAAATATTAAAGGAGATATTATGATGAATAAAAATAATGATTCTAAGCTTGCACTATTAACATCTGTAGTTTTGGGATCTCTTGTATTATTTTTAATTTTTTTATGTCATAAGCTTATACTTTGTATAGCTCGTGTTTTTGTTTATTTAACAGGGCTTGCTACTGTGTTATTAGTTACTGTATTTTATATTTTTATAATAATATTTCTTATTTCAAGGTTTAGGAAATACTACTGTAAATATTATAAAAATAAAAAGTATAGGAGAAATGATTTTACTAATATCCAAGTTATTAATTCTATAATTAAAATAGAAAAGTCATTAATATTTACGTTACTATTTATATTAGTAGTATTATACGTACTTAATCTATTTATCTATTAAAAAACTACCTATAAAAGGTAGTTTCTATTTTACATTATATCATCTTCAGTTGTAGCTCATTATTGTTCTTTTATTAATGATAACTCTAGTGATATTATTTCTTCAACTTTGGTATTTTCTTGTATATATATTTATTGCAATTTTTATTAGAATTTTGATATATGATTTACCACACTTTATAATATCTACAACATTATAATCTACTACTAAAACTTATTCTATTCTTCTTTAAGTAAGTCTATCCCCGAGAATGTAATATACATTATAGTTAATAATATAATAGTCTTAGCTAGTGATATCTTACCCTATTTAAATAGCTATTCTGAGTTCAATTTGACTATATAATATGCCTAAAGAAAATTTAATTTATTTCTATAAAATAAAATGTAAAATAATAAGCAATTATATTGAGGTATATGTGAATATCTTCATATACACCTCATATAATTGCTTATTTAATGTTTATTAATATCTAAAACTATCTTCCACAAGTTGGATTTTCTCTGTGTTTAAAGTGACTACACCAACCTTTATGATTATTTTCATTATGGAAATTTGCAAGGTCTATTAATTCTTTTTCACATTCATCGCATGTTGGTTTTGGAACTTCTGGTTCAGGTACTGTAGAACCTCCTGATGTAGTAAATGGTACATTTTCTGTAAATTTAACATCTAAATCTACTATTTCTGGTTTTTTCCATTCTTTCATTTTATATTACCCCCTTATAATATTATATATAATAATTGATAAAATCAAATTGTTAACTTAAGCTAAAACTTCCTCAATCAAATTAATTTGATCATTTACAGTAAATTTATCTCTTGGTCTAACTATTCTATAACACTTTATATTTTTGGATAAATCTATGCATTTTTTTAAAATAACTGCTGGAATACCACCTGCATTGCCTAAAACTGCTACATTAAATATATTCTTTATAATATTATCTAGTTTTTTAGCACCAAACAATTCTTCTATTTTTACATCATCTATATCATCTACTGTAATTTCAAATAAAGCTTTAAAGCCTACTTCATAATCAATAAATTTATCAAGAGCTGGCACTATGTACTTAATATGCTCACCAGCATCAAAAGGCACAAAATCTAATGGATTATATCCTAACTTCTCCATAGTATCTTCACAGATTTTCTGATATCCAAATCCAGGATGTATCTTAGCTTCTTCATCTAAGTTTATAGATGCCACATCATCAGCAATGAAACCATATCCTTTTTGTCTTAATGCGGTCGTAAGTGTTGATTTACCTGCTCCTTTATCACCAGTAAATATACAACCTTTATCATTTATTAAAACTGCTCCACCATGTATAGCTACCATATTTTTTTGAAGAAGTATTAATCCTAAAACAGTACCTAATATATATATATTAACCATATATGGGTCTGCATTTTCATATACATCAACTTCTATTTTATCTCCATCATATACACGGTATAATTTTTCATTTTCAACTTTATCATTTGTATATCTAGTGTCTCCAACTCTCACTCCATTTACTAAAAGCTTTGCATACTTATGATTTATATTAATTCTCTCATAATGATTTAATGCTTCTTCTATGGAAATTAAGTGCTCTGAATAGTTTTCACTAGTAAGATTCTTAATATTAATTGAATCTTCCTGCTTAAAAACTGATGTTTCAGCTCTATTAAGCTCTGTCATTGTTGCATAAACTCCAAGCTTTTCCCCTATATCATAGCAAAGACTTCTTACATAAGTTCCCTTAGAGCATGTAACCTTCATTGAAACAAAAGGATTATCTATTTTTATATTTTCAATATTATAAATAGTTATATTTCGTCCTTCTCTTTTAACTTCAATTCCTTGTCTTGCTAAAGTATATAGTCTAACACCATTTTGTTTAAGTGCTGAATACATAGGTGGCACTTGAGAATATTCACCTAAAAATCCCTTTATTGCC
>ERZ857965.2748-NODE-2748-length-14292-cov-3.259184_pt1 | contig 14292 bp, 15 predicted proteins | sample MGYA00519758_ERZ857965 | MGnify/ENA primary metagenome ERZ857965 (study PRJEB31778, sample SAMEA3449381) | human gut metagenome | biome: human gut; feature: human-associated habitat; material: faeces | place: United Kingdom | collected 2010/2012 ... | reverse complement strand
AGTTTGCAAAAGCACATGAATCAGAAATGCCGGAGTATTTTAACCGAGCATTTGGATTTCTAAAGGAGCGTATAGGCGAGGAAAACATCATTTCTGCTGTGGTACACATGGACGAGAAAACGCCGCACCTGCACCTCTGCTTTGTCCCGCTGACGAAGGACAAGCGGCTGTCCGCAAAAGAGATCCTCGGCAACAAGAAGGCGATGATCCAATGGCAGGACGATTTCTACGCTTGCATGGCGGAGCGGTGGCCGGAGCTGGAGCGCGGCGCGCCCGCCGTTGAAACGAAGCGTAAGCACCTGACGCCTCAGTGGTACAAGAAAGTGACAGCAATGGATGCCAAGCTGGAGAAGCTGGAAACGGCGCTGAATGGTATCAATGTACTGAACGCGGGTAAGAAGCGCGAGGAGGCCATAGAGACATTCAGGCAGCTCTTGCCGGAGGTAGAGTCGTTTCAAGCGGAAATTCAGCGGATGCAGGCAGCTGTGTCGCAGTCGCTTTCCATGCAGCGATGCAGCGCTGAGGAAAACGAAGCGCTCAAGGACGAGCTGACCGCCGAGCGCCGCAAGAGCGCCGAACAGAGAGCGAAGCTTGCCGTACTCAAAGAGCGTTACAAACGGGCAGAAAAGCTGCTGAGTAAGGTGCCGAAGGAGATAATAGAAAAAACTGGGGATAAAAAAGAGAGACAGGAGTGATAAGTGAAAAGACAGCCGCGGTGATCGCACCGTCTACGGGGGTGTTGTTTCACTGCAACCATCAAAGCTAACAGCATATTCTCCACACTCACCAAACAAGGCGGTTGATTTATTTTCGAAATAACAAAAAGGAGTTTCCTCAGTCTGGCATTTCAAATGCACAGAGGCTGTCCGTAAAGCGCATTGTGGCTGCGTCTCTTTTTGATTCGGGCAGAAAAAACGCCGTAGACTTTGAGAAAAGTCTACGGCGTGAGCGTATGCGAAAAGGGATGTTACCTTGCAGTAACACTCTTTTTGGTGCTTGGTTATTTGGTTTCCGTGCTAACCTGTTTTGCCTTCTGTACTTAAGGGGGGCTTCTACTGGGATTTTTCTTGTTTTTCTATGTCATGTTCTTGAACCGACGGTTTTGTTTTTTTGCGGGCAGGCTGTGTACTTGAGGGATCAAATGATCCCCTGCTTTCCTCCAAGAGGGCACAACGTTGATTCTGCGGTGCCACCCTCAAAGGCTTAAACTGTCTGAATATTTCTCAAATGCAGATAGACCGTGTTTTTGGATATGCCGAGGTCCTCCGCCACACTGGCGACGGCGTCTTTTATGTTAAAGATACCTCTTTGGTAGAGCAGACGAATGATCTCCTTGTTTTTGTTGCTTGCGTTCACCGACTTGTCCCCGTATATCTGTGCCTTTGCATCCTCCAAGGCAGAAATCAATAATCCGTCGGCATTTTTATTGAAAGTTTCCGAGGAACTGATGTTGGAAGCCTCGTTCGGGAGAAATTGCGTAAGGAAATTGAAAACAGAGATCTCCATATGGAAGTTGATGCACAGTAGCCCGATAATCCGTCGCTGCTCACCGACCACTGGAATTGTAACAGACTTCAAGGTCTTTCCGCTTTTGTGGTTGAAATAGGCCTTTACCTCCAAGCTGCTTCTGCGGTTCAAATCCTCCAGCATAGTCAGAGCCAAATCGGTGATGGGAGCGCCTTCACACCGCTCGGTGTAGTGACCGTTGATGATCTTGATAACAGAATGGTCCAAATCCTCCAGACTGTGCAAAATGATCTCGTAACCCTCGCCCAAATAGGCGGATAAGCCATCCACCAAAATTTTGTAGGACTCCAAAATCACCTTATCTGTTGGAGACAAAACTAAGTAGCCAGACAAAAGCACAACTCCCTTTCTTAATTATACCATGACAATAATAAATTATATTATACAGTATAAAAAGGAAAAATCAAGAATTGATTGAAGTGAAGGAGCTTTGTTTTCGTTCTTGCGGCGGATTAAAAAAATAGGTTATTTCTTAATTACATATAATTTCTGTTATCTATTTTCACTTTTATATTTGTAAAATAAGATTTGCTGAAATTTCTTTCATTGTTTTTCTTTGAAAATAAACAAGAAACTATTGACTAAACATTTTTTTAGTCATATACTGTGTACAGGTAACATAGTCCTGCAGGTTATGTGCTTACCCTAAAAAACGAATTGTGGAGGGAAAATTATGGATGAGATTTCTACGCAGGCGGCTCCGGCGGCGATCGGCCCCTATTCACAGGCGATCCGGCACGGCGATCTCGTGTTCACCTCGGGACAAATTCCGCTCTGCCCCGAAACTGGCGCTCTTGTCGGAGAGGGCATCGAGCTTCAGAGCGAGCAGGTCCTGAATAACCTCAAGGCGGTTTTGGAGGCGGCCGGAAGCAGCTTGGACCGCACAATCAAGACGACGTGCTTCCTTGCGAGCATGGACGACTTTGCCCAGTTCAATGCCGTTTATGCTAAGTACTTTCTGAATAAGCCCGCCCGCTCCTGCGTTGCAGTGAAAACACTGCCCAAAAACGTTCTGTGCGAGATCGAGGCGATCGCCGAGCTGTGAGAGGACAAGAGATGTATCCGATAGAAGCTTTTTTACAGCACACGCCCCGCGTCAAGCTGATGCCGGCGCCCACTCCGCTCCACCCACTGCACACCCCCGCGCCGCGCGAGGATGTGTCCTTGTGGATCAAGCGAGACGACATGACGGGCATCGGCCCCGGCGGAAACAAGATCCGCAGTCTGGAATTCATACTGGGCGAGGCTCTTGAGGCGGGAGCGACGAAGATACTGGCCTCCGGTCCGGTGCAATCCAACCTTTGCGCACTGACTGCGGCGGCCTGCGCGAGAGTCGATCTTCCATGTGAGCTGGTCATCAACGGCGATGAGCCGGCGCACAAGGAGGGGAATCTCCTGCTGGCTCAGCTTCTCGGCACAAAGCTCCATTTTCTCGGTCCCTGCGACGGGGACACCCGCAATCGCCACATGGAGGAGCTGCTGAACAAGTACCAAAGCGAGGGAGAGCGTCCCTTTGCCGTCCGCAACGGCGCAACGACCGGCCGAGGCGCGCTGGGCTACACCTCGGCGGTGGTTGAGCTGTACCATCAGTGCCAAGAGCTCGGCTTGCAGGGCATGACGCTCTTTGCCCCCGGTGGAAACGGCGGCGTTGCCGCCGGACTGGTCTACGGAAACGCCCTCATGGGCAACCCGTTCCAGCTCGTGATCGTCAGCGTTGAGGATGATAGAAGCACATTGGAGCGCCACATTCGCGAGACGATCCGAGAGGCTGAGAAGATCACCGGTATCCCCATGGAGGAGCCTGCGAGCGGAGTCTGGGAGATCACGGACGCCTACCGCGGCGACGGATGGGGACAAAACACAAGGGAGAGCGTTCAAGAGGTCTTGGACTTCCCGAGAAGGGAAGGCATCTTCATCGAGAACGTCTACAACAGCAAGGTTTTGGTCGGCATGAAGGATTGGGTCGCCTCCGGAAGAGTGACCGGTCCTGTCTGTTACCTGCACACGGGTGGACTGGGCTCGCTGTTTGCCCAGTATTAATCAAAAATAAAAAAGGAAGTGACACTTATGGAGTACGGATTTCTGACTTTGGTGGCGCCTATCGTGACCCTTGCTGTCGCGATCGCTACCCGAAAGGTACCCTTGGCTATGCTGATCGGTATTTTTATCGGCCAGCTGATCGTCTACGGCTGGAATCCCTTCACCGCGATCAACGAGGGGCTCAATGTTATCCTCAATGTCTGCGCTGACACGGGCAACCTGAAGACCTTCCTGTTCACCGCACTGATGGGCGCGTTCGTCATTCTGGTTCGCGTCTCCGGCGGCGTTAAGGGCTTCGTCAACTATCTGACCGAGCAGAGCAAGATGGTCAAGAGTAAGCGCGTTGCAATGCTGATCGCCTATGTCATCGGCATCATCATCTTTATCGACGGCCTGCTGAGCATCATGTTCACCGGCGTTGTCACGCGCCCTCTGACTGATAAGTTCAAGGTCTCCCGCGAGAAGCTCGCCTACATCTGCGATGCCACCTCCGCGCCGATCAACGGCATCATCCCCCTGAACTCTTGGGGCGCCATGCTCATGGGCCTGATCTCCGCCGAGATCGCCTCCGGCTACATCCAGGGCAATCCCATGACGCTGCTGTTCAACAGCCTGCCCTTCCAGTTCTACAGCATCCTTTCCCTGCTGTTCGTCCTGTTCTATATCCTGAGCGACAAGGACTGGGGCCCGATGAAGAAGGCCGAGCTGCGCGTGCAGACGACCGGCAAGCTGTATGACGATGGCGTGACCCCGCTGCTGAACGATACCGAGGGCTTTGACGAGCTTGTTCCCGAGGGCAAGGAAAACAAGTGGAACATGATCCTTCCACTTATCGTTCTCATCGGCGGCACCTTCGCGGGTCTGTTCATCACCGGCCACGGCAAGCTGGCTGAGGGCGACGGTGCGACCTCCATTCTCTATGCCGTTACCATCACCCTGATCGTTATGTGCATCATGTACACCAAGCAGGGCATCATGTCCGCCAAGGAATTCGGCGACAGCGTGATGAAGGGCGTGAGCAGCATGATGGGTCTCGTTATCCTGCTCGTCCTCTCCTTCGCCATCGGTCAGGTCATCAAGGGCATGGGCACGGGCCAGTTCCTTGCGAGCCTTCTTGGCGACAGCATCAGCGGCGCGTTCTGCCCGGCGATGGTCTTCATCATGGGCGCGGTCATGGCGTTCTGCACCGGTACCAGCTGGGGCACCTTCTCCATCATGATGCCCATTGCCATCCCCATGGCGGTCGCCATGAACGCCAACATTCTTCTCACCATTGGCGCGGTCGTTTCCAGCGGCATCTTCGGCGACCACTGCTCCCCGCTCTCCGATACCACGATCCTCTCCTCGATGTCTGTGGGCACCGACCTGTTCTCGCATGTCAAGACGCAGCTTCCTTATGCGATCCTGACTGCGGCCTGCGCGACGGTCCTCTACATCGTATTCGGGTTTGCACTGTAAGTAAGATACCTCTCTAAAGGCTGAAGAGCACTGCGGAACTTGGTTTCGCAGTGCTCTTCAGCCTTTATCGTGCTTCAGGAACTGTGTTGCTCGGCAAGGGTTGCTGTGAATAGAGCAATCGACTCCAGTATCCAACTTCGCAGCAAAAAAACCTGATACAGGGATTCATTGAAACGGTAAATGCATCAACTGTGGTAGATCGAGATTGGCGTGTTTATGTTGAACGTCAAAGGGAGAAGGATCTCGCTCAGATCATCACAGAGGAAAAACTGAAACCGGAGGAAGCAAAACACTTTATTGACAATTCGTTTTGGGATGGTATGCTGAAAACAACAGGGACAGACTTTGACAGGATTATGCCGCCGGTTTCCCGTTTCGGTGGCGGTGGTCGAGCAAAGGAAAAGGCAAGTGTTATAGACCGGCTGTCAAGATTTTTCGAAAAGTATTTTGGCGCGGCATAAAAAGAAAGGCTGGTGAGAGGTATGCGCTGTCCGACCTGCGGCTCGCCCGTGATGGTCAGAAAGAACTCGTGGGAGTGCGGTTACTGCTGCGACTGCGGCAACCTGCCAAGACCCAGGATCGTATTGACGGTGGACGTGGAGGAAGAGCCGCAGCTGACGGTAGAGGGCCTTGCGGAGAACGCCGATCCCGACACGGCGCTGCTGCTGCGCAAATTCTCTGAACCCCTCGGCGCGTGGGACATTGAGGAGCTTTCCGCCATGGGCACGGCGGAGATCCTCGCGCAGGCTTACGGTGAAGACAAAAGCGAGGGCATCGCCATGTGGAGCGCACTGCTGTACGCGGCGGGGAGCCGGTTGAAAGCGCCGCGGGAGGCAAGATGGCTGCTGCACAGCTGCTGTCCCTACGGAACGGACGGACCTTTCCTCAGATCTCTTGGACGAATTGCAGCGGGACGAAAAGCTGTCGCGCCTTGTCTTTCAGAGCGCCTATGTGGGCGAGGAGCAGTACCATTTGATCGATGCCGCAGCGGAGCTTGGAAGACCGGAGCTCATGGCGCAGTTCATGGCGCTGCTGGGCGGGAATCCCCTCCCGCGGAAAAAGTGGGAAATTCCCTATCAGGATTTTGAAGCGCTGTGCGCCGCGCGCAGCCGTGAGGCGGCATCGGAACCATTCACAGCGGTGTAGCAAGCTGATGTTAAAGAAACAGGCACGCCGTCCTCTGCCGAGCAAAAGAAGTTCGGCGGCGGGCACATGGCCGCTTTCCTTATCTTTGCAATGCTTTGCGTTGGGATATTCGCCGGCATCCGCTGGAACAATGGCTCTCAAAGCAATGACCCTCCGCCGCCAACAACGCAGCGCGCGGCCGTAAAAAACAAAGATCGTGGAAGCACCTCAAAAGCGGAGACGCGACAGGCGGAGAAAGAGCGGTATTCCGATAAGTTGCCGGCAGAGGGAATGCCCGTGCGCTGCCTGCAATACACCACACTGGGCGCGCCGGACAAAAGGCTTGACTGCAAGAATTTTGACAGGCTGGAGCTGGGACAAAATATTTCAATGTCTACTGGTACGATGAAAACGGCGAGATCATCGCCGCCGGTATGTGTGCCCAGTGGAAAAACGACAGCGAATTTATGCTGAAGTCCTTCTCACAGTATTACCCCAGACAGAAAGGTGAGACGCAGACCGCTGATTCGGGAAGTTTCGCCGATACCGGACCCGGCAGCGGCTCCAGCCTGCGAGAGGACTAACGATGATCCGGAAGACCTGTATGAAGACGGAGATTATGAGGATCTCGACGAGGCGTGGGATGAATGGGAGGAAGGGTGGTAAACACCCTTCCTCCGGCGTATTGTATTTTAGCGGTTTATCATGTCGCGCAACACAATTTCCTCCGCTGCGCTGCGGATGTTGTTCATCGCCCCTACCCACGCCATTTGTTCTTCTTCCTTCAATTGCTCTGAGGTACCTTGCGCCTGCGCCATCTGCTCAATTAGCAGCCGCAGCATCTCGTTTGCTTCACGGTCGATTTCATTGAGATGATGCGTCAGTTGGCCAGAGGTTTTCAAATTGATATAGGTCACTCGGCGATGCGCCTTTAGATACTTTAGCCGCATGCGCCCAAAGCGTCCGTAGGCCGCAGGTTCTTCCTGAGATACTGCTAAATCCGGCAGGTAGCAATCTTTGTACTTGCTATATGTAATTTCCATTGTGTGATCGTCCTTTCGTGAGCCTGAACTTGACCCTTATTTTGACCCTTTAGCGGGTCATCTTCTATAAAACAATCGGACTGACTGGTACAGATCATTTTATGTTTCGGACTGTTTGATACATAATTGCACGAAAAAAGTTACTAAAAACAATCGCGCCGCAATTCGAATCCTTCTCCCGCTGCCAAAGAAGGTCCCGAAGCCATAAGGCTTCGGGACCTTTATTTCGTATGAAGAAGGCATGGCCGCCGGTAAACCGATGGTCATGCTTTTTCTATTAGCTTGCAGCCCGCGGAGCCGTTGGCAAACGCGGACCAGCGTCCTCACATCCAGATGGAAAAGACGCGCAGGATGGGTTCAAACATCCGCCGCAGCAGGCCGCGGTGCGCCCACTCCTCGGGCGTGACGGCATGGCTTTTATCCAGAATGCCGTCCATGTCCTCCAGCAGGCTCTCGATGGCGCTCGCGCCGTAGAGCATGACGCCGCACTCGTAGTGCAGCTCAAAGCTGCGATAGTCGAAGTTGACTGAGCCGACAAAGGCCGCCTCGCGGTCGACCATGATGCTTTTGGCGTGCAAAAAGCCAGGTGTATAGCGGTACACCTTTACATGGTGCTCAAGCAGTTCCCCGATGTAGGAGTCCGCCACCGCGTCGGCGTACCAGTGATCCGGCGTACCGGGCAGCATCAGCCGGACGTCCACCCCGCCGTCGCCGGCGATGCACAGCGCGCGCATGATATTCTCGTCGGGGATAAAATACGGCGTCGTGATATAAAGGAAGCGGCGCGCGCTGCCGATGAGCTGCAAAAAGGTATCCTCGGCGGGGTTGTCGGGATTATTCTGCGGACCGTCGAGAAACGGCTGGCAGAAGCCGTCCGATGCCGGCGAGGTGTGAGGACGGTAGTAGTCCCGCTCCTCGTGCAGCTCGCCGCCGAGAAAGCTCCACATATTGAGGAACGCCGCGGTCAGGCCCCAGACGCCCTCGCCCTCCAGGCGGATGCCGCTGTCCTTCCAGTATCCGAAGCGGTCAATGAGGTTCGCGTACTCGTCGGCGATGTTCACGCCGCCGGTGTAGGCGGTCTCGCCGTCGATGACCGTGATCTTGCGGTGGTCGCGGTAATTGAAATAGAGGCGGTTGACATACTCGTGCACGGGGTTGAAGACGATGACCTCCACGCCCGCGTCGCGCAGCGTCTGCAGGCTCTCCGCGCTGAAACGCTTGATGTTGCCGAAGTCGTCGAAGATGATCTTGACCTCCACGCCGCTGCGGGCGCGCTCACAAAGGGCCGCGCTCATGCGGTCCCAGAGCTTTCCCTCGGCGAGGATAAAATACTCCATGAAGATGAAGCGCTCCGCCGCTTTGATGCGACCGAGAATATCCTCCAGCAGCAGCGCCCCCTCGGGAAGATAGACCGCCTTCGTGTTCTGATAGAGATAAAAGCCGCGGCTGCTCAGATACTGAGATACACGCGACCAGCCGGGCAGCGCGCGCTGCAGACGGTCCGCGTTGAGCGCGCTGCGGTTTCGCAGACTCTCCGGCTCCTCCGGCGGAAGCTTCGGCGCCGTCTGACGCTGTAAGCGCTTGCGCTGCGTGTCGCCGCCCCAGAGAAGGTAGAGGATCAGGCCGACCACCGGCACAAAGAGGATGGGAATGATCCACGCCACACGGTAGGAAAGGTCGCCCGGCTTATTGTAGATATACAAAGCCGTGATCAGGGCGATGCCCTCCAGCGCGCCGTAGATGAGCGCAAAGTGATCCTTGAGGTAGCGCGTTGTGAGCACCACGAACAGGACCTGCACCGCCAGCAGCGCCGCCGCCAGCGCGATGCGCAGGGCCGCAGCGATGCGGCGCTCTCCCCTTTGCTGTAACCGCGGCTTTTTCATCCGTCCTCTCCTTCCCTCTCGTCGGTCTCTTTAATGGCTGCCGTTCTTCGTCAGCAGCTCCTGCTTGATGTCATAGAGCTTTTGGCTCAAGTCCACATAGTAGCGGTGGGGGTTGTCGAAGCGCTTGACCTCGTCCCAGAGCGTATCGACCTGCGCGGCGCAGTAGGCGCGGATCTCCTCGAGCGAAGGCTGCTTGTAAACCAGCTCGCCGTTTTTGAAGATCGGCACGAGCAGCTCGCGTGCCTCGAAGTGATAGACCTCCTTGCGCTTCCAGGTCGCCTCGGGGTCGAAGATGGTCATTTTGTCGCTGTCGTCCACCGTTTCGTCGTAAACGCACAGGTAGTCGGCGATGGCCTTGCCCGTGTCGCGGCCGTAGAAGCGGTAGAGCTTCTTGAAGTGCGGCGTGGTGATCTTGCCGACGTTCTCGCTGATCTTGATCTTGGGGACTACATTGCCGTCCTTATCCTCTACGGCGACGAGCTTGTAGACACAGCCGAACACCGGCTCGCTGCGCGCGGTGATGAGCCGCTCGCCCACGCCGAAGCTGTCGATCTGCGCGCCCTGGCGCAGCAGCCCCGCGATCAGGCGCTCATCGAGCGCGTTGGACACGGTGATCTTGCAGTCGGGCCAGCCGGCGTCGTCGAGCATTTTGCGCGCCTTCTTCGTCAGGTAGGCGATGTCGCCGGAGTCGAAGCGGATGCCGCAGTGCGTGATGCCCTTCGGCCGCAGCACCTCGTTGAACGCGCGGATGGCGTTCGGCACGCCGGACTGCAGGCTGTTGTAGGTGTCCACGAGCAGGGTGGCGTTGTCGGGGTACGTCTGGCAGTAGGCGCGGAAGGCGTCGAGCTCGGAGTCGAACATCTGCACCCAGGAGTGCGCCATCGTGCCGCCGGCGTACACGCCGTATACCTCGTCCGAGATCGTGCAGGCGGTGCCGGCGCAGCCGCCGATGTAGGCAGCGCGCGCGCCGAGGATCGCACCGTCCGCGCCCTGTGCGCGGCGGGAGCCGAACTCGAGCACCGTGCGGCCCTGTGCCGCGCGGCAGATGCGGCTGGCCTTCGTGGCGATCAGGCTCTGGTGATTGACGGTCAGCAGCGCGAAGGTCTCGACGAGCTGCGCCTCGATGGCGGGCGCGCGCACAATGACCATCGGCTCCTTCGGGAACACGGGCGTCCCCTCCGGTACGGCGTAAATATCGCCGGTGAAGCGGAAGGTGCGCAGATATTCCAGAAATTCCTCGCAGAAAATGCCCTTGCCGCGCAGGTACGCAATGTCCTGCTCGTCAAAGTGCAGATCCTCGATGTATTCGATGAGCTGCTCGAGGCCCGCCGCGATGGCAAAACCGCCGCCGTCCGGTACCGAGCGGAAATAAACGTCAAAATAGGTGATGCGATCTTTGAAGCCGGTTTGGAAATAGCCGTTGCCCATGGTCAGCTCGTAGAAATCGCAGAGCATGGTCATGTTCAGTTTTTCTTCCGTTTTCATGGAACACCTCATATAAATTCGGCCGCGGTACGCTCACCACGGCCTTATGATGCCCTCATTATAGCCCGCTTTTACGGATAAAGCAAGGCTTTTCAAGGCTTTTGCTTGACTTTGCCCTGCAAGTCTCCTATGATATGCATGAATTAACTTCATCGGAGGAGCGCAAAATGGGCGTTATTCTGGGCATTGACATCGGCGGCAGCAGCACGAAGATCGTGGGGCTGCACGAGAACGGCACAGTCATTGATATGCTGCGCGTGAAGGCGGAGGACCCGCTCACCTCTCTCTACGGTGCGCTCGGCAACTTCCTCGCCACGCACAGCCTGAAGCTCACGGACATCGGCCACATCGCGCTCACCGGCGTGGGCGCCTCGTATGTGGACGGCGACATTTACGGCGTGCGCACGGTCAAGGTCGAGGAGTTCCCCTCCGTCGGCGTGGGCGGTCTGGCGCTGAGCCGGAAGGAGCGGGCGGTCGTGGTGAGCATGGGCACCGGCACCTCGCTGCTTTGGGCGGAAAAGGGCGGCGAGATCCGCCACATCATCGGCAGCGGCATCGGCGGCGGTACGCTCTCGGGCCTCAGCGAGCTCATCACGGGCGTGCACCAGTACGCGCTTATCCGCAAGCTCTGTCAGGACGGCGACCTCTCCCAGATCGACCTCACCATCGGCGATATGTCCAAGGGCAAGGTCGGCGCGCTGCCGCCGGAGGCGACGGCGGCGAACTTCGCCAAGCTCGCCGAGGACGCCACGAGCGCCGACAAGATGCGCGGTCTCGTGAATCTTGTCCTGCAGGCCATCGGCACGATGTCTGTGCTCGCCTGCCGCACCTGCGGCACGAACACGGTCGTGCTCACCGGCGCGCTCACGATGCTCCCGCCCGCGCACGAGACCTTTGAGCTCTTCACACAGCTCTACGGCGTGGAGTACATCATCCCCGAGAACGCCACCTTCGCCACCGCCATCGGCGCGGCGCTCTACAGCATGAGAGCGGAGGGCTGAGACGGACCAATGATCTCTGTTAAAAGGAAAAATGCGCTTGCCGTCTGCGCGCTCGTACTGCTCGGCTGCGCGGCAATGACGGTCGTTGACGGCGTGCTCCGTCCCCCCTACGCAGTCAAGTCCGCCGTTAAGCTCACGCTCTTTCTGCTCGCTCCCCTGCTCTACGAATATACTGCGGGCAGGGATGGTCACCGTGCGCTTTTCCGCATACAGCGGCGCGCGCTGCTGCGTGCGCTCGCTCTTGGGCTCGGCGTATTCGCGCTCATTCTCGGCGCTTATTTTGCGCTGCGCGGCATCTTCGATTTTTCCGCCGTCACCGCGCTTCTCGATAAGAATGCCGGCGTTACGGCGGAGAATTTTCTATGGGTATCGCTCTATGTCTCCTTCGTCAATTCGCTTCTGGAGGAATTCTTCTTCCGCGGCTTTGCCTTCCTCGTCCTGCGCAGGTACGCGGGCGAGCGCTTTGCCTGCCTTTTCAGCGCGCTGAGCTTTGCGCTCTACCACACGGCGATGATGCTCGGGTGGTTTTCTCCGCCTCTTTTTCTTCTCGCACTCGCGGGGCTTGCCGCGGGCGGCGTACTTTTTGATCTTCTCGACGCAGGGTCTGGGACGATCTTCCCCTCTTGGGCAGTTCATATCTTTGCAAACCTTGCCATCAACACGGTCGGCTTTATTCTTTTCAAGATCCTATAAAATAAGTGAAATTTGGTGGGAAAGTCAGGCAAATAACGCTTGACTTTCCCGTTTTTCCCTGTTATAATCGGTGAGCCGCTTTGAATGGGTATAAAGCATCGGCTCGTCCGATCACCCCCGACAGCGAGTCCGTAATAAAGGAAAGTGAGGTGCACATATGCAAGCGATCATCGTTACCGGCGGTAAGCAGTACAATGTCAGCGAGGGCGACACTCTGTTCATCGAGAAGCTGGACGTCGAGGCCGGCGAGGCCGTTACCTTCGACACCGTTCTGGCCATCGTGGACGGCGAGAACACCAAGTTCGGCACTCCCGTGGTGGAGGGCGCGAAGGTTGACGCCAAGGTCGTCAAGAACGGCAAGGGCAAGAAGATCCGTATCTTCAAGTACAACCCCAAGAAGGGCTACCGTAAACGCCAGGGTCATCGTCAGCCTTATACCAAGGTTGAGATCGGCAAGATCAGCTTCTGAGCCATGACGACCGTTACCTTCCTCACCGAGGGAAAGCGCATCATCGGCTTCGACGCGAAGGGCCACAGCGGCTATGCCGAGGCAGGCTCCGACATCGTCTGCGCCGCCATCACGAGCGCCGTGCGTCTCGTGGACGCGACCGTGAACGACGTGCTGGGTCTCGCGGCCTCCGTCAAGGTCCATGAAAAATCGGGCTCCATCGAGCTCCGTCTCCCCGGCGGTCTGAGCGCCGCGGCGGAGAGCACCTGCCAGTCTCTTTTGGCCGGCTTGATGCTCTATTTCACGGAGCTGCACGACGAATACCCCGAAAACATCGAAGTAATGGAGGCGTGAGCCTCCTCTCCCACCCACGCATCATTCTACAGAAAGGATGGACTACGAATTATGATGAACATTGGTCTTCAGTTCTTCGCTCATAAAAAAGGTATGGGCTCGACCAAGAACGGCCGCGACTCCAAGTCCAAGCGCCTTGGCCCCAAGCGCGCCGACGGTCAGTTCGTTCTCGCGGGCAACATTCTTGTTCGCCAGCGCGGCACCCACATCCATCCCGGCGTCAACGTCGGTATCGGCAGCGACGACACCCTGTTCGCCAAGGCGGACGGCGTGCTCCGCTTCGAGAAGCTCGGCAAGGATCGCAAGCAGGCTTGCGTGTATCCCGCTGAGTAATTGAGTGGTTTGAAAAAGGAAGCGCAAGCCGACGGCTTGCGCTTCCTTTTTTGTGCTTTTCCTTGACGGAGCACGCAAAAGCGGGTAAAATAGTAAAGTTAGAGAACAATACCCCCGAAGGAGGTTTTTCGATATGGCAACGGAATTCATTGATAAGGCGCGCATCTCCGTTTCCGCCGGCAAGGGCGGCAACGGCGCGGTCGCGTTCCACCGCGAGAAATACATCGCAGCCGGCGGTCCCGACGGCGGCGACGGCGGCAACGGCGGCGACATCATTCTGCAGGTGGACGACAATATGTCCACGCTGATGGACTTCCGCTACAAGCGCAAATACACCGCTGAGAACGGCATGGACGGTCAGGGCGCGCGCAAGTTCGGCAAGCAGGGCAAGTGGCTAGCCACATTGCAAAAACTGCTTGTTGGGCACATCCCAATCCCTGCAAAATGCGAAAGTATCCTTTCGCAGCAGCGCGCAGTTCCTGCGCTTATCATGCTAGTCTTCTACAGCGTTTTGAAAAACTTTAACCTTTACTCAAAGTAGTTGTCCTCCAATTCGTCCGGGAGCATTTCAAGTGAAGCGTTCTCTTCTAGTTCTTCACAAGAAGAAATTCCCATCTCTTCCCATGTCACGCCATAGGGCGCTCCACCGGAGGTGTAGCCTGCAATATAGAAGAAAGTCTCATCTTGGTCAGGCGCAAAGGAACAACTGTATTGCTGTTCCTTGCGCTGTTTTTTCTTTTGCTTCCGCCGTGCCAACTGCTGCTTTTCCTGTTCCACAATCCGATATTGACGCTCAATGACTTGCTGAGAAAAACTATAGCCGAGAGATTGCAGTTCCTTGAGCGCAGTAATGCGTGTCAGGCCATAGCGCCGCTTATAAGCTTTGATAAGCGCGTTGCCAG
>ERZ857965.2741-NODE-2741-length-14319-cov-5.173514_pt1 | contig 14319 bp, 10 predicted proteins | sample MGYA00519758_ERZ857965 | MGnify/ENA primary metagenome ERZ857965 (study PRJEB31778, sample SAMEA3449381) | human gut metagenome | biome: human gut; feature: human-associated habitat; material: faeces | place: United Kingdom | collected 2010/2012 ... | reverse complement strand
AAGAAAATAGCCATTTTATATAAGTTAAAAATGGCTATTTTGTCTACAATCTGAGGTGTGCTAAGTTTAGCACACTTTTTTTATAATGGATACATTTTTATTAATATAAAAATATTTTGTTAAATCAATGTATAAAGTATATATTAACTATTTTGATTACTAGGAAATTTAGTTTAAGTTTAACTTTATTACAAATAATTGGTATATATATGCCTTGTTTAGAAAATAATAGTGTTATGAATTATAGTGATATATTTAATTTTTTTATGATAATACTAGTTATAGTATCAATATTGACTATATTTATAAAGATGCCATTTCATATAATACTTACATCAAAAGTAGTCAATCAAGATATAAAAATAGATTTAAATTTAAGATATATGTTTAATATTATAAATATAAATATACCTATTTATCTAAGGAAAGTTGAATCTAAGAAAAAGGAGTTAAAAAAATCTAAAAGAAAACTTATAAAAAAATTAAAGTCAAGAAAAATACTTGCAAGAGACGTTTTTGCGATTTGTAGGCAATTGAAAAAAATAGATATAGAAGAATTTTATTCTGATGTTCATATAGGAAATACTAATATATCTATTACTAATTTTATATATTTATTTGTTAACTTAATTTATGGAAACTTAATAAATATAATAGATCCTAATAAATTTTATATGAATATAAAACCTAACTTTATAGAAAATAAACTATATATAGATTTTAAAATACACGTAAAGCCTAGTATAAAAAATATAATAGATATATTAAAGGCTATACTCATAGCAAATAAAAATAGCAAAAAAATAAAAAAGGAGGATGAAAAATATGAGAGCAACAGGATCAATACAAAACATCATGGAAACAACGCTTGAAACGATAAAAGGTTCTATAGACGCAAATACTATAATAGGAGATCCTATAAAAACTGATACTACAGTAGTAGTTCCTATATCAAAGGTTACTATAGGTTTTGGAATTGGTGGAGGAGAATATTCTAAGGGATATAAGGAAGAAGTGAATACAGATAAAAATGACACTAATTTTGCTGGTGGTAGTGCAGGTGCTGTTAGTATACAACCAGTAGCTTTTGTGGTTGTAGAAGATGGAGAAACTAGACTTATGAGCTTAGATAATAATATAAATATGATAGATAATATATTAACTATTACTCCTAAAGTAATTGAAAAACTTCAAAAACTATCTCAAAATAATAAACAAAGTTAAATTAAAAACTGATACTTTTAAGTATCAGTTTTTATTGTTTTTAAAATGAAATGATTTTAATAGTAAATAATATGTGCATATAGTATAATAAAAATTAACAAAGTAGTATAAAAATATTATCTGCATTATTGAGGTGACATTATGAACAATAAAGAAATATCTATTTCAATATTAAATAACATAGATAGTTTTTATAATTTGATAAAAATAGTAAATAAAGATAGATATAAAATAGATAAAAGTCTCACAGAGAAGCAGTTTTTTGCATTATCAGAATTAAAAAGACATAATAAAATGGAACTTAAAAACTTAAGTACTCAATTACATGTTTCAACTTCAAGTCTTTGTATATTACTTAATAAGCTTGTAGAAAAGAAGTATGTATATAGAGAAGAAGATAAAAGAGATAGGAGAAATACATTCTATGGAATTACAAAAGAGGGATTAGAAGTATTTGATGAACAAGTAATGAAATTTGTTGATGTTATTGATGAAAAAATAGATAAATTAAGTATGGAAGATAAACATAAATTACTTATATGTATGAATGATATAGGAGAAATCATAGGTAAAATGATATAATTATAGGAAAATATAGAAAATAAAGAATTTAAGTATTGACTAAGTTATGCTATAATTTAATTAGCCTAAGATTTTTATTTTCTTCTTACATTAAATTTGAAAATAAAAAGTTATTTGCTCGCTATAAATAGCGAGCTTTTTTATTATAAATAAAATTATTTTTTCTTACTTCTAAAATTAAAGGTAAGTTCTCTATTAAAAAATAAGATTGGTATATAGATTATAGTTGTAATTAAAGTAAATAAAATTGCACTTAGTAAACTATAGCTTGAAAAGCTGTAAGGGTAATTTGCATTTGTAAAAGTATTTAAAAAATAAATGAAAGAGAAATAAAGTATGCAGAAATTGAAATTATCCCTTAATGCATATTTATTTATAGTAAACTTTCTAACCTCAGTTAGATAAACTGTAGTATAGACTAATATACAATTTGAAAAGAAGAATAAGTAATATAATATATTTGGATATCTATATCCTATGTTTGGGAAGAAGATCATACCTCCTATAGAGCATACTAAACTCCAAGAGAAAAATATATTAAATAATTGATAATTTTTAAAAAATAATATAGCTATACAAATATAAGATGCAAATCTATATATTCTAATAGGTAAACAAGTGTATACATCATAACTCCCCATTGAGATATAAGAAAACTGCTCGAAAGTAATTTCTAATATAATTAAAATACAAATTACTTTTTCAACTATATAGCTGTATGGCAATAGATGCTTTGTTAGTTTAGGGCATAAGTACAAAAATACGGAAAAAATTAATAACATAATTAAATGATCATTTGAAAAAAGAAAAGTATTTTCCATATAAATCTCCTTTATATAAAATTTAATTTAACTATTTTAACTAATTAAATTCTTATCTTGAAGTAATACTTAATACTTTTATATAAGATATATTAAATAGGACAATAAGACAGTTTTAATTTAAATAATAAACATTACATTAAAACAACCTGTTATTAATAAATTATATTTTTGAAGTTTATAAAATAGAAGTATTAAAAAATACTTTTGTAACAAAAAAATGGTATAAATAATAACTTATATAGTATAGATATTAAGACAATTGAAAATATCGTTTTAAGGAAGTGAGAAAAATGAAAACTTTATCATGTGCAGATTCTGGAAGTAAATATTGTCCATGTCATCTTGCATATTCTAATGATTGTATAAGATGTAATATGTTAAATAAAAATAAAACATGTGATTGTATGTGGCAAGGTGTGTGTATTTACAACGAGGTTAAGCACAATAAAAATTCTCCAGTAGTACAGAGAAGTGAATATTTGTGTGACATAGAATCTATGAAGGTTGTTGAAGACAATACTTATTTGATTAGTATAAAAATACCAAAAGAATTATCAAAAGATTTACGAAGTCCAGGAGCATATGTTTTAATTAAAAGAAAAGATAAAGAAAGTGATATATTTAGTGCTCCTATTTCTGTAATGGATGTTGACTTAGATAAAAATATATTAGAAGTAATTGTAAGACCTATAGGAATAAAAACAAAAGGTATAATAAATTTTAATCAAGTTTATATTAAGGGACCCTATTTTAATGGATTATTTGGTATAAAAGATATAAAAAGCACATCAAAATCAAATTGTTTAATCATCTTAAATGGCTTATCACAAGTAAATTCAATAAATGTAATACGAAGATTAATAGAAAATGGCAATAAAGTAGATGTATTTATAAATCATAATGGAGTAATTTTAGATAATGTTGTTCAAAAAATATATGATTTAGGAGCTAATATATATCATATTGATATAGCACAGGATAAGGAATTTATAAGTGACTATATCAAATCTAACTATATAAAATTAGTATATAGTGGAGGAAGTAATCATTTTAATAAATCAGTTATGGATATAGTTGATTATGTAGATGAAAATATAAAGCTAGCGGTTTCTAACAATAATTTAATTTGTTGTGGAGAGGGAATATGTGGTGCTTGTAGCATAGACTTGAATGGAGTTAAGGTTAAAACATGTAAAACACAAGTTAATAGTAGAGAATATTTAAAAAGTATTTAATTAAGTTTTAGGGGGAAGTATTATGGCAAAAGTAGTTGTTATTGGAGGCGGATGGGCAGGATGTGCAGCTGCAATAGCTGCTAAAAAAGCAGGTGCAGATGTTTTAATATTAGAAAAAACAGACTTGCTTCTAGGGCTTGGCAACGTTGGTGGAATAATGAGAAATAATGGTAGATATAGTGCTACAGAAGAGGCAATAGCACTTGGAGCAAGGGAGTTATTTGAGATAACTGATAAATATGCAACTCATAGTAATATAGATTTTCCAGGACATAGCCATGCAACTATTTATAATGTAACTAAGATAGAGAAACCTGTAAGAGATAAAGTTAGAGAGATGGGTATAGATATTAGATTTTTTAGTAGAGTTGTAGATGTTAAACTTAATGATGATAAATTAGTTGCAGTTATACTAGAAGATGGCGAAGTTATATACGGAGATGCATTTGTTGAAACTACAGGTTCAACAGGACCTATGGGAAACTGCACAGCTTATGGTAATGGATGTGCAATGTGTGTACTAAGATGTCCATCTTTTGGAGGTAGAGTAAGTATAACTAGCAAATGTGGATTAGAGGATATGGTAGGTAAGAGAAAAAACGGAGATTATGGTGCATTTAGTGGTTCTATGAAACTTTTAAAAGAGTCTTTAAGTGAAGAAATACAAAAAGATTTAGATGAAAAAGGATGTGCAGTAGTTCCATTGCCTAAAGAACTTGTAAATGAGGGCATATTAGATATAAAGGTATGTCAACAATATGCGTTACCAGCTTTTGCACATAATATAGTGTTAATTGATACAGGTCATGCGAAACTTATGGAACCTTTTTATAATTTAGAAGTTTTACGAATGGTACCAGGATTTGAAAATGCGCTTATAGTAGATCCTTACTCTGGAGGTAAGGGAAACTCTATTAGATATATGTCTGTTGCAAAAAGAGATAATTATATGAGAGCTAAGGGAATGGCTAATTTATTTGTCGGTGGAGAAAAAGCAGGATTTTATGTAGGCCATACAGAGGCAATATGTACAGGTAGCTTGGCAGGGCATAATGCTGCTAGATATTGTGCAGATAGATATTTAATTCAACTACCAACGAATCTATTAATAGGTGATTTTATTGCATATTCTAATAATGAAATGAGTAAACCAGATGGTGAAAAATTAAGATTTACTTTTGCAGGAAGTATTTACTTTGATAGAATGAAGGAATTAGGTTTTTATAGTACAGATAGTAATGTTGCGTTAGAAAGAGTTAGAAATGCTAGTTTAGAAGGACTATATGATAAAAAAGTAATAGGGTAGTATAAAAGGTGTAGCTCTTGCTGCACCTTTTATATATAAAAGCTTTCTATTAAATTAGGTAAATAATATTCTTTTAATTTTAAATATTCATTTTTTGTTAATTCAAACCTATGACATGTATCTCCAGAAGGTTTAATCTTAAAAGTATTAATATATTTAAATCCTAAATTTTCAAGAGATTTAGGTGTATACTTATTTTTTGTATAAGTTAAAGCAATAAGCTTATCTAAATTTAAAAGCTCAAAACCAGTTATAAGCGTAATCATAGTTAATTCAGTAGCGAAATTATGCCCCCAATACTTAGGGTTAATACAAATACCTATTTCGGAACTTTTTGAATTTGGATCAATATTATTTAAACCTATATTTCCTATAACTTTATTATCGTGCTTATAGTAGATAGCATAGTTACCTATATTTCCTTTTTTATAATTATTAATAAAAAAAGATTTTATAAAAATTTTAGTTTGAAGAATGTTTTTGTGAGTGCTAAATGGTAAATATCTAAGTACTTTTTCTTGGCTAAAGTACTCAAAAAAATCAGGGGCACCCTTAAGTGTAGCAGGTCTAAGTATAAACTTGGGAGTTTCGATGATTTTCATCTGAGGATATTTTGAATCTGAAATCTTATATCCAAATAAATAGTCCATATCTTTAAACTCTTCATTTATATTTTCTATTTTATATATATGAAATATTTATAAAAAGGTTAAGTAAACTAAATACACTAAATAATTACATAAAAATTATGCATTAGTGTATATAGTAGAGAAGGTTAAAGTATATAGAAATGATAGAGCAGGAATATTGAAAGTAGTAAAAGATAAGATTTGAATAATATATTGTAACAAATATTATAAATGAGAATAGTATATATTATAAATAAATTTATTTATAAATAAAAGAGTATATACTCATTATCTATCTTTTTGTAGTATCGCAAATAGGCAACTAAACTGTAAAATACAGCTAGAAAGAAAGTTGAGAACCAAACTACACTAATTATATATGTATATATATCTTACTAAAACTACTACCTGTAGTAAAAAATGAAAAATAAGCTATTTAATGAGTAGCTACAAAAAGATAGTGAAAAAGCTAGGATTGTTTCCTAGCTTTTTATTGTAACAACAACTATCTCAAAATAGAAATTAACATCGTTTTAATATAAATAGTTTTTCATCAGTATTTAAATATGACGTATTGAATTTTTTATACCATATCTTTCAATTTTTGAACCGAAAACAATTCTACATAGATTCATTCCTAGATTTACAATTTTTATGTATAATTATTTATTTTAATTATTGGATATAAATTAATTTAGCAACTAAAGAAATTAGAATAAATGACGTATATTATTAAATAAAACTTTGAGATAAGTAACTTTACTAATTAAAAGGTATATCATATAATAAAAAATATATGTAATAATTTGGAAAGGAGATATGGGTATGAAAGGTAAAATAGCATTAGCAACATTGGCAATGATACCTATGACAGCTAATAATGCATATGCATCGAATATAGGTACAGTGACAGCATCTTCTTTAAATGTAAGAAGTGGACCTAGTACAAGTTATACAGTAGTAACAACTGTAAAGAAAAATGATAAAGTTAATATATTACAATCATCTAATGGATGGTATAAAATAGAGACTTCATCAGGTAAGCAAGGATGGGTGTCATCTTCATATATATCAGCATCAAATAGCAATACAAATAATAGTACTAATAATAATACACAATCAAATATAGCTATAGTAAACACGGATGGACTAAACTTTAGAAATGGTGCAGGGACAAGTTATAGTATAATAAAGGTTTTAAATAAAGGCGAAAAAGTAGAGGTAATATCAGAAAGTAACGGATGGTCAAAAGTAAAGCATGATTCAAGGTTAGGTTATGTTGCAAGTCAATATATAGATAAAGCTACTACAAATTATACAATAAAGGAAGTAAATACAGATGGATTAAATGTAAGAACGGGTCCATCAACAAGTTATGCAACCATAGGAAAGTTAAACAAAGGGACTAGAGTAGAAGTAATATCAGAAAGTGCTGGATGGTCAAAAATTAACTATAATAATAAAACTGCATATGTATCGAGTGGATATCTAAAGGCAGTATCAACAAGCACACCAGATACAAAACCAGAAGATACAACACAACAATACAAGGAAATAAAAGTAGTAAATACAGATGGATTAAATGTAAGAAAAGGACCATCAACAAGTTATGAATCAATAGGAAAGATAGATAAAGGAACGAGCGTAGAAGTAATATCAGAAAGTGATGGATGGTCAAAAATAAATTACAAAAATACAACTGCATATGTTGCAACAAGGTATTTAGACAAAATAAGTAGTAATGAGCAAGTACCACCTGTAGTAGGTGGAGAGAGTACGGAAAATGTAAGTGGAGCAACTATATACTACAAAGCGCTAAATTATACACTTCAAAACCATGTAGATGCTCAGTATAAAAAAGCATTAGAGGGTGGTAATGTTATATCATCAAGTATATCAAGAATGAGTGAAGAATTGACTACTTCTATGCCACAGAGTAGAGCCTTTGTAACTCCTAGTAAAGCTGATTTAGAATACTACCTAAATCCAAAAAACTTTACAAATAGTGACAAAGGTATGATGCAATTTTTAAGACTTGATACATATAAAGGTGGAATAACGGAGAGTGAATTAAACTCGTATTTAAATTCATTACCAAAAGTAAATGGTAAAAATACAGTATTTTATAATCAAGGTAAAGCATTTATAAATGCAGCTCAAAAATATGATATAGATTTAGTATACTTAGTTTCTCATGCTATGTGGGAAACAGGATATGGAAAATCAGTACTTGCTCAAGGACAAACCATAACGAGCTATAAGGGTAAACCTCTAGATAAACCAGTTACTGTATATAATTTCTTTGGAATCGGTGCAATAGACAAGAGTGCAAATGTTTCAGGTGCAGAAGCATCATATTCTAATGGATGGACTAGTATTGAAAAAACTATAGAGGGGTCAGCTAAATGGATAAGTGCTAACTATATAAAAAGTTCAAAGTACAACCAAAATACTATATATAAAATGAAGTTTAACTATGATTACATTTGGCATCAATATGCAACAGATGTAAACTGGTCAAATGGAATATCAGGGATAATGAACAACATAATAAGTATGTATGATACTGCAAGTAATTTAGAATTCGAAGTACCTGATTATAAGTAATTGTTATTTATTTTAAATAATTTACATTGCATATATTATAATAATTTTAAATAAATTTACACAAAAGGAGCTAGTTAATAAAGATTAATAACTTTATTAACTAGCTTTTTATATATTAAAAATATTAGTTTATAAAGTATTTTCTATACTTTAATATATTTTCTATATTATGTTCTTTTATAATATTTTTTAAGTTTCCGAAATTATAAGTGGCAAGTGCATATTCTCTAATTCGTTCAAATAGGTATCTATCTTCGTCATTATTGAATATAACAATGTTTTTTGCTATATCCCAAGCCTTAGATTCTCTATATATTAGATTTTTTTTTAATAATACTACACATTCCTCTAAGTCAGAAGGAAGATTTTTTTTATAAAAGTCAGCTTTTTCAATATCTATATCATACTCAACTAGCTTATCAACAATGTTAGTTAGTATATTTGCATACTCTTCTTTTGATGCATAAACATCTGGATCCAGAATATGACCTACTTCATGAGATAAAACGAATTTAGCAATTGATGCTATATTTGCTTTAGAAACGGGTATAGGATACCTATAACAACTCATAAAGTGAAAAAAGTTACAACAGAATGATAAAAATCCACTTCTAGAAGATAAAACAAGTCTAAATTTAGGTAGGGCACATATAGGTACATGGCTATTTCTTGCGTAAAATAGAAAAACTTTTTTATTTATATTAAGTCCGGATAAAGATTTTTTTAGTAATTTTTTTTCACCTAGGTCATGATAACAATATATTATTTTATTAAAATCTACTTCTGGGACACAGGACATATTAACACCGCCTCACATTTTTGTCTTTATAATATAATATTAAAATATTTAGAATTTGTAGCTAATCCAATTAAAAAATTAAGTTATTTATAGTACATGTGATATATATTAATTAAAATATATTAGGGAATTAAATTGTAATTATTGAGTTATAATTATCCATACAATACATATTTTATAATTTCTTAATAAATAAAAAATTTAATAATAGTAATTAACCTGTGATATAATATTTACTTTAAGAATAGTAAAAGGAAGTGATACTTTGGAGAGTGTAAAAGATTATTTAGATAGACTAGAAATAAATAATAATATATTAAATAAACAATTAAAGGATGTATATGTATCTAAAGTAGTTTATTTTAGAGAAGATAAAATAGTATACTTTCATTTAACTTCAAAATCTATAATATCATATGACATTTTAGATACCTTAAAAGAAGAGTTAAAATTAAAGCTTTCGTATTTTAAAGATATAAAAATTAAGATTTCGTATATTGGACTTGATAGAAAAGAAAATAAAGACATAATAAAAATGTATTGGATGAATATTGTTTATATATTTAAGGCACTATGTCCATCTATTGCAGGATGGTATAAACAAATAGAGTATTTATGTATAGAAGATAATTTAAAGATAAAGCTTCCAAAAGGACTTTTTTATGATAGATTAATGAAGCTAAATATAGCTTATGTACTTAAGTCTAGGTTAAATGAAGAACTTGGAATAGACCTTAATATAACTATGGAAAAAGCAATAGATGAAGAAATTGATGTTAAACGTATAATTAGAAAAAGTGAAAGAGTGGTAGAAGAAAAAATTAGGGAATTAGAAATCAATGCTAAGGAAGAAAAATCAGATGATGAAGAAGCTGCTTATGTTATAAAACCAGAATATGATGAAAAATTAATATATGGTGAAAATGTAAATGCTATGGTTGAAAAAATATGTGATTTAAATAATAGCTCTGGAACTGTAAGTATAGTAGGTGAAATATTTGATATAGATACTAAGGAGCTTAGAAATGGTAAGATACTTTTAATAGTAGCTATAACTGACTTTACAAGTTCTATAAGTTGTAAATTATTTTTAAATGATACTAATAAAGATAGCGTACTAGGTAAGATATCTAAAGGAGCTTATGTGAAAATAAAGGGAGATACAATGTATGATATCTACCAAAGAGAGCTTACAATGACTATAAGTGGTATAAGAATAGAAGAAAAGCCAGAGAGGATAGATAAAAGTGAAGTAAAAAGAGTAGAACTTCATGCACATACTCAAATGTCATCTATGGATGCCGTAACTTCAACAAAAAAGTTAATACAACAAGCTGCTAAATGGGGACATAAAGCAATTGCAATAACTGATCATGGAGTTGTTCAAGCATTTCCAGAGGCAATGGGAGCTGCTAAAGGTAAAGATATAAAAATACTTTATGGTGTAGAGGGATATTTAGTTGAAGACTCAGAAGATATAATACAAGATGCTAATGACAAAGAACTTTCACAAACATTTGTAGTATTTGATATAGAGACAACTGGTTTTTCAAATACAAATGATAAAATAACTGAAATAGGTGCTGTAAAAATTGAAAATTTTAAAGTTGTAGATAAGTTTAGTGAGTTAATAAATCCACAAAAGGATATATCATACAAAATACAAGAGTTAACTGGTATAACTAATGATATGGTTAAAGATAAACCTACTATAGATGAGGTTTTACCTAAGTTTATAGAATTTATTGGAGATAGTGTACTAGTTGCTCATAATGCAGAATTTGATATGAGTTTTATATCTGAAAAGTGTAGACAACAAAATATAGAGTTTAAAAATAAAAGTATAGATACACTAACATTGGCTAGAGTGTTACTTCCAGAATTAAAAAGGCATAGATTAAATGTAGTAGCAAAAGCATTAGGTGTACCTCTTTTAAATCACCACAGAGCTGTTGATGATGCACAAGCTACAGCACTTATATTTATAAAGTTCTTAGAAATGTTAGATAATAAGGGAGCTAAAACACTACAACAAGTAAATGAAGTTTTAGGTAAGGTTGATTACACAAAACTTGGAACTAGCCATATAACTTTAATAGCTAAAAATTATACAGGTCTTAAAAATTTATATAAAATAGTATCAGATGCTCATGTTAATCATTTTTATAGGGCACCTAGAATATTAAAAAGTGTTCTAGAAAAATATAAAGAAGGTATTATAATTGGTTCAGCATGTGAAGCAGGACAAGTATTTAAGGCTGTTAAGAAAAATGTAAGTGATGAAGAAATGTCTAAAATAATAGATTTATATGATTATATAGAAGTAATGCCAATTGATAACAATAGATTTATGATTGATAAAGGCGAAGTTCAAGATGAAGAAGAATTAAGGGACTTAAATAGAAAACTTATTGAAACTGCAATTAAGTTTGGAAAAATACCTGTAGCAACAGGAGATGTTCATTTTTTAGAAAAACATGAAGCCGTGTTAAGAAAAATTCTAAAATACTCTCAAGGATTTAAAGTTGATGAAGAAGATACTTATCTTCATTTTAGAACAACAGATGAAATGCTAGAAGAGTTTAAATACTTAGGTGAAGAACTTGCATATGAAGTTGTTGTAACAAATAGTAATAAAATAGCTGATATGGTTGAAGTTATAAAACCAATACCAGATGATACTTATCCTCCAGTAATAGAAGGTTCAGATGTTGAGCTAAGAGAAATGTGCTATGCAAAAGCAAAAAGAATTTATGGAGATCCTGTTCCTGAAGTTGTTAAGGCTAGACTTGATAGAGAGTTAAATTCTATCATAGGTAATGGATATGCTGTTATGTATATAATAGCTCAAAAACTGGTTACAAAATCATTAAGTGATGGATACTTAGTTGGATCAAGAGGTTCAGTTGGTTCATCATTTGCAGCTACAATGAGTGATATAACAGAAGTTAATCCATTACCGGCACATTATATATGTGATGACCCAGAATGTAAGTATTCACATTTTTTTGAAATAGGAGAATATGGTTCAGGAGTAGACTTACCAAATAAAGATTGTCCTAAATGTGGAAAACCACTTAGAAAAGAAGGACATGATATACCATTTGAGACTTTCCTTGGTTTTGAAGGTGATAAAGAACCAGATATAGACCTTAATTTCTCTGGAGATTATCAACCTGTAATACACAAATATACAGAAGAATTATTTGGAGAAGGTTATGTTTATAGAGCGGGTACAATAGGTACAGTAGCAGAAAAAACAGCTTTTGGATATGCTAAAAAGTATGTAGAAGAAAATAACATACACGTTCCAAATGCTGAAGTTTTAAGACTATCTAATGGATGTACCGGAGTAAAGAGAACATCAGGACAGCATCCAGGTGGAGTAATGGTTATTCCTCATTATAAAGATGTTTATGATTTTACACCAATACAATATCCTGCAAATGATACAAGTTGTGGAGTTATAACAACACACTTTGACTATCACTCTATAAGTGGGCGTATATTAAAACTTGATATACTTGGACACGATGCGCCGACCATGATAAGAATGTTAGAAGATATAACTGGAATAGTTGCAACAGAGATTCCACTAGATGACCCAGAAACAATGTCTTTATTTACATCAACAGAGGCACTAGGTGTAACACCTGAAGAAATAAATTGTCCTATAGGATCTCTTGCAATACCAGAATTTGGGACAAAGTTTGTTAGACAAATGTTGCTTGACACAAAGCCAACAACTTTTGATGCACTAGTTCGTATATCGGGACTTTCTCATGGTACTGATGTTTGGCTAAATAATGCTCAAGATTTAGTTAGAGATGATATAGTTAGTATAGATGAAGTTATATCAACTCGTGATGATATAATGAACTACCTTATATTTAAAGGTTTAAAGCCTAAAAATGCCTTTACAATCATGGAAAATGTAAGAAAAGGGAAAGGTTTAAAACCTGAACACATAGAAGAAATGCACGAAAATAATGTTCCAGAATGGTATATAGGTTCATGTCAAAAGATAAAGTACATGTTCCCTAAAGCTCATGCAGTAGCTTATGTTATGATGTCATTTAGACTTGCTTATTGTAAGGTACATTATCCAGAAGCTTTTTATGCAACATATTTTACTACAAAAGCAGAAGACTTTGATGCAGATTTAATAGTTAAAGGTCTTCCAGCTATTAAGGCTAGAATACAAGAGATAGAGAGTTTAGGAAATGATGCAACAGCCAAAGAAAAGAATATGCTAACAGTTCTTGAAGTTGCACTTGAAATGTATGCAAGAGGTATAAAAATACTTCCAGTTGACATATATAAATCAGATGCAAGTAAATTTAAGGTTGCAGGAGAAAAGTTGTTGCTTCCTCCTATGATAGCTCTTCAAGGGGTTGGAGAAAATGCTGCCATAAATATTCAAAAAGAAAGAGAGCTGCGGAGAAAGCAGAGAAAAGCGGGAACAATTCTGAATCTGATATAAAAAACACTTTTGATTCGGATAAGGAGCGGAACGCAGACGGGGCAAAGGCTGACTCCGTTATTAAAGATTTGGATTATATCGAAAATTCCGCTCTGGACGATTATAATGCCGATACTTCGGACATTGATGGGTGTACCGCGGATATAAACACAGAGTATGAAGTTATCGGCGTAACTTTTAAAAAAATCGGAAAGATATACTATTTTGATGTAGACGGAAATACTTTTCAGAGGGATGATCACGTTATTGTAGAGACCGCTCGCGGACTGGAGTATGGTACGGTAGTATATCCTAATCGAGTTGTTAGTGGCGCTGAGATAGTGCTTCCACTTCGTAAAGTAATAAGAGGTGCAACGAATGAAGATGAGCAGCATCATCATGAAAATTTGAAGCTTGAAATTGAAGCGTTTAATGCCTGCGTGGAAAAAATTGCGCTTCACAACCTTGATATGAAGCTTGTAGATGCTGAGTATACATTTGACAATACAAAGCTTATTTTTTATTTTACATCGGAGGAACGGGTAGATTTTCGTGATCTTGTAAAGGATCTTGCATCTATTTTCCGGACAAGAATTGAACTTCGTCAAATAGGAATTCGAGACGAAGCGAAGCTTATGGGAGGTCTTGGAA
>ERZ857965.2734-NODE-2734-length-14347-cov-85.355933_pt1 | contig 14347 bp, 10 predicted proteins | sample MGYA00519758_ERZ857965 | MGnify/ENA primary metagenome ERZ857965 (study PRJEB31778, sample SAMEA3449381) | human gut metagenome | biome: human gut; feature: human-associated habitat; material: faeces | place: United Kingdom | collected 2010/2012 ... | reverse complement strand
ACTCATACATTGGAGGAATAAACTCATACTTAAATGAAAATAATTATTATGTAATGGATGGTACAACTATTAAAAACATAACAAGTGGAAATATTACAGAAGCGAGTAGTACAAGTAACTTGAGACCAGTAATATATTTACAAAGTGATGTAAAAGTAAAAGGTTCTGGTACAATAACAAATCCATATAAACTAAGTGAAAAAGGAGATGTAGTATTTGCAAGTGCAACACTAAATGGAACTTCTATTAGTTTTCCAAAAGAAAGTGATCCATATATTCCTAAAACTGTAACATGTACAAATGGGTCAGTAGGAGAATGGAATACAGAAAAACAAAAAATAATACTAACAACAGTAAACTTACCAACAAGTTGTGTAGTAGATTTTACTGAAGGATATACAGTAACTCTGAATGTTATAAATGGATCAACTTCTCCAGTTAGTAAAGTAGTTGGAAGAGATGGTGTAACATCATTTACTGTAACACCAAACTCGGGTTATAAACTAGAATTAGAAAGTGACACTTGTAATGGAACACTTTCTGGTAATACTTATACAATAAGTAATATAACAGGCAATAAAACATGTTCAATAACATTTAAACAATATTTACCATTATATGATAAAATATTAGCAGATAATACTACAATAAAAACTAGAACTGATTTTAATACAACATTTACTGAAACAAATACAGGAACTTTGTATAAAGCAACCGAGAGTATAGCAGGTAATACTCCTAAAGATGTATACTATTTTGCAGGAGATGCAAAAAATAACTGGGTTAAGTTTGGAGGTTTCTACTGGAGAATAATAAGAACTAACTATGATGGAAGTATAAGACTTTTGTATTCAGGAACAAGTCATAATACAACTGCAGGTTATATAGGAACAAGTAAATTCAATACTTCAACTAATGATCCAATGTATGTAGGATATAAATATGGAACTACAGATTCTTTAGAAAATAATAGACTAAATACAAATGATAGCACAATAAAAACATATATAGATAACTGGTATAATAATAACTTATCAAGTTACTCAAAATATATAAGTACAGAAGCCATATATTGTAATGATAGAGAGTTAGTACCGGAGTCAACTTATAAAACAGATGGCACAACTTTCTACTATGCACCATTTGGAAGACTTAATACAAATAAGACACCAACGTATAACTGTACAAATATTAAAGATGCATTTTCAGGAAGTAATAGTGAAGCAAAATTAACATACCCAATAGGATTAATGACAGCAGATGAAATAGCATATGCTGGAGGAAAAGCGATCACAAGCTTACCTAGTCCATATGCATGGTATTATCTAAATAGTGCAGGAGGAAGTATAACAGGAAGTACTATATGGTGTTCCTTGTCCCCTAGCTACTGGCTTGGCTCTTTATCGGGTGTTTGGGTCGTCTATGGTTTTGGTCTCCCTGGCTACTTGAACGGCAACAGCGTGGCCGACACCTATGCCGTGCGTCCTGCCATTTCTCTCAAATCTTGTATCAAATATAGTACAGGAAATGGTACAGCGAATAATCCTTATACAATTGAAGAAATTTCAAGTGGATGCTAAAGCAATCAAAAGTATACATACAGAAATGTAAAGTATGTATATTTTTTTTTGTTTATAGTGTAAAATTATATATGAGGAGGGATAATATGCTTGAACTTAAGAATGTAAGCAAGTTTTATTATAAAAAGGGAATTGTATCAAGTGGTATAAGTAAAGTAAGTCTTAAATTTGATATGGGTGAATTTATTGCTATTACTGGAGAAAGTGGGAGTGGTAAGTCTACACTTTTAAATGTTATAAGTGGACTTGATACTTATGAAGAAGGAGAAATGTATGTAAATGGTGAAGAGACTAGCCATTATAATGAAGAAGATTATGAAGATTATAGAAAGAAATATATTGGTAATGTTTTTCAAAGTTTTAATTTAGTTAATAGTTATACAGTATATCAAAATGTTGAATTGGTACTTCTAATAAATGGGGAGACTAGAAAAAGTGTTAAACATAAAGTAATTGATATATTAAAGAAGGTAGATCTTTATAAATATAGACATACTAAGGTAAGTAAGTTAAGTGGAGGAATGAAACAAAGAGTTGCTATTGCAAGGTGTTTAGCTAAAGATGCACCTATTATTATAGCTGACGAGCCTACTGGAAATTTAGATAGTAAGAATGCTAAAAGTGTGCTTAAACTTCTTTATGAAATTAGTAAATATAAATTAGTAATAGTTGTTACTCATAACTTTGAACAGATAAGTGAGTATGCTACTAGAAGGATTACTATGCATGATGGTAGTGTTATTGAAGACATGAAATTAAAAGATAAAAATGAGGTAAAAGAAGTAAATACAAGTAAATTTAAGAAAACTAAAGTAATAAGTAATTTAAGATTAGGAATTAGAAATACATTTAATATAGTACCTAAGTTTTTACTACTTACTTTTGTTTATGCTTTTGTATTAATTAGTATAGTTGGAGTTTACTCTGCATTTTTAGAATTAGAGAGTACTAATAATACATATAATAGTTTCTTTAATGAGACTGATGCAAATAAAAGAGTTATAGTTAAAAAGAAAGATAATTCTAGTTTTACTAATGAAGAAATCAATAAGTTAAAAAGTATTAGTAATGTAGATAAAGTTATAACTAATGATTATGTATATGATTATAGTATGAGTTTAATGGATTATGAAAATATATTTTTAGATAGTAATTTTATGAAATTAGAGGAGTTTAAGGGTAAACTTAAGTATGGAAGAATGCCTCTAAATGATAATGAAATAATAGTAAGTGGGTCAAAAGAAAACTATTATATAGAAGACATGGGTAGTGAACTTATTAATAAAGAAGTTTCTATTAATAGTGGAAGTGATGAAATAAAAGTTAAGATAGTTGGAGTAAGTGTTTTTGAAAAGTATAACTGGATGGTTACTAGTTATGTAAGTGATAAAATATATAATTATGTAGAAAATCATGTTGAACAAGTTTATGGTACAACTAAAGTATTTATAAGTGATAACTCTCAAAATGTAAATCCTAATATAAAAACTAGTGATATATTAAGTGAAGGTCAAGTATATATAAGTGAAAATTATTCACAAAATTGTAAAAGTTACAATTGTATGAAAGATAGTTTAAATATTAAGTTTAGTAATATGTATACTAATAAAGAAATAAGTTTAAGTAATGTAAAAGTTTATAATAAGAATAATTTTAAAAAGATATTTGGTAGTGAATATGATGACATGGATACTATTTATTTAAGTAATAATGATTATGATAAATTATATAAAAATAATAATATTTATCAAGTAAGTTTATTTGTTAAAGATGTAAGAAATATTGATAAAACAATGAATGAACTAAATGATTATGTTAGTTTTAGTTTAAATAATGTTAAACAAGATGGTGCATTGGTACAAGTAATAAAAATAGTTAAAACTATAGTAATTACTGTTTTAGTGATAGTATTATTCTTCGTAAGTTATTTTGTTATTAAATTAATTATGAAATCTAGAAATAAGTATTTTACAACTATTAGAATATTAGGAGGTAGTTACATAGAAGTAAAACGTCTTTTACAAATAGAACTTCTCAATGTGACTAATATAGTTTATTTAGTTTTCTTAGTAATTAGTTTATTTATTAAGAATGATATTATAGTTAGTGAGAGTATAAAGAATATGTTATTTTATATTAATTTAAAAGAGTATGTTATAGTTTATTTAATACTTAGTTTAATGAGTTATTTAACAAGTAGTAGATATTCTAGAAAGATATTTAAGAGAAGTGTGATAACTACTTATAATGAGGAGGTGTAATAATGATTAAACTAGTTAATGTATATAAATATTTTAATAGGGGTAAAAAGAATGAAGTTAAAGCAATAGATAATACTAGTTTAGATTTACCAGATAAAGGAATTGTTACACTTCTAGGCCCTAGTGGATGCGGGAAAACTACACTTTTAAATAGTATTGGTGGTTTGTCTAGAATTAATAAGGGAAGTATTTATATAGATGGAGAAAGAATTACTAAGAGAAGTGTTAATAAGATAGATAAGATAAGAAGTTTAAAAATAGGTTATATATTTCAAAACTTTAATTTACTTGATGATGAGACAGTTTTTGATAATGTTAGTTTAGTTCTTAAAATTAATGGACTTAAAGATAAAGAAGAGATTAAAAAACGAGTTAACTTTTGTTTAGAAAGTCTTGGTATTTATAGATATAGAAATAGATATGCTAGTATGCTTAGTGGTGGGGAAAGGCAAAGAGTAGCGATTGCAAGAGCTATTGTTAAAGACCCTGAAGTTATTATAGCAGACGAGCCTACTGGAAACTTAGATAGTAAAAATAGTATAGAAGTAATGAATATTATTAAAAGTATAAGTAGAGATAGATTAGTAATTCTTGTAACACATGAAAGAGAACTTGCTAAATTTTATAGTGATAGAATTATAGAAATAAGTGATGGAAAGATAGTTAAAGATTATGAAAATGCTGATAATCATGAACTAGATTATAGATTAGATAATAAGATATATTTAAAAGATATAGAAAATTATTCTAATAAAGAAGTAGGAAGTGCTAAAGTAGAATATTATAGTGATAATAATGATAAAGTTAGTTTTAAGATAGTAGTAAAAAATGATAATATTTATATAGAAAGTGATAGTTTAAAGAAAATAGAAGTTATTAATAATAGTAATATAGAATTAGTTGATGCACATTATGAAAAGATTAATAAAAAAGTTTATGAAGAGTTTAGTTTTGACTTTAATAAAGTAAAAGATAATAAGTTTAAAGAAAAGTATTCTAGTATTTATAATGTAGTTACTAGTACTAAGAAAGGGTTTAGAAAAGTACTTAATTATAGTTTTGTTAAGAAGTTACTTTTAATTGGATTTTTTACATCTAGTTTATTTATAATGTACTCAGTAAGTAGTATTATGTCTACTTTTAAAATAGATGAAAAAAACTTTGTTTCTTATAATAAAGATTATGTTTTATTAAATAAGAAAAATATGAGTGTTAATGAATTTAATAATTTAAATAATGTAAGTAATGTTGAATATGTTTTACCTAGTAATGGTAATGTACAAGTTAATTTTAAGTTTAATAAGTTTTTACAAACTAGTGGAATACTTGAAAGTATGAGTGGTAGTTTAGCAAGTTATAGTAAAGTAGATAAAGTTATAAATGGAGTTAAAACTAATGGTAAGAAAGAGATTATTATTGATAAGATGGTAATTGATAGGTTTTTAAGTATGGGTGATGCTAAAAATGCTGGATTTAATACTTATGATAATTTTATTAATGAATATGTTTATTTACAGAATGATGATATGTATAAAATAGTAGGAATAAGTGATACTAATAGTCCTTCTATATATGTAAATGATAGTGAGTTTGTTAATTTTATAGAAAATAGTTTAAATGATAATTCAGAAGATGGTAGTGATAAACTTAAGAGTTATGAAAGATCAAGTATTACTTTAACTAAAGGTAGTTTACCAGTTAATGATTATGAAGTTATAGTTAATGAGAACATGAAAGACATGTATCCACTTGATAAGAGTATAGATAAAAAAGTAGGAGATAATAAGTTAAAGGTAGTAGGTTACTATAAAAGTGGAAGTGAAAATGGTTTATTAGTTAGTGAAAACACTATTAAGAATAGATTAATACTTACAAGTGATAAGTTTGTTATTAGTAGTAGTGATAAAGATAGTACTATTAGTGAACTAAAAAGTAGTAAATATAATGTAGTTGATACTTATAAAGATAGTTTAAGTAATTATAAAAGAAGTATAGAAGAGTCTAATAGAAATAAGATAATTTATTCTAGTGTTATAGTTATTATTAGTTTAATAGAAATATATTTGATAGTTAGAAGTAGTTTTTTAAGTAGAGTTAAAGAAGTTGGTATTTTAAGAAGTATTGGTGTTAAGAGAAAAGATATTTATAAGATGTTTATGGGAGAAATACTTAGTATTACTTTAATAAGTAGTGTTCCTGGACTTATAGTTATGGGTTATATTTTGTATACATTATCTAAGATAAGTGTTTTAAATATAGTAATAAACTGGTATGTAGTTTTAATTAGTTTAGTTATTATATTAGTCTTTAATACTTTATTTGGTTTGTTACCAGTATATAAAACTATAAGGAAAACACCACATGAAATTTTATCAAGAAATGATGTTGATTAATAATTAAAGTTATGGTATTATTTTAGTAGGAGAGATGAGTATGTTTAATGAAAGTGATGTAAAAACAAGAATGGAAAAAGTTATAGAGAATATGGAAACGAGATTTACTACTGTAAGAGCAGGAAGAGCAAATCCTAATATTTTAAATGGAGTAATGGTAGAATATTATGGGGCACCAACACCACTTAATGCAGTTAGTACAATAAGCGTTCCTGAAGCTAGACAATTAATGATTAAACCATTTGATAAAAGTTTACTTAAGGAAATAGAAAAGGCTATATATGCTGCAGAGCTTGGACTTACTCCAAATAATAATGGTGAAGTTGTATTCTTAACTATTCCAGAACTTACTGAAGAAACTAGAAAAAATTATGTTAAACAAGTTAAGGAAATGGCTGAAGAAGCAAAAATTGCTTTAAGAAATGTTAGACAAGACTTCAATAATATGATTAAGAAAAGTGAAGTAAGTGAGGATGAAGAAAAAAGAAACATGGATCAAGTTCAAAAATTAATTGATAAGTATAATCAAGTTGTTGAAGAAAAGTTTAAAGAAAAAGAAAACGAATTACTTAGTATTTAATTAAGTACTTGAAATAATTAGTAAAATTTGTTATAATTATATTGTCATTAAGACATATAATATTAATGGACATAAAAAATGAGTAGTACCTGGCTTTGCTCGTTAGGTATTCACTCAGTCCATATTGTGGTTTGTGAATACCGTATCAAGTTGATTCGGTATTCTTTTTAAATTAAAAGTATAAACTACAATTAATCTCTGTTGTTTGTATAATGATCTAGCACTGCTAAAATTATTACAAGTATAACTAAATACTCCATAAGTTAGTTTAAAACCTTTCTTATGACTCATACAGACCACCTCACTTTCCTAAATTTGTATAAATTTTCGGACTGAGGTAAGAACACCTAACCACTAGGTACTACTCATGTACTAATTGTACCACCTATGTAGTTTCAAAACAAGCGAACACTGTTGTATTTCTTATAAATTTTGTAGTATGTTTTAATAGAATAATATATGATTTTACATTTATTTTTGAAATAATGATTTTTTACTTGAAAAAGTATATTAAATGTTATAAAATATAATTATCTTTTGGAAGAAAGTGTAGTATATAATTTAATTTATAGAGAGTTAGTGGTAGGTGTAAACTAATATGTTATATATGAAGTTTCATTCTTCTATTAAAAAAGAACGTATAATAGGCGTTAACTATGAAAGATGCATAATACTTTATGAATTAAGGTGGTACCGCTGTTAACTTGCAGTCCTTAAGTCGTAAAGTTTTTATTTTTAGGAGGAGAAAATGAAAGAAAAATTAAATGAAATTCTTGAAAGTGGTTTAAAAAAGTTGGATGATGTTAAAGATTTAACAGAACTTGAAGCAGTTACTAAGGAGTTAACTGGAAAGAATAGTGAACTTACTTCTATACTTAAAAATATGGGTAGTTTATCTAGTGAAGAAAGAAAAGACATAGGAGTAGTAACTAATGAAATTAGAAAGTCTTTCGGTGAAAAGATTAATAGTGTAAGAAATAGTATTATTGATAATACTAGTGTAGTTAGTGATGAGTTTGATACTAGTTTACCAGGTACTTTTGTTAATAAGGGAGTGATACATCCAATTACACAGATGTGTTATGATTTAAATGATGCCTTTTTAAGTTTAGGATTTGAAGTTTTTAGTGAAAATGATATAAGTAGTGAAAAGTATGCTTTTGATAATTTGAATTTTGCTAAGGATCATCCTGCAAGAGAGAGTATGGATACTTACTGGCTTAAAGGAACTGAAGATAAAAGTGGAAGTGAAAGATTATGTTTAAGACCTCATTTAACTGGAGGAAGTGTCAGATACTTACTTAAACATGGAGCGCCTGCTAGATTTGTTTATCCAGGACGTGTTTATAGAAATGAAAATACTGATGCAAGACATGAAAGGGCTTTCTATCAATATGAGGCTTTAATAGTAGATAAAAATATTTCTTTTTCAAGTGGTATTGTTTTAATACAAACTATTTTAGAAAAAGTTTTTGGTAAAAAAGTAAATGTTAGAATGCGTGAAGGCTTTTTCCCATTTACTGAACCAGGTTATGAAATAGATATGGAATGTTTAGTATGTGGTGGTAAAGGGTGCCCTGTATGTCATCAAAGTGGTTGGATAGAAGTTATGCCTGGTGGAGTAATACATCCAAATGTATTAAAAAGTGCTAATTTAGATCCAAATGAATGGACAGGATTCTATATCAATATTGGAGTTGATAGACTTGTTATGATGAGATATGGAATAGATGATGTAAGACTTTTAAGAAGTGGTGACTTAAGGTTTATTAGTGAATTTAAATAGGAGGAATTATGAGAGTATCTTTAAATTTAATAAAAAAATATGTTGATTTGAGTGATATTAGTGATGAGAAAATAGCAACAGATTTAACTTTAAAAACTGTTGAGGTTGAAAAAATAGAAAATACTAGTTTAAAGTATGAAAATATAGTAGTTGGTAAAATATTAGAGGTTAATAGTCATCCTAATGCTGATACACTTAGAGTGTGTATGGTTGATATAGGAGAAGAGAGTCCTAGACAAATAGTATGTGGTGGAAGTAATTTATATGTTGGAGAGTATGTAGTTATTTCTAAGCCAGGTAGTATGGTTCATTGGCATGGAGAAGAAGGCTTAGTTAAAATAAAAGAGACTAAGATGCGTGGAGTAGATTCTTATGGAATGATATGTGGAGCTGAAGAAGTTTTTTTAGATAGTTTGTTTCCACCTAAGGCTGAAGATGAAATAGTTGATTTAAAAGGATTAGAATGTTATCCAGGACAAAATATTAGTGAAGTAATAGGTTCAAACGATATAATTTTAGAAATAGATAATAAAAGTTTAAGTAATAGACCTGACTTGTGGGGACATTTCGGAATTGCCAGAGAGTTGTCTGTTATATATGATAGAGAATTAAAGAGTGTTACTGAAGAAGTAAGTATACCTCTTGTACCCAAATATGATATTACTATAGAAGACACTAGTAAGTGTAATAGATATATTGGAATAGTTATAGATAATGTTAATACAAAAGAAAGTCCAATATGGCTTAAAACACTTTTGTATAATGTTGGATTAAGACCAATTAATGCTATAGTTGATATAACTAATTATGCTATGATAGTAACAGGAAATCCTACACATGCATTTGATAAAACACATGTAAGTGGTAATAAAATAATAGTAAGAAATGCTAAAAAAGGAGAAAAACTATTATTACTTGATGATAATATGGTTGATTTAACTAGTGATGATTTAGTAATAAGTGATGAAGAAGGTGTGCTTGCACTTGCAGGTATTCGTGGAGGAAAAAAAGACTCTGTACTAAATAGTACTACTGGAGTACTTATAGAAATAGCTAATTTTGAACCTAGTACTATTAGAAAAACTGATAAAAGATTTGCAGAAAAGACTGAGTCTGCAATTAGGTATGAAAAGGGACTTGATACTGAAAGAGTTGATAGTACTAAGGATTTAATTATTAATATGTTTAAGGAGTTATTTCCTGAATCTGTAATAACTAGTTATAATGATATATATCCTGTTAAAACAGAAAGTAATTATATAGAAATAAGTAAAGAATTCTTAGATACTAGAATGGGTAAAGTTGTTAGTAAAGAAGTTATTACTAAGATACTTACAGGTCTTGGTTATGAAGTAACAATAGATGGTGATATATATAAAGTTTTAGTACCAACTTATAGAAGTACTGGAGACGTTACTATTAAAGATGATGTAATGGGGGATATTGTTAGAATATTAGGTTTTGATAGTTTTGAGGCTAAAGGAATTAATTATACTGTAAATCATGCAGTTCTTCAAAGAGAAGTATTGTTAGAAAGAAGAATTAAAGAATATTTAAGTAATAGATGTGGTTTATATGAAGTAATTAGTTATCCATGGGTAAATGTTAAATATATAGATGCATGTATGTTAGATAAACAAGAAATGGTAGAATTAGCAAATCCTCCAAGTCCAGAACAATCTTATTTAAGATCTAGTTTAGTTCCAGGAATGTTAGAAGTAATTGTTAAGAACTTAAGATACTTTGATAAATTTAAAGTCTATGAAATGGGAGAAGTATTTACTAAGGGTGAATATCATGAAAGTAGTATAGATGAAACTCTTCCAATACATAATAATTATTTATGTGGGTGTGTAGTTGATAAGAATGCTAAAAGTGCATTTTTGGAACTTAAAGGAGTTCTTGAAAATATTAGTAGTTATACTCATATGGAAAATATTAAGTTAGCTCTTTCTATAAATAAAGTAAACTATTTAGATAAATATGCATGTATGGATATAGTTCTTAATGAAGAAGTAATAGGTTCGTTTGGTTTACTTAAAATTAGAGTAATGAATGAATGCAAGATTAAACATGTAAATGTTTCTATATTTGAACTTAATGTAAGTAAACTTATTCCACTTGATGCTAGAACTAATAAATATACTAGTTTACCTGAAATACCTTATGTAGAAAAAGATTTATCTATAGTTGTAGATGAAAGTGTTAGATGGGAAACTATTTATAAAATGATTAAATCTAAAGTAAAGGAAGTAATATTTGTAGAAGAATATAGAGGAGAAAATATAGGTGAATCGAAGAAAAGTATTACTCTTAAACTTAAGATAGGTGATGGGAAAAGTACTCTTACTAGTGATGAGATAAATTCAAAAATTAATCAAGTACTAAAAACATTAGAAAAAACTGTAAATGCTAAGTTAAGAGATTAAAATATTTATAGATTATTTATATAATATATAGTATAATTAATTAAGAAAGGTGGTAATAATATGAGTCTTGGAGTTTGGATTACTATTGGAGTTATTGTTCTTATAGCTTTATATGTAGTTAATACTTACAATACATTTGTTAAGTTAAGAAATAGGGTTAAAGATCAATGGGCTCAAATTGAGGTTCAATTAAAAAGGAGATTTGACTTAATACCTAATATAGTTGAAACTGTTAAAGGATATGCTAAACATGAAAGTGATACTTTGAAAGGGGTAATTGAAGCAAGAAATAAATTTACTGTTGCTAGTACTCCAGAAGATGAGATGAAGGCTAATAATGAGTTAACTGGTGCAATTAGACAATTATTTGCGCTTAGTGAAAGTTATCCTGAATTAAAGGCTGATACAAGTTTTTTAAAACTTCAAAGTAATTTAGAAGAAACAGAAGATAAAATATCTAGTGCTAGACAATTTTATAATGATACAGTTTTATCTTTAAATAATAAAGTTGAATTATTTCCTTCAAATTTAGTTGCTAAAATATTTGGATTTAAAAAAGAAGCATTCTTTGAAGCAGAAACTGAAGCTAAAGTTGCTCCAAAAGTACAGTTTTAAGCTTACTAAATGTAAGCTTTTTTCTTTTAATAGGAGGATTTATGAAAAAAATATTGGTTTTAATAATAAGTTTGTTTTCATTTATTAGTGTTAACTATGCAGTAAGTAATGTTAATTATAAAATAGATGATTATATAGTTGATTCTCGAATAGATATATCTGGTAATATGGTAGTTAGAGAAGTTATTAAAGTTAAAGGAAGTTTTAATGGATATATTAGGGATTTAAAATATAAAAATAGTAATAATAAAGTATTTGATAAATCAATTGATAGTTTTTATGGAAGTAGTATATATGATGCTAGTAATATAGAAGTTAGAAAAGTTGGTACTATCAATTATGATAAAGAGTTAGATTTTAATGTTTTTGATCAAAGTGTTAACGAGTTTACTATGAATGATAGTTGTACTGTTAATAAGGGTTGTTATGAAAAAAGTGATATTACTGATGGAGTTAGTTTGAAAATGTATAATGAAACAAATAATTCTAGTACTTACTTTTATATAGAGTATTTACTTGGTAATGTTGTAGTTATTCATGAAGACATTGCAGAAGTTTATTTTAATTTTGTAGGTGATATGTTTGATGATGATATTAATAAGTATAAGTTAAGGGTGGTTTTACCTGATAAAACTAAAGAGTTAGTTAGAGTATGGGCTCATGGTCCACTTAATGGTAATGTTAGCCCTATTAAAGATGAAAATGGTTACTATTATGGAGGTTATTTAGAAATAAATGATTTATATAGTAATACTCCTGTTGATATGAGACTTACTTTTGATAAGAATCTTATACTTGTGGATCATCCATATTTAAAGAAAAGTGAAGTATTAGCACTTGATAAAATTCTTGAAGTAGAAAATTTAAGAGCAGATAAAGCTAATAAAGAAAGAGAAAAAGCTAAATTTTTTATGTATGGATCTTATGCTTTGGGAAGTGTTTATTTAGTACTTTTAGTGTTATTATTTGTTTATATTTATATTAAGTATGATAAAGAATTAAAAACTAATTTTGATATGGAATATAATAGAGAGTTTATTAATGATTATGATGTTACTAATATAGAGTATTTATTTGATAAAAAAATTACTGAAAAAGCATTTAGTACTAGTATACTTAATTTAATTTATAAAAAGAATATTAAAATTGAACAAATAGATAAGAAAGATTATAAATTAATTAAAGTAAATACTGATAATGTAAGTGAATCTGAAGAGTATTTAATGAAGATGATATTTGATAATATTGGTAATAAAGAATATGTTTTATTAAGTCAGATAAAGAAATATGCAAAAGAAATACATGGTACGACTAGTGAATTTTTAACTAGTTTTACTACTTGGCAAAATAAAGTTACTAGTGAAAGTATAAAAAATAATTTTTATGAGTCTAATACTAAAATTAAAGTACTTGGAGTATTATTTAGTTTAGTAGGTTATTTAGTATTTTATGTAATGGTAAGATTTAATGGATTTAATTTATTTTCTATAATAATATTTATTTGTGCATTAGTGTTTATGATTTATGTGCTTATATTTAATAAGAGAACTAAAAGAGGTGCAGAAGATTATCAAAAATGGAAAGCATTTAAAAGATTTTTAGAAGATTTTGGTAGGTTTGATGAAAAAGAATTGCCTGAAATAGTTTTATGGGAAAGATATTTAGTGTATGCTAATATATTTGGTATTGCTGATAAAGTAGGTAAAACTATGAAGATTAAATTTAATGAGATTAATACTAATAATCAATATAGTAATGGAGACTTGTTGTTTGATTATATGATGTGGAATAATTTGAATCATAGTATTAATAATACTGTTAGAAGTTCAGTTAGTACTGCTAGAACTGTAGTTAATGAAGCAATTGCAAAAAGTTCAAGTTCTAGTGGTGGAGGATTCGGTGGAGGATTCTCTTCTGGAGGGGGCTTCGGTGGAGGAGGAGGCGGTGGCCGTGGATTCTAAAGCTAAAGTGTTTACTACTGAAATAAATTATATTAAAAATGATAGAATAAAAGAAAGTTTAGTTAATCTTATTAATTTAATACCTGATTACTTTTTTACTGAAGCAGCTAGTTCTACTGGAAAATATCATCCATCATTTAGTCAAGGTGTTGGTGGACTTGTTAGACATACTAAAGTTGCAGTTAAAATAGCAAATACTTTACTTATTAATGATAGTATTGGTTATAAGTTTACAAGAGATGAGAAAGACTTAATAATACTTTCGTTAGTGCTGCATGATTCAGTTAAAAGAGGAATTCCTGAAGAAAAGTATACTAAAGTAGAACATCCTCTTTTAGCAAGTAAATTTATAAGAGATAATGCTAAAAATACTTCTTTAACTGAAGAAGAGATAAATTTAGTATGTAGTATGATTAGTAGTCATATGGGTCAGTGGAATACTGATTTTAATGGAAATGAAGTACTTCCTAAACCTAAAACTAAGTATGAGAGGTTTGTTCATATGTGTGACTACTTATCTGCTCAGAAATTTATGAATATAAATTTTGATGAAAATAATAAAATTATTTGTTAAAGGGTACTTGAAAAGAGTATTCTTTTTTGATATACTTTTATTAGATTAAGATAGAAAGTAGGTAATAGATATGACTAAGTTTAATGATAATAAAATAAGTTATATTTCTCTATTAGTACAAAATAAAGTACTAAACGGGGGGGGGGTATTATCTTCTAACTAACTTAA
>ERZ857965.2733-NODE-2733-length-14352-cov-3.354760_pt1 | contig 14352 bp, 10 predicted proteins | sample MGYA00519758_ERZ857965 | MGnify/ENA primary metagenome ERZ857965 (study PRJEB31778, sample SAMEA3449381) | human gut metagenome | biome: human gut; feature: human-associated habitat; material: faeces | place: United Kingdom | collected 2010/2012 ... | reverse complement strand
TATGATCCCGGAAGATTGTCTGATCGTGAAACTGCTCAGATCCCCTCATGCAAATGCGGTGGTGCAGGAGATTCAGACAGATAAGGCAATGAAAGTTCCTGGAATTGAGGCCATCTATACATGGAAGGATATCGACCAGAACGGACGAAGATTTACATGTGCAGGACAGACTTATCCAGAACCCAGTCCATATGACCGTCTGATTCTGGATCGTCATGTCAGATTTGTAGGAGATCCGGTTGCGATTGTGGCAGGAGAGACAGAAAAAGCGGTGGACAGAGCCATTTCCATGATCAAGGTACAGTACGAGGTGTTGGAACCGATCCTTGATTATCATAAAGCTTTGGATAATCCAATTCTGGTGCACCCGGAAGATAACTGGGAGGCGCTTTGTCCGGTAGGAGCAGATAATAAAAGAAATCTGTGCGCACATGAGGCAAGTGAACATGGAGATATTGATCAAGTACTGTCAGACTGTGACATTATCATCGACCAGGTATATCATACAAAAGCGTGCCAGCAGACGATGATGGAAACAATGCGTACATATTGTTCCATTGATACATATGGACGTCTGAATGTATTTAGCTCTACCCAGATTGTGTTTCACTGCAGAAGGATCATTGCAAATGCACTTCATATTCCAAAATCACAGGTACGTGTCAGCAAGCCGCGTATCGGAGGAGGTTTTGGAACAAAACAGACAGCGGTCTGTGAGGTCTATCCGGCATATGTGACCTGGATGACAAAGAAGCCGAGTAAGATTATTTTCACCCGTGAGGAATGTATGACAGCTTCTTCTCCGCGACATGAGATGGAAATGCATGTGAAACTTGGAGCTATGAAAGATGGAACTATCCGTGGAATTGATCTGTACACCATTTCTAACACAGGTGCCTATGGGGAACATGGACCAACAACAGTCGGACTGTCCGGGCACAAATCTATTCCGCTTTACGGAAAAGCAGAGGCATTCCGCTTTGTTTACGACGTGGTTTATACGAATGTTATGTCTTCTGGAGCTTATCGTGGATATGGTGCAACACAGGGACTTTTTGCCATTGAGACAGCAGTTAATGAACTGGCAGAAAAACTCCATATGGATCCGATGAAACTTCGTGAGATGAACATAGTAAAAGAAGGACAGGTCATGCCTGCATTTTACGGTGAGACAAATACAAGCTGTGCCTTGGACCGTTGTATTGCAAAGGTGAAAGAGATGAGTCACTGGGATGAGAATTATCCGGTTCGCGAACTAGGACATGGAAAAGTCCGTGCTCTTGGTATGGGACTTGCCATGCAGGGATCTTGCATCAGTGGATTAGATGTAGGCAGTGCAGCGCTGAAACTGAATGATGAAGGTTTCTACATTATGCGAATTGCAGCAGCAGACATGGGAACAGGTTGTGATACGATTCTTGCACAGATTGCAGCAGAAGTATTGGAGTGTCCGCTTGATAAAGTAATTGTATTTGGAGCAGATACGGATGCATCACCATATGATTCAGGATCTTATGCATCCAGTACGACTTATGTAACCGGAAAGGCAACTGAGCTGTGTGCGAGAAAGCTTAGAGATAAGATTTGTCTTGTCGGAGCTAAGATGCTTGGATGTGATGAGAAAGAAGTAGAATTTGACGGTGATAAAGTCATCTATAGAGGCGAAAAGACTCTGGAAAAAACAGAAGTTTCCCTGTTTGATATTGCAACAGCGTCTATGGCGGGCAACAGTATTGCTCTGGAAGAGACTGTGACCATGAGCCAGCCAACTTCACCACCGCCATTTATGGCAGGCGTGGCAGATGTGGAAGTGGATCTTCTGACCGGACAGGCAAAAGTGATAGATTATTATACTGCTGTTGACTGTGGGACTCCGGTGAACCCAAACCTGGCAAGAGTTCAGGCTGAGGGCGGAATCCTTCAGGGAATCGGAATGGCACTGACGGAGAATATCACTTATGATGCAAAGGGAAGACTTTATGAAAATTCTCTCATGCAATATAAGATTCCGACAAGAGAAGATATCGGTCATATTCATGTAGAGTTTGAGAGCAGCTATGAAAAGTCTGGTCCATTTGGTGCAAAATCTATCGGTGAGGTCGTGATCAATACACCACTTTCGGCAATTGCTCATGCAATTTATAATGCAACCGGACACCGATTCAGGGAACTCCCAATCATGCCGGAACAGATTGCTATGTGTGAAGAAAATCCGATGTGGAAAAAGTAGGGTTATAGTACAGATAAATGAGTTGAAAAGAGAAGTCGTAAGGGTAAAAGCTTAGGACTTCTCTTTTTTTGACGTTATTATTCTTTACAGTAAAATGCTTCTAAGGCATCCATCTTTGCGGACATATTTATCATCATCTGGTCTAAAATTGTGATTGCGGCCATAGATTCTACAACAACAACAGCCCTTGGTACAACAACCGGATCGTGACGTCCGGTAATGGCAATCGTCGTATCTTCGAAAGCCGTATTGATGGTCTGCTGTTCCTTGCTGATGGAAGGAGTCGGTTTAAATGCAGCCCGAAAAATCAGTTCAGAACCATCACTCATACCTCCGAGGATTCCGCCGGCGTGGTTCGTCTTTTTTATAACGGTACCATTCTGACATGTAAATGCATCATTGTTGCTGCTGCCGTGGCTTTTTGAAGCTTCAAATCCGTCACCGATTTCCACACCTTTGACAGCGCCAATGGAAACGACAGCTTTTGCGAGAGAAGCGTCAAGTTTATCAAAGACTGTCTCACCGATTCCGGCCGGCATGCCTTTTACGCGGCATTCCACAATTCCACCGGAAGAATCCTGATTTTTCATGCAGGATTCCAGATAATCGGAAGCTTTTTTTGCATAAGCATTATTTGGCATATATAACATATTTTCGGCAATATCTTCATAACGATATTCCGTTTCAGGAATACAGATATCTCCAATAGAACGGGTAAAGGCAATCAGGTCGATTCCTAATTGTTCCAGGATTTTTTTCGCAATTGCACCGGCTGCGACCCGGCCAATCGTTTCACGGGCAGAAGAACGTCCGCCACCGCGGTAATCGCGGATGCCATATTTTGCATCAAATGTATAATCAGCATGTCCGGGACGGTAACAGTCTTTAATTTTACCGTAATCTCTGGAACGCTGGTCCTGATTGTAGACAATGACAGAGATTGGTGTGCCGGTTGTCTTACCCTCGAAAACACCGGAGAGAATCTGGGCAGTGTCGCTTTCATTTCTCTTCGTTGTAAATTTACTCTGGCCAGGTTTTCTTCGGTCGAGCTGTTTTTGTATATCTTCTTCACTTAAGGAAAGTCCTGAAGGACACCCGTCGATCACAACACCGATTGCAGGTCCGTGAGATTCTCCCCATGTGGTGATACGGAACAATGTTCCATAAGTTGATCCAGCCATAATGTCAATTTCTCCTTTGATGTCATAGGTTTTGTTATAGATTTCTTTTTATTATAAAACAATCTTAATAAATTCTTCAAGAATTTTTCGTGAATTAGCTCTGTACTTTTAGAAGAGTGCATATTATAATGATAGCGTGTGAACTAGAAAAGGGGAGTTTGACGAACATGTTTGGAAAAAAGAAGAAAAACGAGTACGAAGAAGTAGAGGAAGGCAGAGACGAGTTTGACGTAGATTATAATGACGATGAAGATTTCGAGACAGACTTTGTATCTCTGGACGAAGATGAAGATGAGAAACCAAAGAGAGGCGGCATTGGCAAGAAGGTAGGTATCACGTTTGGTGTGATCTTAGCAGTTCTGGTAGTTGCTTATGTTGGCATGGCGTTTTACTTTGACAGTCATTTTATGTTCAACACAACGATCAATGGCAATAATTTTGCATTGAAGAGTGTTGCACAGGTGGAAAAATACATGGAACAACAGGTTGCGGATTATACTTTGACACTTCAGGAATCTGACGGCGACAGTGAACAGATTACAGGAAGCGAGATTTCTTTGAAATATGTGCCGGGAGATGAAGTTACAGAGTTGGCAAAGAAGCAGAACAAGTTTCTTTGGATTACATCTCTGTGGGAGAAGCCGGTGATTGAGGCAAAGGTTGGAGTGAAGTATGATGAGAATGCACTTGCAAGGCGTATTGAGAGTTTGAATTGCCTGAAAGAAGAGAATCAGGTGGCTTCTGTAGATGCGCATCCAGAATTCCAGAATACAGAGTTTGTTGTTGTGCCAGAGGTCATTGGTACGCAGATTGATACAGAGACATTTAATAAAGATATCAGAGAGTCGATAGAAGGATTCCGGGATACTTTGAATCTGACAGATACGAACTGCTATATCAAACCGAGATTTTTATCAGATTCCCAGGAAGTAGTGACGGCAAAGGATACCATGAACAGCTATCTTGGAGCGAATATTACATATGACTTTAATCCGAATACAGAAGTGGTAGATGCATCTGTCATTTCACAGTGGGTGATTGTGGATGCAGATATGAACGTTACATTTAACCAGGAAGCAGTAAAAGAGTATATTGCTGCTCTTGCAACAAAATATAATACGAAAGGAAAACCGCGTCAGTTTACAACTGCAACAGGCAATACTGTCACAGTTGAAGGTGGCGGTTATGGCTGGAAAATCGATCAGGATGCAGAGTATGATGCATTGATCGCCAATATCCAGAATGCTGAGACTGTAACAAGAGAGCCGGAATATTCCAGTCGTGCAGCCAACCATACTGCAATGGATATGGGAAATACATATGCAGAAGTCGATCTTACCACGCAGCATATGTGGTTTATTAAAGACGGACAGATTGCGCTGGAGACCGATATTGTAACAGGTAATCCGAACAAGGGAAATGCGACACCGCAGGGAACCTATTCTTTGGCATACAAGTCAAAAAATAAGACACTTCGCGGAACAAAGAAACCAGATGGAACTTACGAGTACGAGACACCGGTTGCTTACTGGATGCCATTTAATGGAGGTATCGGATTCCACGATGCAACATGGCAGTCTTCATTTGGAGGCAACAGATATTTAAGTCACGGTTCACATGGCTGTGTTAATATGCCGAAAGATAAAGCGGCGGCACTTTATGACCTGATTCCGGATGGATGCCCGGTAGTATGTCATTATTAAAAAAAGAAAAAGAGAGGGAAAGATCATGTATGAATTATTAAAGACAGATGGTCTTGCCAAAAGAGGAAGATTACATACAGTACATGGGGTCATTGAGACCCCTGTATTTATGAATGTAGGAACTATTGCGGCAATCAAGGGCGCGGTGTCAACCACAGATCTGCAGGAGATTGGAACACAGGTTGAATTATCCAACACATATCATCTTCATGTAAGACCGGGAGATGAAGTCGTAAAGAAACTTGGCGGTCTTCATAAGTTTATGGTGTGGGACAAGCCGATTCTTACTGATTCCGGTGGATTTCAGGTGTTTTCGCTGGCAGGGCTCAGAAGAATAAAAGAAGAGGGAGTATACTTTAACTCTCATATCGATGGAAGAAAGATTTTTATGGGACCGGAGCAGAGTATGCAGATCCAGTCCAATCTGGCCTCCACCATTGCGATGGCATTTGACGAGTGTCCGTCCAGTGTTGCAGACCGGGATTATATGGAAAATTCTGTGAACCGTACGACCAGATGGCTTAAGAGATGTAAAGCAGAGATGGACAGACTGAACAGTCTTCCAGATACAATTAACAAGCATCAGATGTTATTCGGCATCAATCAGGGCGGCGTGTATGAGGATATCCGTGTGCGCCATGCACAGGAGATTTCAGAACTGGATCTGGATGGCTATGCAGTTGGCGGACTTGCAGTTGGAGAGAGTCATGAGGAGATGTACCGGATTCTGGATGCAGTTGTGCCGTATTTGCCACAAAATAAACCGACGTATCTGATGGGAGTCGGAACACCGGCGAATATTCTGGAAGCTGTAGAACGTGGTGTTGACTTCTTTGACTGTGTATATCCAAGCAGAAACGGACGCCATGGACATGTGTATACGAATCATGGAAAGATGAATCTGTTCAATGCCAAGTATGAGTTAGATACAAGACCAATTGAGGAAGGTTGTAACTGCCCGGTATGCAGAACGTATTCCAGAGCTTATGTGAGACATCTTCTGAAAGCAAAGGAGATGCTTGGTATGAGATTTTGTGTACTTCATAATCTATATTTCTATAATAAGATGATGGAAGAGATCCGCGAGGCAATTGAGGCAGGAAGATACAAAGAATATAAAGAAGAGAAGCTTCGCAGAATGGCAGAGGGCGAGTAGATCACAGGCAGATCAGAAAAATCGCAGCAAGAATGCCGAGGCATTCTTGAATTGGTACAGGAACGGGCAGAATTTTCAGGTGAGAATTGTAAAAATAGAAAATATTTATAAAATCACGTAGAAATGATGAAAATATCTTGATGAAAATGTCAAATTCCTGTATAGTAGAAATAGTGTTTAATGAAATTTAGGAGGAAATATTATGTACGCATTGGCAGCACAGAGCGCAGGAACAAACTGGGTAGTACTGATTTTGGTATATGTAGTAATATTCGGTGGATTTTATATGTTATTCATGCGCCCACAGAAAAAAGAGCAGAAGAGAATCCAGGAGATGATCGCAGAGATGGAAGTCGGTGATACCGTACTTACAACAAGCGGTTTCTACGGAGTAATCATCGACATTACAGATGATGATCTTATCGTAGAGTTTGGTAATAATAAGAACTGTAGAATCCCGATGCAGAAAGCAGCAATCGCACAGGTTGAGAAAGCATCTGCTGAATAGGAAGATGAGGAGTGAAGAAGAATCCCGGGACCGGGGTTCTTCTTTTTCTATATGGCGATCAATCATTCTATGAAGAAGATTTTAAAGGCACTGTCGTTTGACGGGATTGAGGTGGAGGCAGCCAGACATCTTGCCAGCCTCAAAGCGATAGACCCAATGAAAATCTTTCACAAAACAATCGATTACAAGATATATAACGGAGATTATGAAGTGCCGGTGCGTATTTATCTGCCGAGAGAAAAGGTGACGGAAGATCTTCCGGTCTTTTTGTTCTTCCACGGTGGCGGCTGGGTAACGGATTGTATTGATAATTATGAAAGAATCTGTGCAAGACTGGCATCCGCGACAGAACATATTGTGGTGTCGGTAGAATACAGACTGGCGCCGGAACATCCATTTCCAACAGGTTTTATGGACTGTTATGCAGTGGCCAAAGCCATTTATACAAATCGGTTTATTTTAAATGTGAATCCTCAACGCATTACATTGATCGGTGACAGTGCCGGCGGAAATCTTGCGGCAGCAGTTTCGCTGAAAGCAAGAGATGATGGGATTTTTAAGCCTCAAAGACAGATTTTGATCTATCCGGCAGTGAATAATGACTACAGTGATACTTCCAGGTTCCAGTCTGTAAAAGACTGTGGAAGTGATTATCTTCTGACAGCAGGAAAGATGCGTGATTATATTGATTTTTATGCAGCCAGAGAAGAGGATAAGAAGAATAAATATTTTGCACCACTGATGGAGACGGATTACAGAAATCAACCGGATACATTAATTCTGACAGCAGAGTTCGATCCACTTCGAGATGAAGGGGAAGAATATGGAAAACGGCTAAAGGAAGCCGGTAATTACGTGGAGGTTCATCGAATCAAAGATGCGCTTCACGGATATTTTGCGCTTGGGATCCGGTATTTCCATGTGCAGGAAAGTTTTGAACTGATCAATCAGTTCTTAAGTAGGAGGGAATAAAAGTGTTCCAGCAAAGAAGAGCGTATTGGCGGAATCTGGACAATGCGGCAAAAATGTTTTCCGCTGCCAGCAGCCCGAAGGATACAAGGGTATTTCGCTTTTACTGCGTATTAAAAGAAAAGATTGACGGAAGTGTTCTTAAGATGGCATTGGATCAGACAATCCAGAAGTATCCGGTCTTTCTGTCAGTCATGCGAAAAGGACTTTTCTGGCATTATCTTGAGAAAAGTGATCTGCGGCCGGTCGTAAGGGAAGAGTACAAGGAACCGTGCAGCCATCTTTATATAAGAGATAAAAAAGAATTATTATTTGAAGTCACCTATTATAAGAACCGGATTAATTTTGAAGTGTTTCATGCACTGACAGATGGGACGGGAGCAACTGAATTTTTGCGTGAGCTTGTGAAGAACTATCTTTATCTGATGCATGAAAAGGATGGTCTGGAAAATGTGATCCTTACGGAGCAAGATCTGACAGTAAAAGATCAGGAGGAGGATGGTTTTGGCCGTTACTACAATCCAGATGAGCGTGGCACGAGAAAGAAAAAGAATCATGCTTATCAGATTCGCCGGGAGAGTAAGGAATATGAAGAACTTCAGATTGGCGAGACGACTGCCTCAGTAAAAGAACTTCTGGAAGTATCAAGAAAACATGGCGTATCCATGTCTGTATTTTTGACGGCAGCGATGATCTGTGCGATTCATGAAGAACAAAGTAAGATTCAGGAAAAGAAGCCTGTAATTTTAATGGTTCCAGTGAATTTGAGAAAAATTTTTCCATCTGATTCTATGCTGAATTTTTTTAGTTATATTGAACCGGGATATCGTTTCGGGGAAGGCAAAGATTCTTTTGATGATGTGCTGGAAGCAACAAAGCAGTATTTTGAAGAAAATCTGTCAAAAGAAAAAATTGCGGAACGTATGAACAATCTAATTGCCTATGAGAAACATAAAATTTTAAAATGGGCGCCACTGGAACTGAAGAACCGTTGTATCAAGATGGGAGCGAAGCTTGCAGAGCGGGAAGTGACAGCAGTATTGTCCAATATGAGTGTGGTGAAGATGCCGCCGGAATATGCAAAATATATTGAACGTTTCGGAGTTTACACAAGCACCATGCGTACAGAGCTTTGTGTATGCTCTTTTGGAGATACATTGTCATTTGCGTTTACTTCCAGATATGACAGCACGAATATTCAGCGTAATTTTTATCGCATATTGAAGGAACAGGGAATCTTCGTAAAAAAAGTGGAAGCAGATTACCCGAAAGAGGCTAAACCCAATTATGAAGGAAAGAAAGTATTTCAGATTTTTAATTTCTGCTGTATTGCAGCAGTTGTTCTGTGTATCATGTTAAATCTGATCCTGACACCAGATTTACACTGGTGGATATTTGCGGTAGCAGGAGGATTTAGTATGTGGCTTGCATTTGCGACCGGATACCTGAAGCGTTATAATTTACTTAAGAATGCGATGTGGCAGTTGCTTATTGTGAGCATAGGAAGTATTTTGTGGGATATTTTCACAGGGTGGCACAGGTGGTCGGTAGATCTGGTATTGCCGCTAGTCTGCCTGATCGTGGAGATATTGATGGAGTTGATTGCAAGGATCCAGTCACATCCGCCAAAAGAATATATGATTTACTATGTAATGGCATCGGTCTACAGCATGGTACTGCCTCTGATTCTGATGGCGACAGGTGTGATCTTGTACCGTGCATTTGCAGTTATCTGTGTGGGCTTAAGCTTTTTATTCTTTATAAGACTACTTCTATTTAGAAAAAAAGAATTTAAAGAAGAAATGTATAAAAAGTTTCATGTGTAATGATGCGAAGGAGGTATGTCATATGATTAATTATTCAGAAGACAAAGACAGACAGTATCACGTACAACTGGAAGAAGGGGATGTTGGGAGATATGTGATCCTGACCGGAGATCCAAAGCGCTGTCAGAAGATTGCAGAACATTTTGAAGATGCTCTGCCTGTAGCAGACAGTCGTGAATTTACAACTTATACCGGCTATCTGGAAGGGGAGAAAGTCAGTGTAACGTCGACCGGGATTGGAGGTCCGTCTGCGGCAATCGCACTGGAAGAACTGGCAAATGTAGGAGCCGATACATTTATCCGGGTGGGAACAAGTGGAGGTATGCAGTTAGAGGTAAAAAGTGGTGATCTTGTCATTGCTACAGGAGCAGTCCGCATGGAAGGAACAAGCAAAGAATATGCGCCAGTTGAGTTTCCGGCAGTATCGGATTTTCATATCACGAATGCGCTTGTAGAGGCAGCAGAAAATCTGAAATTTCCTTATCATGTGGGTGTGGTGGAATGTAAAGATTCTTTTTATGGGCAGCATGCACCACAGACGAAGCCTGTTGGATATGAACTGTTAAATAAATGGAATGCATGGATTCAGTGTGGCTGCCTGGCCTCAGAGATGGAATCAGCAGCACTATTCGTTGTGGCAAGTTACAGGAAAGTACGGATTGGAACGGTTCTTCTTACAATGGCGAACCAGGAGCGGGCAAAGAAAGGACTGGATAATCCAGTCGTGCATGATACAGAGGCACCGATTCGTACAGCAGTAGAAGCACTTCGTATACTGATCAGAAAAGAGAGGAGATAATGCTATGGGAACACCACACAATGAAGCAGAAAAAGGAGAGGTTGCAAAACGAGTTCTGATGCCGGGAGATCCGCTTCGTGCAAAATATATTGCGGAACATTTTTTGAAAGATGCAGTATGTTTTAATACTGTGAGAAATATGCTCGGATACACGGGAACTTATAAAGGAGAGAAGATTTCTGTTATGGGAGGCGGTATGGGAGTTCCGTCGGTCGGAATCTATACTTATGAACTGTACCATGAATATGAAGTGGAAGAAATTATCCGCATCGGCTCGGCAGGAGCCCTTCAGGATGATGTGGATCTTCGGGATGTGGTCATTGCTGTAGGTGCCTGTACAGATTCGAATTATGCCGCACAGTATAATCTTCCGGGAACATTTGCACCGATTGCGGATTATGAATTACTGGAAAGTGCCGTAAACACGGTAAGAGAGAAAGGTCTGACAGTCCGTGCCGGAAATGTACTTACTTCCGATGTATTTTATAATGATGATCCGACAGTCAATGACCGTTGGCACAAGATGGGAGTACTTGCAGTGGAAATGGAAGCAGCAGCACTTTATATGAATGCAGCAAGAGCAGGAAAAAAGGCACTCTGCATGCTTACAATTTCCGATCATTTATACAAAGATGAAAAATTATCTGCCAGGGAGCGACAACTGGGATTTGATAATATGATACAAATTGCATTAGATATGTGATTTTGATGGAGTATTTGCTTATTTTCTAGGTGCCGGAGCAGTTTTTTGATAGGTTTAGCGTATTAAAGTATTGAAATCTGTTAAAAAATAGGCTAATATAAAAAACATAGATTTTTTTGCAGCACTAGTTTAGGAAGGAAGATACATATGAATTTAAAAATTGGCGTGATCAAAGGGGACGGAATTGGCCCGGAAATCGTAACAGAGGCGATGAAAGTATTAGATAAAGTAGCCAAGCGTTACGGTCATAATATAGAGTACAGACAGTTACTGATGGGTGGAGCTTCCATCGATGTGCATGGTGTTCCTCTTACCGATGAGACAGTAGCAGAGGCAAAATCCTGCGATGCAGTTCTGATGGGATCTATCGGTGGAAACACAAGTACATCACCATGGTATAAATTAGAGCCATCTAAAAGACCGGAGGCAGGACTTCTCCGTATCCGTAAAGAGTTGAATCTTTTTGCAAACTTAAGACCGGCAATTCTTTACGATGAATTGAAAGGAGCATGTCCGTTAAAAGAAGAGATCACAGAAGGCGGATTTGATCTGATGATCATGAGAGAGCTTACCGGTGGACTTTACTTTGGAGAGAGAAAGACAGAAGAAGTCGACGGAGTGATGACTGCATTTGACAGTCTTACATATAATGAGAATGAAATCCGCAGAATTGCAAAGAGAGCATTTGACATTGCAATGAAGCGCAGAAAGAAAGTTACAAGTGTAGATAAAGCAAATGTTCTGGATTCTTCCAGACTCTGGAGAAAAGTAGTGGAAGAAGTTGCAAAGGATTACCCGGAAGTAACTTTGGAGCACATGCTTGTAGATAACAGTGCAATGCAGTTGGTAAAAGACCCGAAACAGTTCGATGTTATCCTGACAGAGAACATGTTCGGAGATATTCTTTCTGACGAGGCAAGTATGATCACAGGATCCATCGGAATGCTTGCAAGCGCAAGCCTGAACGAGACAAAATTTGGCCTTTATGAGCCAAGCGGCGGATCTGCACCGGATATTGCAGGACAGGGAATCGCAAACCCAATTGCAACAATTCTTTCTGCAGCAATGATGTTAAGATTTAGTTTTGACCTTGACAAAGAAGCAGACGCAATTGAGGCATCTGTGGCAAAAGTATTAAAAGACGGATATCGTACCATTGATATCATGTCTGAAGGAAAGACTCAGATCGGAACAGCCCGGATGGGTGATGAAATCGCAGCAAATATATAGAATACCAGTGTGGTGTATACTACACGATATTCGAATATTGCGTGGGATTGTAAGAGAGTGAAATGCGGAACAATCCGTGTGGTATGAAAGAATAATACAAAAAGGAGAACAAAAACATGAGAAGTGATACAGTAACAAAAGGAAAACAGCAGGCACCACATCGTTCCCTTTTTAATGCACTGGGAATGACACAGGAAGAGATGGACAGACCATTAGTTGGTATCGTAAGTTCTTATAATGAAATCGTTCCAGGACATATGAATTTGGATAAGATCGTAAATGCAGTAAAACAGGGTGTTGCAATGGCTGGCGGAACACCAGTTGTATTTCCGGCAATCGCAGTCTGTGATGGAATTGCGATGGGACATATTGGAATGAAGTATTCTCTTGTAACAAGAGATCTGATCGCAGACTCTACAGAGGCGATGGCAATGGCGCATCAGTTCGATGCACTTGTTATGGTTCCGAACTGCGATAAGAACGTACCGGGACTTCTGATGGCAGCAGCTAGAATTAATATTCCGACAATCTTTGTCAGTGGAGGACCGATGCTGGCAGGACATGTAAAAGGCCAGAAGAGAAGTCTTTCCAGCATGTTCGAGGCTGTTGGAGCGAATGCAGCAGGAACACTTTCTGATGAAGATCTGTGCGAATTTGAGAACAAAGTATGTCCAACATGCGGATCTTGTTCTGGTATGTATACAGCCAACAGTATGAACTGTCTGACTGAAGTGCTTGGAATGGGACTTCGTGGAAACGGAACAATCCCGGCTGTATATTCTGAGAGAATCCGTCTTGCAAAACATGCAGGTATGAAGGTTATGGAATTATTGGAGAAAAATATCCGTCCAAGAGATATTATGACAGAGGATGCAATCTTGAATGCATTGACGGTTGATATGGCACTTGGATGTTCTACAAACAGTATGCTTCACCTTCCGGCAATCGCACATGAGATTGGTATGGATTTTGAGATTGATTTCGCAAATGGAATCAGTGAAAAGACTCCAAATCTTTGCCACCTTGCGCCGGCAGGTCCGACTTATATGGAGGATCTCAATGAGGCAGGTGGTGTCTATGCGGTTATGGCTGAACTGAACAAAAAAGGACTGCTTCATACAGACTGCATGACAGTTACAGGTAAGACAGTAGGCGAGAACATTGAAGGAGTGCAGAACAAAGATCCAGAGGTTATCCGTCCAATCGACAATCCGTACAGCCAGACAGGCGGACTTGCAGTATTAAAAGGAAATCTTGCACCGGACGGAAGTGTTGTAAAGCGTTCTGCAGTAGTAGATGAAATGCTTGTACATGAAGGACCGGCAAGAGTCTTCGAATGTGAGGAAGATGCAATCACAGCAATCAAAGGCGGCAAGATCAACCACGGTGATGTTGTTGTTATCCGTTATGAAGGACCAAAGGGTGGTCCTGGTATGAGAGAAATGCTTAACCCTACATCAGCAATTGCAGGCATGGGACTTGGCGAAACAGTAGCCCTTATAACAGATGGTAGATTCTCAGGTGCTTCAAGAGGAGCTTCAATTGGTCATGTATCTCCTGAAGCTGCAGTAGGCGGACCTATTGCTTTAGTTGAAGAAGGCGATATTATTAAGATTAACATTCCTGAAATGACATTACACATTGATGTGTCAGATGAAGAAATGGCAAAGAGAAAAGAAGCTTGGAAACCTAGAACACCAAAGGTTACAACAGGTTATTTAGCAAGATACGCTTCAATGGTTACATCAGGTAACAGAGGAGCTATATTAGAAATAAATAAATAAGGGAAAGAGGGAAACACTATGATATTAAACGGTTCACAAATAGTTATTGAATGTTTAAAAGAACAGGGTGTTGACACAGTATTCGGATACCCTGGTGGAACAATTTTGAATATTTATGATGAATTATACAAGAATTCAGATGATATTACACATATCCTTGTTTCACATGAACAGGGAGCTGCTCATGCAGCTGACGGATATGCACGTTCAACAGGAAAAGTTGGAGTTTGTATGGCAACATCAGGACCTGGAGCAACAAACCT
>ERZ857965.2732-NODE-2732-length-14355-cov-3.372517_pt1 | contig 14355 bp, 13 predicted proteins | sample MGYA00519758_ERZ857965 | MGnify/ENA primary metagenome ERZ857965 (study PRJEB31778, sample SAMEA3449381) | human gut metagenome | biome: human gut; feature: human-associated habitat; material: faeces | place: United Kingdom | collected 2010/2012 ... | reverse complement strand
GATCTGTACTTCCGGTGATCCTGTATCCCCTGCTGTTCTACCATACTCTGCAATAATCTGTTCTTTCTGCTCTTTTGTTACCATGTTGTGGTTCCTCCTTAAATTCTTATATATCGCCTGGCATTAAGTAACGGTTGGAGATTCCTGTTACCGAACACCGGCTAACTCACTTGACTAATATATCATATATACTTTATCTTGTAAAGCACTAATTTTATGCTTAAATTTGAATGCTTAAATTTTAAAATACTGTCTGCCGCTGGCGATATCTTTATCCACGCGCGCTTTCAGTTCTTCTTTATTTTCAAATTTCTGCTCCGGTCTGACGAACTCGATGAGTTCCACCATGACTTCTTTGCCGTAAGCATCTGCATCATAATCAAATAAAAATGTCTCAAGCCACACCTTCTCTTCGTTGGATACGGTCGGTCTGACTCCTACATTTGCAATACCATTATATCCATAACCGTCCATATACGCCCGGCACAGATACACGCCTCTCGGCGGTATAATCTTGCGCTTCGGCCATGCAATATTCATCGTTGGAAATCCAAGTGTTCTTCCAAGTTTATGTCCATGCTCTACCGTGCCGCAGATTCCATAAGAATAGCCCAGAAGTCTGCCGACCAGATCCATGTTTCCGGTTCCCAGTATCTTCTTTGTGTAGGTACTGCTGATAATATGATTCTCATACCGTATCTTTTCCAGAACGATCAGGCGGTATCCATATCTCTCCTGGAACTTGTCCAGCATATAGATATCTCCTTCCTTATTATATCCAAACTGGAAATCTGTACCTACGACCACATAAGCTGCATGAAATGTTCCGATGATAATATTCCGGATAAAATCCTCAGCTCTCATCTGACGGATTTCATCTGTAAATGGACAGTCGACCAGATAATCCACCTCATCCTCCAGATGAATCTGCCGTTCCTGCGGAAGCATCAATAACGCCGGTGAATCCATATCGAACGCACATACTACACTATCTACATCATCTTTGTCCTGCAGTTTTTTCACTGTGTCAACGAGCGTCATATGCCCTTTATGAAGTCCGTCAAACTTTCCAAATGTCACTGCTGTCTTTCTGGCATTGTCATAATGCTCAAGACCTTTGATATACTGCATCTATTTTTCCTCTTTTATATAAAACATTTTCCGTATCCGGTATTCACGTTCTTTCTCGTGATACTGATACACCCCAATAAAATCTTCTACATCATCATATACCCTGACATACGCTTCGTCCAGAATATTTTCATCTTTCCGGACATCTCTGTCTTTGATCCCATTACCATTATACGCAAGTCTCGCCGCTTCTCTCGACACAATAATGCTCGGATAATTTGCGAACATTTGATCAATTGGAATCAGTATTTCTGACAGTCTGTCTTCTTTCTTTAATACCTCGATCTGTGCAAGTGTCAGACTGTCCTTTATCTCAAATCTGCTTACCTTTGTTCTTGTAAGCTTTTCCATACATGCACCACATCCAAGCTTCTGCCCGATATCGTGGCACAGTGTACGGATATATGTTCCTTTTGAGCAATGAACCTTCATTGTCACCCGTGGCAATGCTATACTTAGGATTTCAATATCGAAAATCTGTACCCGTCTTGCCGCACGCTCTACAGTCTTGCCTTCTCTGGCAATCTCATAAAGCTTCTTTCCGTTGATTTTAAGTGCGGAATACATAGGTGGAACCTGATTGTAATCCCCCACAAAATCTAAAACTGCAGCCCGGACCTGTTCTTCTGTAATCTCGTCTGTCTCACTGCTTTTTAGTATCTGTCCGGTTGTATCCTGGGTATCTGTCTCCACACCCAGAAGCATCACAGCCTCATAGACTTTGTCTTTATCTGTCAGCATATCGCACAATTTTGTTGCACGTCCCAGACATACAGGCAGCACACCGACCGCATCCGGATCCAATGTGCCTGTGTGACCAATTTTCTTCTGTCCCACGATTCCACGAAGCTTTGCAACCACGTCATGAGAAGTAAATCCCTGCTCTTTATATACATTTATAACTCCGTGTATCATGCCTGTCCTTTCAACTGCTCATCAATGCGCTCTGCCAGATTATTCAGAATATCCTGCGGCGTACCTGTCATAGTAACTCCAGAAGCTTTTTCATGTCCACCGCCGCCAAAATATCCTGCAATCTTGCTTACATCAACTTCATTCCCAGAACGAAGGCTGACTTTAAATACATTCTGATCCAGCTCATACATAAAAATAGCAACTTCCACGCCTCTGGTATTACGGAGCTGGCTTACAATCCCGTCAAGATCTTTTGGCTTTACACCATAGAAATCCATGACTTTCTTACGAATATAGGAGACGATACATTTTCCTTCCATGAACAAAAAGCTCTCCACCAGTGCACGTCCGAAAATCTGCATTCTCGCATAAGACTTTTCGTAAAATGTATCCATAATAAGATCTGCCGCATCAATTCCAGTCTCCAGAAGTTCTGCCGCCGCACGAAATGTAGATGGTCCGGCACAGGAATACTGAAATACTCCTGTATCATGTACGATTCCTAGATACAGTGCTTCTGCAATCTCTTTTGTAATCTTATCTTTATCAATCAGATTGTAAACAAGCTCTGAAGTGGAGCTTGCATCTGGTACAACATAATTATCCTGTGCAAAACAGATATTGCTGACATGATGATCAATACAAAGTGTATGTCCTGCACTTACGAACAGTGGCACAGAAAACTCCAGTCTTCCGGTATCTCCACAGTCCAGTACAATGAACAGATCATAATGTTTACTCTCGTCAATCTCATGTAAAATCTCATCCGTCCCTTTGATTCTGTAAAATGTAGATGGGATTTCCTCCAGAAAAACGTCCACTTCTTTGTCCGGATAATTATTCTGGATATACTGATACATTGCCATACAGGATCCGACACAGTCGCCATCCGGACGCACATGTCCTCCGATGGCGATTGTTTTTGCCGGTTCCAGAATCTTATTCAGATTCAACATCTTCATCACCTTCTGTGTTCAGATCTTTTGTTACTTCATCAATCTTCTTGGACATGTTAACACCATACTCAATAGACTGATCCAGAATGAACTGAATCTCCGGAGTGTTTCGCATATTCAGAGTTCTTGCCAGTTCGCGGCGGATAAATCCTTCTGCACTTCTCAGTCCTTTGATCGTATCCTCCTGCGCCTTTACGTCACCGAGAACACTGATATATGCTTTACATGTCTTAAGATCTGGTGCCACCTCGACTGCTACAACAGATGTCCACGGAGCTACCCGCGGGTCCTTTAAGCCCCGGCGGATAATCTCACTGAGTTCACGCTGTACTTCAGTGTTCACTCTTGTATTCTTAATACTTCTTTTTCTCAATTTCTATTCCTCCTAAGAGAAGGCTTTTCACATGATTTTCCTTATCTTGGAACCTCTACCATCTTGAAGGCTTCTACAAGGTCACCCTCTTTGATATCATTGAAGTTTGCAAATACGAAACCACACTCATAGCCTGCTTTTACTTCTTTTACATCATCTTTGAAACGTTTCAGAGACGCAAGCGGTCCTTCAAAGATTACAATTCCATCTCTTGTCAGACGAACTGAGCAGTCACGCTCAAACAAGCCATCCAGTACATAGGAACCTGCAATAGTTCCGACACCGGAAGCCTTGAATGTCTGACGCACTTCTGCATGACCAAGTACTTTTTCTTCGAATACCGGATCAAGCATTCCTTTCATAGCTGCCTCTACATCCTCAATCGCATTATAGATGACACGATACAGACGTACATCTACGCCCTCTCGCTCTGCTGTTTCTTTTGCAGTTGCGTCCGGACGTACGTTAAATCCAATGATGATTGCATTAGATGCAGATGCAAGGCTGACATCAGACTCATTGATCGCACCAACACCACCATGGATTACTTTTACAATAACTTCGTCGTTAGACAGCTTCAGAAGGCTCTGTTTTACAGCCTCTACAGATCCCTGTACATCAGCCTTAACGATCAGATCAAGTTCTTTTAAATTACCTTCCTGAATCTGTGTAAACAGATCATCCAGGGAAAGTTTTGACTTTGTATCTTCAAGAAGTTTCACTTTATTCTGAGCAATAAATGTCTCAGCAAAGCTTCTTGCCTCTTTTTCATTCTTACAGCATACTACAACTTCTCCTGCATTCGGTACATCATCAAGTCCAAGAATCTCTACTGGAACAGATGGACCTGCCTCTTTGACACGTCTTCCCTTGTCATCCATCATAGCTCTTACTTTACCATGTGCAGAACCTGCTGCAATTGCATCTCCGACACGGAGTGTACCTTTCTGCACAAGTACAGTTGCGACCGGACCTCTTCCTTTATCAAGCTGTGCTTCCAATACAAGACCTCTTGCACGGCGGTTCGGATTTGCTTTTAATTCCATAACCTCTGCAGTCAGAAGGATCATTTCCATCAGTTCTTCCAGACCTTCTCCTGTCTTAGCAGATACCGGAACAAAAATAGTACTTCCACCCCAGTCCTCTGCAATCAATTCATACTCTGTCAATTCCTGTTTTACACGATCAACATTAGCACTCGGTTTATCAATCTTGTTGACAGCTACAATAATCTCAACACCTGCAGCTTTTGCATGGTTGATAGCCTCAACAGTCTGTGGCATGACACCGTCATCTGCTGCGACAACAAGGATTGCGATATCTGTAGAACTTGCTCCACGCATACGCATTGCTGTAAATGCCTCATGTCCCGGTGTGTCCAGGAATGTGATTTTTTCTCCATTTACCTCTACAACAGAAGCACCAATGTGCTGTGTGATACCACCAGCCTCTCGATCGATGACATTTGTCTGACGGATAGCGTCCAAAAGGGAAGTCTTACCGTGGTCAACGTGACCCATGACACAGACTACAGGTGGACGTTTTTTCATCTTGCTTTCATCCTCTTCGTCCTCTTTAAGAAGTTCTTCAATCACATCAACAACTTCCTCTTTTTCACAGAGAACATCAAACTCCAATGCGATTTCTTCAGCTGTCTCGTAATCAATTTCCTGATTGACTGTTACGATTTTACCCTGCATGAAGAGTTTCTTTACAATAACCGAAGGAACAATCTTCATCTTATCTGCAAGTTCCTGAATCGTCAGAACCTCTGGAATCGTGATAGATTTAATCTGCTCTTCCTGTTTCTGCTCTTTCTTCTCCGGTTTCTGAAGCTGAGTCTTTGGCTCATTCTTTCCCTTCTTACCTTTTCCTACGCGGTCTTCGTCATGGCGGAAGTCTTTATCTTTCTTCTTAAAGTCATCCTTACCTTTTCCTTTGTTTCTCTGTGGCTTCTGACCTTCCACGATTGGCTCTGGAATTGCCGGACTGTTCTTGCGGTTGTCACGTCTGTCATCACGTCCACGATTATCACGTCTGTCATCACGTCCGCCCTGATTACGATTGTCGCGTCTGTCATCTCTTCTGTCATCACGTCCATGATTATCACGTCTGTCATCACGTCCGCCCTGATTACGATTGTCGCGGTTATCTCTTCTGTCATCGCGTCCGCCCTGATTACGGTTATCGCGTCTGTCATCACGTCCACGATTATCACGTCTGTCACCACGTCCGCCCTGATTACGGTTATCGCGTCTGTCATCTCTTCTGTCATCACGTCCACGATTATCTCTTCTTTCGTCGCGGTTATCACGATTTCCCTGAGAACGGTTTTCTTTTCTTTCCTGCTCTTTTTTCTCCTGTTCCAGTCTCTTCTTCTGCGCGGCTGCAGCTGCTTCTGCCTCATGCATCTGCTGAACCTGTTGACGGATTCTGTCCGGACGTGGACGAATTGGCTGGGATGGTCTTTCATCTCTTACTTCTTTGCGTCCATTCTGGGATTTTCCATTTTTATTTCCACCGTTTGAACGGTTATCTCTCTTATCATCACGTCCAGTCTGAGAACGGTTATCGCGTCTGTCGTCACGTCCCTGACCCTGACGCTTTCCACCCTGTCTTCCACCACTCTGGGTGTTCTGCGGGCGGAATACCTGGACGATTTTTTTCTTCTTTGGTGCGTCAGATTTTTCCTCTTCTGCTTTTTCGGCATCTGCCTTTGGTGCAAATGCTTTTCTTACCATATCTGCTTCTGCCTCGTCGATGGTACTCATATGTGTCTTGGCTTCCACATCCTTTTTATTCAGGAACTCAACAAGCTCTTTGCTCGGCTTATCAAGTTCTTTCGCTAACTCATATATTTTGATTTTTGACATATACACTACCTCCTCTATGCAACCGTATTATCTTCTGTCTTCATCTGCTTCATAATTTCCTTCGCAAAACCTTCGTCCAGTATTGCAAGAGATGCCCGGAATTCCTTTCCCATTGCATGCCCCAAGGTATCTTTATCTTTATAAAAATAGATTGGCACTTCATAAAATTCACACATATCCCGGAACTTTTTCTTTGTATTTTCGGAAGCATCTCCTGCCACAATAACAAGCGCTGCTCTTCCTGTCTTTACTTCCTTTTCTGTACAGAACTCTCCGCTGGCTGTCTTACCTGCCCGCGTTGCAAGCCCGACGAGTGATAAGATCTTATCTGGTTTCAAGCTCTGTCATCTCCTTTTCCAAAGACTCATACACTTCCTGCGGAATTGCCTGCTTAAAAGATCTCTCAAGGCCCTTACTTTTCACTGCCTTTTTCAGACATTCCTGATTTGGACAAATGTATGCGCCCCGTCCATTTTTGCGTCCGGTCGCATCTAACAGAAATTCTCCTTCACTGGTACGGATCACACGGATCATTTCTTTTTTATTCTTCATTTCCTGACATCCCACACACTGACGCATAGGAATCTTTTTATTTGCTCCCAATAAGATTCTTACGCCTCCTCACCGTCTTCTTCCGGCTGAACATTAGCTTCTGTTTCATTTTCCGCTTCTGTATCTACTTCTACATCTGCGTCCTCTGGATATTCTTCATTCTCATCATAAACATCTTCTTCGTACACACCTTCGCCCAGTTCCATATAGTTCTCTGGAAGCTCACCGGACTCAATTGCCTGTGTCTCGCTCTTGATATCGATCTTATATCCAGTCAGTCTTGCTGCCAGTCTTGCATTCTGTCCTTCTTTACCGATTGCAAGGGAAAGCTGATAATCCGGTACAATAACGCTTGCTTTCTTCTCATCCGGATCAGCCATAACAGAAATAACTTTTGCAGGGCTTAACGCATTCTCGATCAGGATTGCCGGATTATCGCTCCAGTTGATGATATCAATCTTCTCGCCGCGAAGTTCATTCACGATCGCATTGACTCTGGCTCCGTTCATACCAACACATGCTCCGACCGGATCTACATCCGGATCATTAGACCATACCGCAATCTTTGTTCTGCTTCCGGCCTCTCTTGCAATACTCTTAATCTCTACGATTCCGTCTCTAACCTCTGTAACCTCAGACTCAAACAGTCTCTTTACAAGTTCCGGATGTGTACGTGATACAAGAATCTTCGGTCCTTTTGTTGTATTCTTTACTTCTACAACATAGAGCTTGATGCGCTCTGTTGGTTTGAACACTTCACCTTTGACCTGCTCATTCTCTGTCAGCATAGCATCTGCTTTTCCAAGGTTGATACTTACATTCTTACCTACATAACGCTGAACGATACCTGTCACGATATCCTTCTCTTTCTCAAAATACTGATCATATACCACTTTCCGCTCTTCCTCGCGGATTTTCTGAAGGATCAGGTTCTTTGCATTCTGTGTTGCAATACGTCCAAATGATTTGGATTCGATTGGAACACGAACGATATCGCCGAGGTCATAATGTCCATCTAACTGGCTTGCCTCGTCAAGACTGATCTGCTCAAGCGGATCTTCTACAGTCTCAACAACTGTCTTCTCTGCAAAAAGCTGGTAATCACAAGTATCATGATCCATAATAACTTTGATGTTATCTGCTTTACCAAAATGATTCTTACATGCATTTAACAGGGAATTCTCAATTGCATCTAACAGAGTCTCTTTGCTAATTTCTTTTTCTTTTTCCAAAATATTCAACGCTTCTAATAATTCTGTGTTCATAGTAATTCTCCTCCTAATCTAAAAATCGAACGCCAGGCGAATAAGCGCAATATCGCCTTTTTCAAATGTCTTCATAGTTCCATCTTCCAGTTCTATCGTAACTGTTCCTGCCTCATAGTCATAGCTGTCAAGAAGTCCTGTGAATTCTTTCTTCTTGTCAACCATACGGTAGGTACGTATCTCAACTTCTTTTCCAAGATTACGTTTATAATCTTTCTCCTTCTTAAGAGGTCTTCCAAGTCCAGGAGAGCTGACCTCCAGAACATAAGAATCTTCAATAAAATCTTTTTCATCTAAAATATCTGATAATCTGCGGCTTACAGCTTCGCAGTCGTTCACTGTAATTCCGCCCGGTTTGTCAATGTAAGCCCGCAGATACCACATGCTGCCTTCTTTTACATACTCTACATCTACCAGTTCAAATTCCAGTTCCTCCATGATCGGATTCAGGATTTCTTCCGTCTTCTGCTCATAAATTTCTCTTTTTGACAATGTTCTAATTTCCTCCTTACTGTGTCAAAGACTTCTTGTCTTTTTACACACCCATGCAACAAAGAAGAGTGAACTTACGTCCACTCTTCTGCCGATTCCTATGTTACTATTCCAATAGTATAGCACTACAAACCCTAAAAATCAAGGCTTTTTTATATTTACATCAATCTTTTCCAAAGACTTTTCCAGCGACTACGCTGCGATTCCCCTTAAGTCTTTAATCACGATCGTTCGTAAGTTTTAACTTATCCAGTATATAAAAGATCAGACTCAGAATCATGGCAACTACACACGCCAGTACCATTCCCGTAAGCTGTACATCCCCAAAATTTACTGCAATACCGGAAAGTCCTGTTACAAACACAACACTTGTCAGTGTCAGGTTTCTGGATTTACCATAGTCTACCTGCGCGTCTACAAGAATCCTAATTCCGGAAGCTCCTATCATTCCATACAAAAGGAAGGAGATTCCTCCGATGACCGGTCCCGGAATCGTCTGGATCAGCATGGACAACTTCCCGACAAAGGAACAGATAATGGAAAGCACTGCTGCCCCTGCAATAACGCGCACGCTATATACCTTTGTCACTGCCATAACTCCGATATTCTCACCGTAAGTCGTTGTCGGGACGGAACCGATCAGACCTGAAAGCATCGTTGAAAAGTTATCTCCAAACAGAGATCTGTGAAGCCCCGGATCCTTTAACAAATCCCGTCCGATAATCTTGCCGGTCACAACCTGATGTCCGATATGCTCTGAGGTAATAACAAGTAATACCGGAAGGATCATAAGAATTGCTCCCATATCAAACTTTGCAGGTTGGAAGTTTGGCAGGGCGAACCAGGAAGCTGCTGCTACCTGTGAGAAATCTAAGATTCCAAGACAGAACGCTGCCACATATCCTGCAATAACTGCGATCAGGATTGGGATTACAGATAAAAAGCCACGGAATAAAATATTTCCAAATATCGCAACACCAAGTGTCACTAAAAATACAATTACATTTTTCATATCCGGCTTGTCGCAAAGAAGTCCCGCATTGCTTGCTGCAGAGCCGGATAACTCCAGTCCGATCAAAGCAACGACCGGTCCCATAGCTGCAGGCGGCAGAACCACGTCAATCCATTCTGTTCCACATTTATAAATAATAAAAGAAAGAATACAGCCGCAGAAACCGACTGCCACGAATCCTCCCAGGGCATAGGAATAACCCATTTTACTAATAACGATTCCTGCCGGTGCAAGAAATGCAAAGCTGGAACCTAAGTATGCCGGCGCCTTCCCCTTGGTCACTGTCATGAAAATCAAAGTTCCCACACCGTTCATAAATAACACAATTGCCGGATTGATCCCGAAAATGAACGGTACAAGCACAGATGCGCCGAACATGGCAAACATGTGCTGAATGCTGAGCGGCAAGAGCAGCTTAAATGGCACCTTGTCCTCAACCTGAATGATCTTCCTCTCACTCATCTTAAATCCTCCTCATAGTTTGGTATTGAAACCACATTTTTTCTATTGTATAATGAAACATCATAAAAACAAAGGAGATTTTAAAATATTTATGAATTTTAATCAGATTGCAATGCTCCAGAAGTTAAAAAGCAGCATGGATCGTTTCCGCAACAATCATCCGAAGTTTCCACTTTTCTTAAAAGCCGTCGTTGGAAATGCACTGGAAGAAGGAACCCTTGTGGAAATCAATGTCACAACTCCTGAAGGGAAGAATTACTGTACGAATTTAAAATTAAAACAGGAAGATCTGGAATTTTTCCAGACATTGAGTGAAATGGGAAGCCAACATTAATGTCAGCTTCCCATTTTCTTTATATTGTATATCCGTCACGAAACACCATCATCATCTCGTTAGTCAGACTGATGTCGTCCGGCTCTACCGGAATCTGATTCCGTTCGAACCATTCGGCAAGTGCCAGTTCATTTTCATCTAATTTCACCTGATCCGATCCGTCAAGCTCGCAGAAGAATCCCATCAGTAATGTATCTGAAAATGCCCACGGCTGATTCTTATAATAAGTAATATTCTTTACTTTTAAACCAACCTCTTCCATAACCTCCCGGCTCACAGTCTCTTCCAGTGTTTCACCAATCTCTGTAAATCCCGCAAGAAGTGCATATTTCTTATATTCCCGTCCTGCATACTTGGACATCAAGATCCGGTCACCGTCAATAACTCCAATAATCACAGCCGGACAGATCTTCGGAAATTCCATCAGTCCACACTTCGGACATTGCATCATCCGTTCCACATGATCTGGCTTCATCACATTTCCACATCGCCCACAGAACTTGTGATCCTGATACCATCTGGCAAGCTGCCAACCTGTGATTCCTGCAAAGGCCTCATACTTTGGAGATACACATCTAAACTCTTGATGATCGATCCACTCGTATCCCATCTGTTCAGATAATATACCGACATTCTCTTTTTTTCCAAGATAATAGCTTTTATCGTCTACCGCAAATAAATATGTATATTCTGTATCTTCTGCCACATCTTTAGGCATACACTTTTTCAGTTCTTCATAAGTCGGATATGCGATTTGATTCTCGTTCCCGCCAATTCCTTTTCTCACCAGAACCTTTCTGCCATCATAATATAAAAATCTGCTGCCTGCATCCGGTGCTTTTTTCTGTCCATACTGATTATTCAGTTTATGTGGTGCAATATCCTGAATCATTTTGCTGCCTTCTTTCCTGCTGTATCTTACTCTCTTATAAATGCCCGGCATGATTGCTGCCTGAGTTTTCACTCTTAACTCCTAGCCTTCGTTCCGGTCCCGTCACGTTTTGCAACCTTCAGCCGGTTCAACGTCAGTTCCCGGTCACCGTATGAAATCTTGTGTTCCGTTCCTTCATAAAAGAGATAAATCTGTTCCAGCTCATCATTCTTACGAAGCTTTATGCCACGGACTCCCACAGCCGCTTTCTTCTTCTCGGCAACTTCCTGAGCTGAAAAACGCAGAAAATATCCATCTTTTGTCTGAAGGACTACATGCTGGTCATCAGTAATGACTTGAACACGGATCAGCTCATCATCCTCCTGAAGCTTTGTTGCTGCAATGGTACGTTTTGCCACCTGGAACTCATTTCCCTTTACTTTCTTAATCATCCCCTGCTTCGTTGCAAATAATAATTTCGCATAACGAAGCTGTAATTCGTCGCACATATATACGACCATTTCCTGTGTACTGTCATAATTACTTACATTGTCGATTGGCTGCCCCTTATCACGGAACTTTCCATATGGAAGATCGAGCACTTTAATCTGATGCATCTTGCCGGTATTGGTAAATACACACAGTTTCCCGGTATTAATGCAATTTACGATCCATTTATTCTCTGCATCTGCCGCCTCTTTATTTCGCTCGTAAGTTGCCACATCCACTGTCTTGGCATAGCCAAAACGATCCATCAGGAATACTACTTCCTGTTCTTCTACTTTCTTTTCTTCATAGACAGCCTCCTGGCCATTCTCTACAACAGTGCGGCGTTTGCGTGCATATTCCTTTTTGAAATGCTCCAGATCTTCAATGATAACTTCTGCCATAGAATCATAATTATTCAAAATATCTTCATATCTTGCAATATTTTTCAGAGTCTCCTCATGTTCTTTCATCAGCGCTTCAATTTCCAGACCAATGAGTTTGTAGAGACGCATTTCCAGGATTGCATTTGCCTGGCGCTCAGTAAAACGGAGCATCGCAGCCATTTTCCTGGAAATCCCGGATTTAAATTTGATATTTTCGGTGATTCCCTGTGTCAGACAGGCTCTTGCATCAGCCACAGACTGACTTCCCCGTAAGATTTCAATGATCAGGTCAATGACATCACACGCTTTGATAAGACCTTCCTGAATTTCTTTTCTGTCCCGCTCTTTTGCAAGCAATGTCTTATATTTTCTTGTTGCCAGTTCGAACTGGAAATCTACATGGTGCTCGATAATCTTCTTAAGCCCCATAGTCTCCGGACGTCCGTCTGCAACTGCCAGCATATTTACCCCGAAAGTATCTTCCAATCTTGTCTTTTTATAGAGCATATTGGTCAGATTTTCAACATCTGCTCCTTTTTTCAGTTCAATAACAATGCGGATTCCTTCCTTTGAAGACATATTGGAAATGTCTACGATATCGTTTGTCTTCTTTGTCTCTACAAGCGCACAAACATCATTTAAAAACTTGCCGATTCCGGCTCCGATCATCGTGTAAGGAATCTCAGTGATGACAAGACGCTTCTTGCCACCTTTCATCTCCTCTACTTCCACTTTACCACGGACTTTGATCTTACCCGCACCAGATTCATAGATTTCAAGAAGGTCATCTTTATTGACAACAATTCCTCCGGTTGGAAAATCCGGTCCTTTGATATATTTCATCAATTGCTTTGTGGAAATGTCTTCATGTTTCATATACGCTTCTACCGCATCAATGACTTCTGCCAGATTATGTGGTGGAATACTGGTCGCCATACCAACTGCAATACCATCCGCTCCGTTGATCAGAAGATTCGGTACACGCACCGGAAGAACTTCCGGTTCTTTCTCCGTCTCATCAAAGTTCGGCATAAAGTCTACAATATTCTTATCCAGGTCAGCAAGATAAGCTTCCTGCGTGATCTTTGCAAGTCTTGCCTCTGTATAACGCATTGCGGCTGCTCCGTCCCCTTCAATGGATCCGAAGTTACCATGTCCGTCCACCAGTGCCATTCCTTTTTTAAACTCCTGTGCCATGACAACTAATGCATCATAGATGGAACTGTCACCGTGCGGGTGATATTTTCCCATCGTATCCCCAACGATACGGGCACATTTTCTATATGGTTTATCATAACGGATACCAAGCTCGTACATATCATAAAGCGTACGGCGCTGAACCGGCTTCAGTCCGTCTCTTACATCCGGAAGTGCCCTGGAAATAATTACGCTCATCGCATAATCAATATATGATTTTTTCATAAGATCCGAATATTCCGTTCTTATGATCTGTGATTCACTGTTCATTTCTCGTCTCCTTCATTTCATTTTGCTCATATGACACAAAGCAAATCCATTTTCTGACACAAATCACGTCGACTCTGTTTCGTCATACAGATTATATATCAAGTTCCGCCTCTGTCGCATTTTCATAGATGAATGCCCGCCGCGGAGGCACTTCCGTTCCCATAAGCATCTCAGTCACACCGGAAGCCATTCTCGCATCTTCAATCTCAACAAGCTTTAAAAGACGTCTTTTAGGATCAAGTGTTGTTTCCCACAACTGTTCTGCATCCATCTCTCCAAGCCCTTTATACCTCTGAAGAGTAAACGGTCCTTTGTGTGTCCTTCGATATTTTTCAAGCGCCTTATCATCGTAAAGATATTCCTCTTCTCCGCTTTTCGGCATTGCCTTATAAAGCGGCGGCATTGCAATATACACGTGCCCCTCATAAATCAGTTCCGGCATAAACCGATAGAACAGCGTCAGCAAAAGTGTTGAAATATGAGCTCCGTCTACATCTGCATCTGCCATAATTATGATCTTATCGTATCGAAGCTTTGTAATATCGAAGTCATTGCCGTATCCTTCGGAAAATCCACATCCGAACGCATTGATCATCGTTTTTATTTCTGCATTCGCAAGGACTTTATCAATACTTGCTTTCTCCACGTTTAATATTTTCCCGCGAATAGGAAGAATCGCCTGAAAGTTTCTGTTTCTGGCCGTTTTTGCCGAACCTCCCGCCGAATCTCCCTCAACAATAAATATCTCGCACTTTTTCGGATCTCTGCTCTCGCAGTTTG
>ERZ857965.2728-NODE-2728-length-14366-cov-16.259870_pt1 | contig 14366 bp, 9 predicted proteins | sample MGYA00519758_ERZ857965 | MGnify/ENA primary metagenome ERZ857965 (study PRJEB31778, sample SAMEA3449381) | human gut metagenome | biome: human gut; feature: human-associated habitat; material: faeces | place: United Kingdom | collected 2010/2012 ... | reverse complement strand
TTCAACAAGTTCATAACCTTCCGGAACAGTAAGTTTGCTGGTATTTACAGAAGTAGCATCTTTAGCAACTTCAAGTTCAGGCTCAGCGATCTGTTTCTTTTCGTCTGGGCAGTAGAAGTTAATTTTTACAGTTTTAGTAGTTGCAGCTCTGCGAACTTCTGCGTATACAGAGCCATCATTGATTTGGAGATCACCACTTTCAACAAGTTCATAACCTTCCGGAACAGTAAGTTTGCTGGTATTTACAGAAGTAGCATCTTTAGCAACTTCAAGTTCAGGCTCAGCGATCTGTTTCTTTTCGTCTGGGCAGTAGAAGTTAATTTTTACAGTTTTAGTAGTTGCTACAGTAGCACTGCCAACATCAACAGAATCAAATGCTTCTGGTGCGGCATCAGTTCCATCAGAGAATACGCTGACGTCAGAAGCTGCTACAGGTACAACGCTGGTCCCTGCTACGCAGGCAGCGAGCATTAAAGCCATGATTTTTTTTCTACGTTCTTTTAATCCCATATTCTTTTTCTCCTTCATTATCTGGAAAACATATTTCTTTTGCATTGCAAGAATGGGGCATAATCATGAATTATGCCCCGTCTTGCCTGTTGGAATCTTATATAAAATTACCCAAATGGATTATTTTACAGTGATCTTTTTAAGATTGGACCATGGGCTGAATACTTTCTTGCCGTTTTCGGAAGTTCTGTTGAATGCATGCATTCCTACTGTCCAGCTTCCTTTTGGTACATTCTTAAATGTAGCTGTTACTGTACCTTCTTTGAGGTTCAGGATCTTGTGATCGCCATAGTGGTATGGACGAGTCTCGCCGTTTTCTTTCTTGGAGGATGTTCCAAGTACTACGTCGTATCCTGTTGCATTAGCAGCTGCTTTATATGTTACTTTTACAGTTGTTCCGCTTACTTTTACGCTTGTGATGATCGGAGCATCCGGTGTGATTGCAGATACAACGAATGGATATGCATTTGACCAGTCGCTGAATACTTTCTTACCGTTTTCGTCACGTTTCCAAGCGTGGCAGTATGCGTAGTATGTTCCCTGCTGTACATACTTAAAGTTAGTGGATGTGCTGACCTGATTCTTGCTAATGGAATCATAGTCTTTATTTGTGATGCAATCGCGGTCTGTAGAGATTACGTAGTCATAGCCTGCAGCGCCATCAGTATCACCAGAAAGAACAACTGTTGCTTTGTTTCCAGTAACATTTACTTTAGTGATCATCGGAGCATCCGGTTTTTCATCTTCTGCTTTTCCGTCTGCAACTACTGTCTTGGATCCTGTGTAGTTTTTGGATGTGCTGTTTGCTTTTACTGTATATGTTCCGTCAGTGTTCTTTTCAGAAGTATATTCTGTAGCCGGAACTGGGAGATATCCATTTAATACAGTTGTAACGCCATCTTTTACAGTTACAGTACAATCGTTGATGTTCTTCTTATCAACGCCCCATGTTAAGTTTGCTCTGGAATAAGCTGTACTGTCAACATCGTCTGTATCGAATGTTGCAACACCAGATTCTGTGTATCCGTTGATACCTTTGATCTCAACGCCATAGATGTCACCAACTGTTACATCAATAGGAGTTACAGTGTTACCATTTTTGTCGATTAATCTAAGTGTATAATCTTTACCTTCAACTAATGTGCTTCCACCAATCTGAATCAGTACTTCTGGTTTAACTGGAAGACCACCTGCATATGTAGCATTTTTAACACTTACATTCTTAGCAACAAATTTAACAGATTTGATTGTAAACGGGATATAAGCAACAACACCATTGATAATTGTTCCGTCAGAAGTAACAATTGTCTTGGTTCCTGCAAATCCTGTTCCTTCTTTAGCTACTGCATAGATATAACCAATGTTTTCTTTTCCTGCAGTTACTTTCTTACCTGTGATATTATCAGCGTATTTAATCTCGAAATCACTTTCTTTTGCAGTTGTCTTTACGCCATCATCAGTAACTTTTCTGATATTGCTTAATAATGCTTTTGCAAAAGTATGCTCATTTCCATCAAATGTGAATGCAGTCTGGCTGTTATGAACTACGCCATTTACATTTCCGTCAGCATCTTTATCTACATCTGCTGTATAAGCGTTTGTTACATCAAATCCTTTGCCGTCGTAAACATTAAGGGTAGCTTCTACTTTTTCTTTTACGATATTGAAGCTTGCTGTGATGTTAGAACCTGTGAAGTTCTTGTTTCCATCTAATGGTTTCAGAACAACTGTTCCGACTCCGGCTTCAACGTTTTCGCCATAAGAAACGATTTCAAACTGGTTGGATACATCGTTTCCGTTTAATGTTGCTGTAAATTTACGAGGTCTTACCTGTTTTCCAGTGTAATCCTGATCAGCGATGGATACTTTTACATCTGCTGTGTTTGCAGCTGTGATTGTAAATGTTCCAGTTGCTTTTCCTGAATAGAAGTAGTTGTATCCCTGTACAGTGATTGTTCCAGTACCAACATTTACAGCATTGCTGATGCTTACTTCCTCATATTCAGCATCTTTATCGTTAACTTCACCCTTCTTGTAAAGAGCAATAGCACCGTCAAGCACTGCATAAGTAGGCTGGATCTTTCCACCTGTGTAAGTATAAGTAGAAGGTGTTGCAACAACCATAGCGTCTGTTAATTTCTTAGGTACGATTTCTGTCTTACCGCTTGCTGTAACAGTTCTTGTTTTGCCGTTTGTTGTTTTTAAAATATAGTTTGTGTTTGTAACAGTAACTTTTGTAATGATGTTGTTAAACAAGTCATTAGCGATATCTTTGTTTTCATATTCATATTTAACTGTGAAATCGCTGTCTGTGAGAGTTTTTTCTACTTTTTTGCCTGTTTCGTCTTTTGCTACAACTGTTACAGGAAGTTTATATTCGCCTGCTTCTGTAAGTGCTTTATTAATAGAAACATCATCCGGTACAGTTACATAATCAGCTTCAACTACCAGTGGTTTGATTAAGAACGGAATAGATGCTGTCTGATCTTTGTATGTTCCGCTTGTAATCTTGATGTTAACGTAAGCGTTTGCTACTGGATTGTAATTTCCGTCATATACAGTTGTTGCATTTACGTTGTTTGTATATCCTGTGATTTCGTATCCGTCTGTTCCAAGATCTTCTGTTTTGGGTTTACCCTGTGCGTTGAAATACTGAATAACCAGTTCTCCTAAATCGCTCTTGGAAGGTTTGATCTCATCGCCTGTATAATCTGTTGTATACTGTGTTTTTGCAGATACAGCATTTAATGCAGCTGCAGTAGCAACAACAGTGAATGTCTGCTCACCTGTGCAGTTTCCACCGTCTTTTGCACGTACTGTAACAGTATATGTACTTCCGTTTTTAAACTGTTTAGCGTCTGTACCATCAGCATTTTTTACAATAAGTGTATATTCTTTGCTGGAGTTTTTAATTGCAGAAAGGTCTGAGCCTTCTACACCTGTAAATGTCAGATAATCAGCTAATTTGCTTACAGCAATATCTGTTGGAATCTGTCCACTTAAAGTGTTAACAGTAATCTTTGTTCCTGCTGTAGAGAGGTCACGTTTTGCAACGTTAACAGTCTCATTTGTTGTGTAATATTCATCTGCACCTGTAAAATTCTTTAATTTTGTTTTGTCAACATATACAACAACGGGGTAATCACCTACTTTTGTATATTCAACCTGAGCAGTTGTAACTGCAGCAGATAAATCAGCACCGCTTAATTTTCCATCAGCGCCTTTATTACTGGAAGCAGATTCTTTTAATGTAATGTTATCTTTGGAAATCTTAATAGCCTTACCTGTATACTGATAGGACTGTCCTTTTGTTGCTGTTGCAAGGATATCTCCTTTTGCATATGCTTTTGCTGTTACCTTACCGATTACAAGTTCAGCACTGCCTGTGTAAGCAGAGTCTTCTTTTGCTGTTACAGTAAGTTTGAATTCTTCTTTATTATTAGTTGCATTAGTTACAGATGTTTCATAAGCATCAGCAGCTACATTTGCATTTTCAGAATCCAGAACAGTAAGTGCAACGCCGTCAGCTTCAGTAATAGTCTGAGCAAAACCGTTGTATGCTTTTGTTGTGGTTGCAGGTGTAGCAGTCACAGAATTTAAAGATCTCTTTTCTACAGCTACAGAAATACCTGTGTTAATGTCATAAAGAGTCTGCTGATTGCTGTCTACATCGTAAACATAAAGAGTTAATGTTTTTCCAGCCATGTCAGCTGTTGTATTCAAACTCATATCAGCTGCATCGTCTACTTTTCCGTTAGAAGATGCATATGCAATACCTTTTTCGTCAACCCAACGATACTGCCATCCACCTTCTACTTCTGATCCGTCAGTTTTAGTTACAGTACCACTGATAACAGATGCTCCTCCCCAAACAACTTTTTTGCTGTCTGCAGATAAGTTAAGAGTAATATCAGCTTCATTTACCATTACAGATGCTGGAGCTGCGTCTTCTGTATCGTCAACAACAGGAGCTTCTGCAGCGAACGCATCTGCTTCAGTAGCTACGGAAGCGTCAGTACCATCGCTGAACTCAGCAGCCCAAACCGGCACGTTAGAGGTTGCCAGCATTGCAACGACGAGAGACATACTTAAGGTTTTCTTAGCCATGCCTTTCTTCGTATTCTTAATCTTTGTCATGATTATAGTTCCCCTTTGGGTGATGGACAGGTTGATTTTGGAGAAAATTTCGTATGGGGAATTGATTTCAGACTTAAGGAATGTCCGGATTTTATGATTTATAAGTGGATAATAGTTGACAATCGTAGTAAAAACAGGCAGTTATTGCAAATAAATCTGATGTTGTATTGAAAAATTCTTCTGGTTTTACGCTGATTGTAGCAAGCAAGTAACGATACATAATGAGACTCATAAAATATAAAATGCTCAGGGGATCTGTCTGAAAAATTGACGGTGTCGGATCAGCGAAAATAGATTTCAATGATTGTATTTGTATTTTCTCTATTAGCACAATAAATCGGAACCCGGTTCTGTTTCTGGCGAATGACAAGCTGAGAAATCAGTAACAATTGTATATTTTCAATAAAAGGGGAAGAATAAAATAACTCCTGCCATATAAAACAGGAGCTATTCTATATAGGACTGCAATTGTGGGAATTCTTTGCTGTTATCTCTTATGTAGTTTCTTTTAAAGGCGGCAAATGCAGATTCCCGACGGAGCAGTGCCTTTAGTTTTCGCTGTATATATCTGGAATCAGGATTTTTTCTATATGCTTCAAGATTGTCATATAGAAGGTTCATTTCCTTTGTTAGTTCATTGTAGCGCATTGCACTTTTATATGTCCGCATACCAGTGTTGAGAAGATTGAAGGATTCGTAAATGAGCAGAGCAGTTCTTACTGCCATGGAATTATGCTCATCTTTGGCTGAAATTTCAGTTTTTCCATCTTTTAATTTAAACGTCATCATAAGCTCTGGATCATTTTTACAACAGTCTATAATTCCGTCATCATACTTTTTCTGATTTTTTATTCCATTGCAGTGACTGCATGACCAAAACAAATTGTTCCAGTCAAATTTTCGTTCAGGGTATTTTCCGTTTTTATGGGGCAAAAGGTGTTCTACCTGAGGATCCTGAAGATTTTTCAGTTCGCAAATGTAGCACTTATCGTGAAAATCTTTTCTCAACCGGGATACAACATCTGGCTGTTCATAGCTTCCGGAAACTTTTTTTGCTTCTGATTCCAAAGAGGCAGGAGCGGGAAAAGAACGTTCTATTTTTACCATCAGATATCCTCCCGTTGTGCCAGTTCTTCTTTTAACTGCTGATATTCTGTGGTGATGTCAAGAGCCAGGTAATCAGGGATTTCATCCAAAAACATTTCCAACTCTGCAATTTTTTCAAAGTCATCATCAGTAAGCTTCGGCTTCTGAACAAGGGTTTTATATTGCTGAAATTTATTTTTTAATGTATCGGATAAGGTATCAACCTGGAAATAACCTTTTACAATTCCATCATATGGTACATCTGACAATCCATTTTCAACAACGATATGATTCTCAAGATCGTAAATTACCACATTATCTAGGCTGTTAAGCACGAACGGAGAATGGGTTGAAACGATAAACTGAATATTTGGAAATAGGCAGGTTAGGATATGCATGATCTGTTTCTGCAGTTCAAGATGAAGATGCGTTTCGATCTCATCTATAAGTACAATTCCGGGAAGGTCAAATTCAAAAATACGTCCTTTTTTCTTGACCATACGAATCATGAGATCCAGAACAATATCCATGATGGCTGAAAATCCACTGGACATACAGTTGAAATCATAAGGTTCTTTTCCGCTCTGGCAGATCATAAAGGAAAACGTATCTTCATTAAAATCTAATTTCAACGTAGTATCCTCAAATATTTGTTGCAAAAGCTTTTCAAACTGGATAAACCAATTATTTATAGAATCTGCCTTCATGTTATTTGATTTTGCTCTTGCCAATGCTTCTGTCACTTTTAGATCTGCAAGATATTTAACAAACAAGTTTCTGGGAGCATCGTTTAGATCATAGGCATCATTTAGAGAAACTTTTTCTATATGTTCAGGTACTTCAGCCTGAAAGTTTCTGTCACATTTATAGTAAGCTAATAAAAAACTTCCATCGGCATATAGTTCTTTTAAATTTATGTCTGTCTCATTATTAAATGACAGTTTAACAGATGGATCCAGCATATTGAAATATGTTGAAAGACGTTTTGCTGAATCCAAAGTATAAGGATCCATCTCTTTTGTTTTTGCTAAATTTAAATCTGATACTTGGAATTTCATTTTCAGATAAGCGGCAATGGCATCTAATACACTTGTTTTACCACTTCCGTTTTTGCCGGTAAAAATCAGGTGTCGGGAAGTAGTATCAGATAAATTGATAGTGATATCTTTTAAATGGCGTACTTTTTTAATTTCCAGTTTTGTAACAAATAATTTTTCCATATTTCTTTTTCTCCTGGAGCATTACAGATTAACATGAGTTCATTATAACAAATAACAGGAAGAGTTACTAGAAAAAACTATTGACAAATTAAGACAAGCGCTGGATAGATTTTGATAATGTGTGGTACAATTCATTTAATTATCTTCGCAGCAACTGTAGATATACATACAGGGGATGGCAGTATAATTACGCAAATGGATTATTTCACTTTAGCTGTTTCAAGATTGGACCATGGGCTGAATACTTTCTTGTTATCAATGGATGTTCTGTTGAATGTATGCATTCCAACTATCCTAACACACATGGATTACCAGTTGCAAATAAAATTTTTAATTGAACTTATTTAAGTAATATGCCATAAATAAGTTTGAGGTGATGAATATGGAATATAATTTTTCAGAGGATCTGAAGTCTATACGAGAGATTCTGAGATTTTCTCAAAGTGAACTTGCAGAAAAAATCGGAGTAGAGCAGGTGACGATCTCAAGAACCGAGCTGAAAAAAACAGAACCATCGGCAAGGCTTTTGGAAGCAGTATATTCGTTTGCATTTGATAAAAACATAAAGATAAACAAATTAAAGGAAATGTTCTAGAGAGATGATTTAGGTGCAAATGAAAAATTGCTTTTTCATGGCGCTAAAACTGAAATTGACGGAGAGATTGATATTCATAAGGGAAGAAAAAATAATGATTTTGGGCAGGGATTTTATACAGGAGAAAGTTATGAGCAGACAATATCATTTGTTTCAGGGTTTGGTAATTCTTCCGTATATTATATCAGATTTGATGACAGAGATCTGAAATGCAAGAGATATGAAGTAAATCAGGAATGGATGATGACGATTGCTTACTATAGGGGAACATTGGATGAGTATAAGGATCATCCGGCAGTAAAGGCACTTATAGAACAGTCACGGAACTGTGATTACATAATTGCTCCAATTGCAGATAACCGTATGTTTCAAATCATTAATTCATTTATTGCCGGAGACCTTACAGATGAACAGTGTAAACATTGTCTTGCTGCCACAAATCTTGGGATGCAGTATATTTTTCTGACTGAAAAGGCTGTATCCCAGATAAAATTAACAGAACGATGCTATATATCAAATAATGAAAGGGAATACTATAAAAATATAAGACTTGAAGAGTCAAAACTGGGTGATGACAAAGTTAAATTAGCTAAAAGGCAATATAGAGGGCAGGGAAGATATATTGATGAGATTCTGTCATAAAGGGGTGACCAATATATGAAAAGGATGAATAAGGATGAGTGCTTTTATGTGAACTTCAGGCAACAGCATTTGAAAAGTCAATTGATAAAATGGAGTCAAGTTCAGAGATTTTTATCAGGCGATTTATGAGGAGTCGAATAGCTAAAAGGCTTGATGATGGATCAGTACTGGAAAGTAATATCCAGGCAGAGGATATCCTGCAGCTGGTTAATGAAGAATATGGGTTTTCTAATTATGGTTCTGTGAAATATACCCGTAACGAAATGTATTGGATTGGATATATTTACAGGTATTTTGTAATAACCTACGAATTAACTTCCATGCAAGTCTATAAGATCGTAAAGCCAAAGGAACTGAAAGGGCTGTTTTTGCCATATCATACAATGGATCCATCTCAGGCTATTGAGCGAATATTGGAAGCAAAAGGCCTGTTTACAGATGAAAAAATGGAATTGGAACGTCAGTATGAAATATTCAAAAGAATACGAAAAAAAATACTGGTAAACAAAAAGAAAGACTCCGGTCGTAATGACCGGAGCCTTCTTTTTAGGAATCTGTATTAATTACCCAAATGGATTATTTAACAGTAGCCTTTTTCAGGTTTGACCATGGGCTGAAGACTTTCTTTCCGTCTTCGGATGTTCTGTTGAATGCATGCATTCCAACTACCCATGTTCCCTTTGGTACGTTCTTGAATGTTGCTGTTACTGTACCTTCTTTAAGGTTCAGTACTTTGTGATTGCCATAGTGGTATGGACGAGTCTCACCGTTTTCTTTCTTGGAAGATGTTCCAAGTACTACGTCGTAACCAGTTGCGTTTGCAGCTGCTTTGTATGTTACTTTGATAGTAGATCCACTTACTTTTACGTTTGTGATCACCGGAGCATCTGGTGTGATTGAGGTTACATAGAATGGATAAGCATTAGACCATTCTCCAAATACTTTCTTACCATTCTCATCACGTGTCCAAGCGTGGCAGTATGCGTAATATGTTCCCTGCTGTGTATATTTAAATGTAGTAGAAGTGCTTACCTGGTTCTTGCTGATAGAAGTATAATCTTTATTTGTGATGCAGTCACGGTCTGTGGAGATTACATAATCATAACCGGAAGCATTTGCAGCATCTCCGCCAAGAACAACAGTAGCCTTGTTACCTGTTACACGAACATTAGTGATAACCGGTGCACCAATAGATGCCTCATTCTCACGAATAACTTTTACTGTCTGTGATCCTGTATAATATTTGGAATCTTTATTTGCTTTTACTGTTAAGGAGTCATCAGCATATTCCACAGTATATTCAGATGCATCAACTACTTTTCCAGAGTTGTAAACAGTTACAGTTGGAGTTTCGTTCTTCTTATAAGTGGATTTATTAAGAACGACCTGAGTATTTGCCATGTCTTTCTTAACAACGCCCCATTTTTCTGTTACAGAGCCTTTGTATCCGTTGATTCCGACAACTTCTACTGTCATTGTCTTGCCATTTGTCAGATCAGAGATTGCATTGTAAAGAAGTTTGTAATCCTGATTTTCAACAAGTGTCTTTCCACCAACAGTTACAGTAACGTTCGGTCTTACTGGCTGTCCTGCAGCATATTCGCCATCTTCAACAGTTACGTGCTGTTTCAGAATGTCATATTTCTTAATTTTAAATTTATATGCAGCACCATTAACAACCTGGATTTTTTCATTTGCACTGTTAACAATCTGGCTTCCACCTGTAAAGTTTCCTTTTCCGATTACAGCAATATAGGCATATCCATTGCCGTCCTCAAGAACATCTTCAGCATTGCGTACCTGACCATAAATATTGTCAACATATACAATTTCATAATCATCAGCAGTTACAAATTTGGAATATGGATTACCGGCATCCGGAATGAATTCTGCTTTTGTAAATGTATGTTCTTTTCCATCATATGCAAAGTAAACAACATCACCATACATATCTCTTAAATATCCATGTCTGTCTACAGTATACTGCTGACCCTTTTCATCATATACCTTTAATGTACCTGTCAGTTCTCTTGCAACGATATCAAATTCAGCATCCTTTGTGCCTGTGAAGTTTTTATTTCCACTTACAGGTTTCAGAATTACATGACCTTTGCCAACGTTTACATTAGTATTTGGATATTCAAAATCAAACTGTTTGGTAACATCATTTCCATTTAATGTAACTTTGAATTTAGTAGGTTTGATAACACTTCCTGTGTAAGTGATACCTGTGTTTCCTTCTGCCCATTCAACTTTTACATCTGCAGCGTTAGCAGCTGTAATCTCATAGTTAGCAGATAATGTAGTATCTGTATCGTAAATACCATTTGCAGGATTTGTATTATCACCATGTCCTTTAAGAACTACTGTAGCTGTGCCTACATCTTTTGCATTCTTGTAGGAAACAACATCATAATCAACGCCTTCAGTTAATGGCTCATTTCCATCCATAACTTTAAGAGTTGGTTTTACAACAGCACCTGTATATGTATAGGAAGCTGGTTCAACAGTTACTGTGCACTTGGAAAGATCTCTCTTTGAAATAAGTGTTTTCAGACCTGTAAATACTGTCTGTCCACCCTTAAAGTTTTTATTTGTAATCTGAATTTTAGTAAGAATGTTCTCACCAATCATGTTTGTAGTATCAAACATATACTCAACAGTATAATCTTCAGGCTTCAGTGTGAAGGAAGTTGTTCCATCTGTGCTCTTAGCTGTTACTGTTACTGTCGGAGCATACTGAGAAGCGTTTGTATATCCCTTATTGAAGATAACTTTTTTTGCAACATTTGTTGCATTGACTACTGCAGCATCAATATTGAAGTAATATACTTCTTCGCATCCAGCATAGCTGTTAAGTCCTTTGATAACCACTTTACCTGCTTTTTTACCTGCATCTAAACCGGTTACAGTTACTTCGTAGTTCTCAGGAGATAACTTGTTTTTACCTTTATAAAATTCAATCTTTGAAAGATCCTTTGTTACATCTTTTCCTGTATAAGATACGGCTTTCTCCAGATATGTTTTTGCAGCATCTGTTAAAACATATCCTTCATGAGCAAAGGTCTCATTTCCAAGAGTAAAGCTGAGAGCCTGATATCCTGTGGTGTTAAGACCGGCTGCTTTGATTTCTACATTGTAATCTTTAGTACCATCTACAGGTGTTCCAGCTACATGAACAGTATAATCCTTGCCAAATTCCAGATTTAATTCTTCTCCAGTTGTTTTATCAAAGAAATGAACTGCGTCTTTCATTCTGGAATCATTATCTTTTAATACTTTGCCATCATAAGCAATTGTATCGATTTTGATTTCACAGTTAGCAAGATTACGTTTAACAATGTTATAGTAACCTATAGGATAGGCTAATTTTTCTACAGAAGATTCTGTATAGTTTGGCACGTTATTTAATGTAACATATGCTCTACAACCATCTCCCACACCTATATAGGGGCTTTTTATATCTTTAATTACTTTAGTTGAATCTAAGTCGACACCTTTTAAAACATCTTTTACTTTTACGTCAGATGCTGAAGGTGTAATCATATTACCGGTATATTCATAAGATTTTTCAGGAACAGATACAGAGAAATCGGATTCTACTGCATCTTTTTTAGTAATCTTATAATCATAGTTCAGAGTTCCTGTATATTTGGAAGCATCCTTAGGTGTTGCTGTAACTGTATATACAGAACCTGCATCTATACCATTACCTTCTTTAATAGTTGTTGTGAAATCAAAATCTGCATAGGACAGAGTAGTGTTATCAAAATTTGCATATGCTCTTGCACCGCCGCCCAGTTCATTATAGTACTGAGTTTTACCTGTGTAAGTTAATACATGCTGAATTTCTTTTCCGCCAATTTCAACGGTCAATTTGCTGTCTCTGCTGTTTAAATCAACATTTGTTTTAGATACAGTCACAGCGTTTGTTTTTGCAACATAAGAATCGTTTCCGATTACTGTGCTTGAGTATTCAAAGATCTGTAATTCAACAGATTTTCCAATATCATTTGCTGTTACAGAGTATGCCGGAACAGTTCCGTTTGTTGACCATCCGTAATCAACACCGGCTCTGTTTCCGGTCAAACCACCAACAACCCATTTGTATCCAAATTCGTTGATCTGATGTCCATCTTTGTCAGTTAAATTACCGGAAACAGTAATTTTGTTTGCCCATCCACTTTCCTGAAGTGCAAGTGTTGATTTTGGGTTTGAAATAGATGTTTCTGTTGCAGCATCTGCATCTGCTGTTGTATCAACAGCCGGAGCTTCTGTTTCAGCAGCATCTGTGAATTCATCAGCAGTATCAACAGCTGGAGCTTCTGCAGCTACAGCAGCATCAGAGCCATCGCTGAACTCAGCAGCCCATACCGGCACATTAGAAGTAGCAAGCATTGCAACAACAAGTGACATACTTAATGTCTTTTTTGCCATGCCCTTCTTTGTGTTTTTAATCTTTGTCATGATTATAGTTCCCCTTTGGGTGGTGGACAGATTGATTTTGTGGAAAAAAATTGTTTTGAGCAGAGCAATATAGAAATAAAAGTTAAAATGAAATGATTTATAACTGTATTATTTACGCATAATATTTATTATTTCACAATTATACAATTGCGTTGGCTGTTGATCGGCGGAATTATATTTGATGATTATATAAATCGTTGCATTCTATATGAAACGAAAAAAGAAATCGTTGCATTTCGATTGGAACGATTTTATACTATATATTACAAATCAATATTGGGTTTCAAAGGGTTGAAAATGTGGAGGAGAATGTATCATGAGGGAAAGCAGAACATTGGAATATAAGGAAAATCTGTCATCTAATACGTTTCTGAAAACAATCAGTGCCTATGCTAATTATGGCGAAGGAAAGATTATATTTGGAATCAATGATCAGGGGAACATCATCGGCATAACAGATCCAGTGAACGGATGCCTGAATCTGGAGAATAAGATCAACGACAGTCTCAGTCCTGTGCCGGAGTTCCGTCTGGAGATACAGGAGAATACGATCGTGCTCACTGTTTATGAAGGCAGGTATAAGCCTTATCTCTATAAAGGTAAAGCTTATAAAAGAAATGATTCTTCTACAGTTGAAGTGGATCGTCTGGAATATAACCGGTTGATCCTGGAGGGCTGTAATCAGACTTTTGAGGAGATCGCTTCATTCAATCAGCAGCTTACTTTTTCTAAATTGGAAACAGAATTTACCCGGGTGATGGGCATTGAGAAGATCAATAAAGATATTTTAAAAACTCTTGAACTGTATTCTGATCAGAGTGGGTTCAATAATGCAGCTGCACTTCTTGCTGATGATAATCAGTTTACGGGAATAGATATCATACGTTTTGGTGATACCATAGATGAGATCATGGACAGGGAATCACTGGAAAATATTTCCATACTTTCTCAGTTGGAAAAAACACTTCAGATGTTCCGAAAGTATTATCAGTATGAAAAAATAGAGGGAGCCGAAAGGAAATGTATTGACAAAATCCCGGAAAAAGCCTTCAGGGAAGCAATAGCCAATGCTCTGATCCATCGAATGTGGGATATCCCGGCATCTATAAAAGTCAGTATGTATGCGGACAGGATTGAGATCAGTTCTCCGGGAGGGCTTCCTGCCGGAATCAGCGAAGAGGAATACCTGAATGGTCAGATATCCATACTCAGAAATCCTATTATCGGAAATGTGTTCTTCCGGCTGAAATATATTGAGAAATTTGGAACCGGAATCATGAGGATCAATCATGCTTACAGGAACGCACTGATAAAACCATCGTATCAGTGTTTTTCTAATTCTATCAAAGTAATTCTTCCTGTTATAAGGGAAAACTATGACCTGAACGAAGCCGAACAGATACTGGTCAACATCCTTAAGGGAAAAGAAAAAATGTCAAGATCAGAAATTGAGAAAGCAGCAGAAATGGAAAAGAGTAAAGCAGTACGTACTCTGAACAGCCTGATTGAAAAGAAAATCCTGAAAAAAACAGGTGCAGGCAGGGGAGTCAGATACACCTTGAAATAGCAGAAAGCAATATAAGGATAAGATTCTGTTAGAATATATGGTATAGGTTTATTAAAAAGAAAGACTCCGATCGCAATGACCGGAGCCTTCTTTTTAGGAATCTGTATTAATTACCCAAATGGATTATTTAACAGTAGCCTTT
>ERZ857965.2715-NODE-2715-length-14405-cov-13.473659_pt1 | contig 14405 bp, 10 predicted proteins | sample MGYA00519758_ERZ857965 | MGnify/ENA primary metagenome ERZ857965 (study PRJEB31778, sample SAMEA3449381) | human gut metagenome | biome: human gut; feature: human-associated habitat; material: faeces | place: United Kingdom | collected 2010/2012 ... | reverse complement strand
CCTACAAGTCCCCCACGGACATGGGCGTGAACATGGCGGGCTTCGCCATCGTGGACGACGCGGTGTGTCAGGAGGCCAGCCGCATGGAGATCCTGCGCCGGTACTACACCGGGTGCGTGGAACGGGCCAAGGGGCAGGCGGACGAGTGCGTGGTGCGGAAGCTGGAGCTGGTGATGCAGCAGGCCGGCGTGACGCCGGACATCTGCCCGGCGGTGGCGGCCTCGCTGGAAAAGGCGGAGGCCACCGGCAAACCGGCGGGCGCCATGGTGCTGCCGGACGGCAGCGTGGTGACCGGGCGGACCTCCCCCCTGCTGGGCGCGTCGGCGGCGCTGCTGCTGAACGCGCTGAAGAAGATGGCGGGCATTGACCACAAGCTGGACCTGATCCCCTCGTCGGTGATCGAACCTATCAGCGCCATGAAGACCGGCTGCCTGGGCCACCGAAATCCCCGGCTGCACTCGGATGAGGTGCTGATCGCGCTGGCGATCTCCGGTCTGACGAACCCCCTGGCGGCCATGGTGCAGGCGCAGCTGAAGAACCTGCGGGGCTGCGAGGCCCACTTCTCGGTCATCATCTCCGAGGAGGACGCCAAGCTGTACAAGCGGCTGGGCATCAACGTCAGCTGCGAGGCGAAATATGAGGTCAAGAGCCTGTATCACAAGTAAATAAGCGTCTGTGCCCGCGCCGTGCGCGGGCACAGCTTTCTGAAAGGAGCACATATGCAGAGCATCGCACAGATATTGGCATCGGAGCTGGGCCAGCCGGTCCAGTACGTGGAAAACGTTATCGCCCTGCTGGACGAGGGCAGCACCATTCCGTTCATCGCCCGCTATCGGAAGGAACAGCACGGCTCCATGGACGACACCACCCTGCGGAAGCTGGAGGACCGGCTGCAATACCTGCGGAACCTGGACAAGCGGCGGCAGGAGGTCAAGTCCGCCATCGACGGACAGGGCAAGCTGACCGAAGCACTGACGGCGGCCATCGACAGCGCCGCCACTCTGGCGGAGGTGGAGGACCTGTACCGCCCCTACAAGCAGAAGCGGCGGACCCGGGCCACGGTGGCCCGGGAGAAGGGGCTGGAGCCCCTGGCGCAGCTGCTGCTGGCGCAGGAGAAGGACTGTCCCGCGCCGGAGGCGGCCGCACAGGCGTACATCGATCCGGAGAAGGGCGTGGAGACCGCGGCCGACGCATTGCAGGGCGCCAACGACATCATCGCGGAGATCATCAGCGACGACGCGGACATCCGCAAGGCACTGCGGGGCCTGCTGATGCGGCAGGGACGGCTGAGGAGCCTTGCCGCCACGGAGGAGGACAGCGTGTACCGGCTGTACTACGACTTTGAACAGGCCATTCCCAAGCTGGCGGGGCACCAGATCCTGGCCATCAACCGGGGCGAAAAAGAGGGGCTGCTCTCCGTCACGGTACTGCTGGACCGGGAGGCCGCGCTGCCGGCACTGCGGCGGGCGGTGGTGAAGCCCGGCTCGGCGGCCATGGAATTCATCAAGGCCGCCTGTGAGGACGCCTATGACCGGCTGATCTATCCGTCGCTGGAGCGCGAGGCGCGGTCCGCCCTGACGGACAGCGCCAACGAGGGCGCTATCGGACAGTTCGCGCTGAACCTGAAGCCGCTGCTGCTCCAGCCGCCGGTAAAGGGCCACGTGACCATGGGGCTGGACCCCGGCTATGCCCATGGGTGCAAGGTGGCGGTCATCGACGGCACCGGCAAGGTGCTGGACACCACGGTGGTCTACCCCACCTATGGCGAGCGCCAGAAGCGGGAGGCCATCGCCAAACTGACGGCCCTGTGCAAAAAACACGGCGTGGCGCACATCGCCATCGGCAACGGCACCGCCAGCCGGGAGACAGAGCAGATGACGGTGGAGATGCTGCGGGGCCTTCCGGGCGTCAGCTATATGATCGTCAACGAGGCGGGCGCGTCGGTGTACTCCGCCGGCAAGCTGGCGGCGGAGGAGTTCCCGGACTACGACGTGAACCTGCGCTCGGCCATCTCCATCGCCCGGCGGTTACAGGACCCGCTGGCGGAGCTGGTGAAGATCGACCCCAAGGCCATCGGCGTGGGGCAGTACCAGCACGATATGCCGCAAAAGCGGCTGGACGAGGCACTATGCGGCGTGGTGGAGGACTGCGTCAACGCCGTGGGTGTTGACCTGAACACCGCCAGCGCCAGCCTGCTGGGCTATGTATCCGGGCTGAACGGCACCACGGCGAAGAACATCGTGGCGTACCGGGAGGCCAACGGCGCCTTCCCGGACCGGAAGCGCCTTTTGAAGGTTCCGAAGCTGGGGCCCAAGGCCTATGAGCAGTGCGCGGGCTTTTTGCGGGTGCCGGAGAGCAAAAACGTGCTGGACAACACCGGCGTACACCCGGAGAGCTATGGGGCGGCGGAGAAGCTGCTGGCCCTGTGCGGCTGCGGCGACGAAGACGTGCGCCGGGGCGCGGTGGACGGATTGATGCGGAAGGTGCAGGCCATGGGCGAGGCAAAGGTAGCCGAAGAGATCGGCGTGGGCGTGCCCACACTGCGGGACGTGGTGAAGGAGCTGATGAAGCCCGGACGCGACCTGCGGAGCGACCTGCCGGCACCCATTCTCCGCACCGATGTGCTGGACATGAAGGACCTGAAGCCCGGCATGGTGCTCACCGGAACGGTGCGGAACGTGATCGACTTCGGCGTATTCGTGGACATCGGCGTGCATCAGGATGGGCTGGTACACATCTCGCAGGTGTGCAGCAGGTTCATCAAGCACCCCTCCGAGGTGGTGGCCGTAGGCGACATCGTGAAGGTGCTGGTGCTGGACGTGGACGAGAAAAAGCATCGCATCAGCCTGTCCATGAAGCAGGTGAAGGAGTAAAAAAGAAACCGCCCCCGGGGCGGTTTCTTTTTTATGCGTCTTTTACTCGATGACGGGGAGCTTTTTGACCACGGCGGCGCAGCGGGGGCACAGGTCGGGGTGCTCGCTGTCGCTGCCCACGGTGGGCAGGACCTTCCAGCAGCGGGCGCACTTGGCACCGTTGGCGGGGCGAACGGCCACCTTCTGCTCCGCGTCCACGTCCACGCGGACCTGGGAGACGATAAACAGATCGGCCACCTGGGCGGCGTCCATGGATGCCAGGAAGCCATCCTCCGGCGTAACGGTCAGGTCCACCTCAGCCTCCAGGCTCTTGCCGATGGTCTTGTCGGCACGGGCGGTCTCCAGCGCGCCGTTGACGGCAGTTCGGAGGGCGGCGATACGGGCCCAGCGGGCCATCTCGTCCTCGGAGAGGGCGTAGCCGTTGTAGGGCAGCACCATCTCGTTGAACAGGACGTTGCGCGCGTCATCGCAGGAGCGATGGGGCATGGCCAGCCAGATCTCATCGCAGGTAAAGGCCAGGATGGGGGCAAACAGGCGGGTCATGGCGTCCAGGATCAGGAACAGGGCGGTCTGGGCGCTGCGGCGGGAGAGGCCCTCGGCCTCGTCGCAGTACAGGCGATCCTTGAGAATATCGAAGTAGAAGGAGCTCAGGTCCACCACGCAGAAGTCGTTGATCATGTGGGACACCACATGGAACTCGTAGTTGTCATAGGCGGCATAAGCCTTGGTCAGCAGGTCGTTCAGGCGGGTGATGGCCCACTTGTCCAGGGGCAGCATCTCGCCCGGCTCCACCAGATGATCGGCGTCGAAGCCCACCAGATTGTCCAGGCAGAACTTGGCGGTATTGCGGAACTTCAGGTAGTTCTGGCTCAGCTGCTTGAATATCTCGTCGGAGCAGCGGACATCCACGTGGTAGTCGGAGCTGCCGGCCCACAGACGCAGCAGATCGGCGCCGTACTTGTTGAAGATCTCGGCGGGATCCATGCCGTTGCCCAGAGACTTGTGCATGGCCTTGCCCTCGCCGTCCACGGTCCAGCCGTGGGTGACGCACTCCTTGAACGGTGCGCCGCGGCCCAGAGCGCCCACGGCCACCAGCAGGGAGGACTGGAACCAGCCGCGATACTGATCCAGGCCCTCGATGTACATGGTGGCAGGCCAGAAGCCCTGATCGCGCTCCATGGCGGCAAAGTGGGTGGAGCCGGAGTCGAACCAGCCGTCCAGGGTGTCCGTCTCCTTATCAAATCCGGCTGCCTTGCCGCAGTGGGGGCAGGTGAAGCCCTTGGGCAGAATGTCGGCGGCGTCTCTGTCGAACCAGGCGTTGGAGCCCTCCTTCTCGAACAGCCCGGCCACGGCCTCGATGCTCTCGGGGGTGCAGACGGGCTTGCCGCAGTCCTTGCAGTAGAACACGGGGATCGGCAGGCCCCAGCGGCGCTGGCGGCTGATGCACCAGTCGGTGCGCTCCAGGATCATGGAGCGCATACGGTCCTTGCCCCAGGCGGGCACCCAGCGCACGTCCTCGCAGGCGGCGATGGCCTCGTCCTTGAAGCTGTCCACGGAGCAGAACCACTGGGGGGTGGCACGGAAGATGATAGGCTGCTTGCAGCGCCAGCAGTGGGGGTAGCTGTGGACGATGTCCTCGCTGGCGAACAGAGTGCCGTTGTCCTTCATATCCTGCAGGATGACGGGGTTGGACGCATCGGTGGTCATGCCCTCGTACTTGCCGGCGTAAGCGGTGTGCTTGCCCTGATCGTCCACGGGCACTACCATGTCCATGCCGTAGCGCTTGCAGGTCACATAGTCATCCGCGCCGAAGCCGGGAGCGGTGTGGACGCAGCCGGTACCGGAGTCCATGGTGACGTAATCCGCCAGCACCAGGCGGGAGGTCTTGGGCAGGAAGGGATGGTCGGCCAGCATGTTCTCGAAGAAGGAGCCGGGGTGCGTCTCCACGATCTCGTAGCTGTCAAAGCCGCCGATCTTCATGACCTTCTCGGTCAGGGCCTCGGCCATGATGTACATCTCGCCGTTGGGCGCCTTGACCACGGCGTAGCTCTCGTCGGGGTGCAGGGCGATGGCCAGGTTGCCGGGCAGGGTCCAGACGGTGGTGGTCCAGATCACGAAGTACAGCTTGCTGTGGTCCAGATGGCCCAGCTTGCCCTGATCGTCGTGCATGGGGAACTTCACATAGACGGTGGTGCAGGGATCGTCCTTATACTCGATCTCCGCCTCGGCCAGGGCCGTCTCGTCGTGGGGGCACCAATACACGGGCTTCAGGCCCTTGTAGATGTGACCGTTCTGGTACATTCTGCCGAACACACGGACCTCCTGGGCCTCGAAGCCGGGATCCATGGTCTTGTAGGGGTGCTCCCAGTCGCCCACCACGCCCATGCGCTTGAAGCCGTCGCGCTGGACATCGATGTAGTGGTCGGCGAACTCATGGCAGGCACTGCGGAACTCAGAGACGCTCATGGCCTTGTGGTTCAGCTTGTTCTGCTTGATGATGGCGGACTCGATGGGCATACCGTGGTTGTCCCAGCCGGGGATATAGGGGGTATAGTAGCCGCGCATCGCGTACATGCGGGTGATAAAGTCCTTCAGGGACTTGTTCAGAGCGTGGCCCATGTGCAGCGCGCCGTTAGAGAACGGAGGGCCGTCGTGGAGGGAGAACAGAGGCTTGCCCTCGTTCTTCTTCAGCAGCTCATTGTAAAGGTCCAGCTCTTCCCAGTGCTTCAGCATCTCCGGCTCGCGGGCGGGCAGGCCGGCGCGCATGGGAAAGCCGCTTTTGGGCATATTCAGTGTCTTCTTGTACTCCATGTTGCTTCTCCTTTATCTGAATAGTTTTGAAAACAAAATAAAAAGCGCCTTTGTCTCGTTCAAGAGACAAAGGCGCGGAAAAACGTCCTCTGCGGTACCACTCTCGTTGCCGCCGGGGCGGCCACTCATCCCCCACGGAATGGGGCGGGGAGAAGGTAACGGCTCCCTTGCCGTCCGCGCTTACTCGGCGAGCTTTCAGGCGGATGCTCCGGGGTGATGTTCGGTGTCCCTGTCCCGTCCGCCTTGCACCAAACGGCGGCTCTCTTCGCGTGGACATGAGGCACGGCCTGTCCCCTTCATCGCAACTTTCGATATTGCTGACAATGTAGCACGGTTTTGAAAAAATGTCAAGAGGAAAGCGGAAAAAGGCGGCACACAGCCGCCTTTTTCAGTTAAATTATCCGATAATCCCGCTGGGCCAGGGCCTGCTCCCGGCGTATTTTCTGGGTAGCCAGCGACTCCTCCAGGGCCACGATGATGCTGTTGGACACCAGAAAGCCGCGGGGCGTCAGGCGCCAGCCGTTCTCCGTTCGGGCGGCCAGACCCGTGCACTCATACTGCACGAACAGATCCTCCATGGGCTGGAACCGCTGGCGGTAGGTCGTCTCGAAATACCGGCGGTCGATGCCCTCCGCCGTGCGGAGAGACAGCATGACGTACTCGTAATCGCGGGTCAGCGTGGCGTCGGACTCGGACTCCGACAGGATCAGGCGACCGCTTATGTAGCTGTCCAGGTCCCGGACGTAGGCGTAGCGCACACCGCCGAAGTCGGAGTGGGCGCCGGGCCCGAAGCCGGCGTACTCCTCCATGTGCCAGTATTTCAAATTGTGGCGGGAGGCAAAGCCCGGCTTGGCAAAGTTGGATATCTCGTACTGTTCATAGCCGTTCTGCGCCAGAACCGTGACGGCGTAGAGATACATATCCGCCTGGCCGTCGTCGTCCGGGAAGCACTCGCTGTCCCGGCGGTCATACAGGGGCGTGCCGGGCTCCAGCTTCAGGCCGTAGCAGGAGATATGCTCCGGGGCCAGAGCGATGACGGCGGCGAGGGTGTCCTCCCACTGCTGCATGGTCTGGCCCGGCAGGCCATAGATCAGGTCCATACTGAGGTTTTTGAACCCGGCCTTCCGCACGGTGGCCACGGCCTCCTGCACCTGGGCAAAGGTATGGATACGGCCGATGGCGCGAAGCAGGCCGTCATCCGCCGACTGAACGCCCAGAGATATCCTGTTGAAGCCCGCCCGACGCAGCGCACGCAGGGCCTTGACGTCACAGGCGGAGTCCGGGTTGGCCTCCAACGTGATCTCGGCGTCGCGGGCCACAGGGCAGCGCTTGCGGAGGGTCCGCAGCAGCTTTGTCAGGCGGTCCGGTCCCAGATAGCTGGGGGTACCGCCGCCGAAGTACACCGTGTCCACCCGATGGGCAGCAGTGCGGGGCGCGACCTCCTCGATATGGCGCAGCAGGGCGGCGGTATAGGCGTCCATCTTCTCCTCGCTGCGGGGCAAAGAGTAAAAGTCGCAGTAGGCGCATTTCTGGCGGCAGAAGGGGATGTGGATATAGAGCCCGAGAGGGGCTTTTTCTTTCTGCATATCAGCGTACCTGAGGCGGCAGTATGGTCACAGCGCCGTAAAAGCAGTTGACCTTGCAGCTGCGGCAGCCGATGCAGTCATCTTGACGGACCTCATAATAGCCGTCCGGCCGCAGGTCGATGCACTTCATGGGGCAGAACATGGCGCACCAGCCGCAGCCAGTGCAGCTCACCGGGTCGATCACGGCCAGCTGGACCGCCTTGCGCCCGAAGGGATGGGCAGGGTCGTACATAACTGACGCCCTCCTTTCCTGAGATCACCGTATTATTATAGCCGTTTTCATGGGTTTTGACAAGTATAGCCGCGGCGAAAGCGGCACATATTACCGGCGAAAGGATGTGATGGCGTGACACCTAAGGAATATGACGCGCTGGTACGGCAGCTGTCGCCCAGCTCACCCATCGGCAAGGACACGGCGCTGGCCTTTGTCGTCGGCGGCGGCATCTGCGCCGTGGGACAGCTGATCGCCAACGGCTGGCAGGCGCTGGGGCTGACGCAGCAGGAGGCGGCCTCCGCCACCTCGGTAACGCTGGTGTTCCTGTCGGTGCTGCTGACGGCGTTGGGGCTGTACCACCGGCTGGCGCGGTACGCCGGGGCAGGCACGCTGGTGCCCATCACCGGCTTCGCCAACGCCGTAGCCTCGCCGGCCATCGACTTCCGGGCGGAGGGCATCGTCACCGGCACGGCGGTCAAGATGTTCACTGTGGCCGGGCCGGTGATCGTGTTCGGCACCGCTGCCAGCGTGGTGTATGGGCTGGTGCTGTATCTGCTGGGGTGAAAGAAAAAAGAACCGCCGTCCCGGCGGTTCTTTTTGTATTTCGGATAAAAACCTCAGATGTACTGCTTCATGCCCTCGGTGGCAGTGTCCTCGTCCGCGCTGATGGTGACGGTGAACTTCACGCCATTCTCCTCGCTGAAGCGGTCCAGCCAGTGAAGGAACGTCTCTACCGCCTGCAGGTCGTTGCTGCCGGCGATCTTGCAGAGATTATCCACGAACACATGGGAAATATCGTAATTGCCCGCGTACATACCGCACAGGAATCCGCGCAGGCAGTCAAAAGAATCCACATTATACTCGCCGGCGTTGACCAGACGGACGTTGTAGCTGACGTCGTAGGTCATATCGCCCTTAGGCTCGATGCACACGACACTTCCGGTCTCGGACTCCACACTGGTGTGGATGAGCTCGATGAGCTGCTTGGTCTTACCGGCACCGTTGGCACCCATGATCAGTCTAACCATAAGAAATCACTCCTTTGTCATTGGTGGTTTCCACCTGAGTACAGCATACCATACCGGTGGAAAAATAGCAATGCAGAAAAAGTAAACTTATTTTTGGGCACTTTTACTTTTCCAGCTTCCCCAGCAGCGTCTGCCGCAGGTCCTCATACCCCGGCTTGCCCAGCAGGGCGAACATATTTTTCTTATAGGCCTCCACGCCGGGCTGGTCAAAGGGGTTCACGTCCAGCAGGTAGCCGGACAGGCCGCAGGCGTACTCAAAGAAGTAGATCAGCCCGCCCAGGGTCTGCTCATTGATGGATCCGGTCCGCAGCGTCACGTTGGGCACGCCGCCCTCCACATGAGCCAGCAGCGTACCGTCCATGGCCTGCTGGCGGATAAAGTCCATGCTCTTGCCCGCCAGGAAGTTCAGGCCGTCGCCGTTGCCCTCGTCATAGGGCACGGGGTTTTCGTTTTGAGAGGGGCCGAAGCGCACCACCGTCTCGAACAGGTGGCGCTCACCCTCCTGGATGTACTGGCCCATGGAGTGCAGGTCGGCGGTAAACTCCACACTGGCGGGGAACAGGCCCTTGTTCTCCTTGCCCTCGCTCTCGCCGTACAGCTGCTTCCACCACTCGGACATAAAGCGGAAGCAGGGCTCATAGGCCGCCAGCAGCTCGATCTTCTTCCCCGTGCGGTACAGCTCATACCGGGCGCCGGCATACTGCCAGGCGGGATTGGCGTTCATGTCCGCCAGGGCACATTCGCGCATCATATCCGCCGCGCCGGCCATCAGCGCGTCGATATCGATGCCGGCCACAGCAATGGGCAGCAGACCCACGGCCGTGAGCACACTGTACCGTCCGCCGATGTTGTCCGGCACCACGAACTCCTCGTAGCCCTTATCGTCGGCCAGGCCCTTCAGGGCCCCCTTGCGGGCGTCGGTGGTGGCATAGATGCGCCGGGCGGCCTCCTCCGGGCCGTACTTCTTCTCCAGCAGCTCACGGAAAAAGCGGAAGGCCACGGCGGGCTCCGTGGTGGTGCCGGACTTGGAGATAACGTTCACGGAGAAGTCCACGCCGTCCACCAGCTCCATCACCTCGGTCAGCGCGTCGGAGCTGAGGCCGTTGCCGATAAAGTAGATGTTGGGCGTATTCTTCTTTTTCAGGTTGTAATTGGGCGAGCGCAGGCATTCGATGACGCCCCGGGCACCCAGGTAGGAGCCGCCGATACCGATGACCACCAGCGCCTGGGAGTCGGACTGTATTTTCTTCGCCGCCGCCTTGATGCGGGCAAATTCCGCCTTGTCATAGTCCTCCGGCAGACGCACCCAGCCGGTAAATTCGCCGCCGGCGCCATCACCATTTTGCAGATGGTCATGGGCGATACGCAGGCGGGGGGACAGCGCGGCCTCGTAGGGCAGTGGGATAAAGCTGCGGATATTTTGCAGATCGACCTGTATCATGTTAAAACCTCCTCGTCGGTGCAATGCAACTATTTGCCCTATCGTACAACGTTTCCGGGGAAAATACAAGGGGAAAAACGGGACTTTCCCCCGCTTTTCCCCTTTCCGCTACGCCAGGAACACCGCCTGCTTCAAAAGATCGGTGAACATCCGGCCCCAGCTGCGCCCCGGAACGCTCTCCGCCGCCAGAATGGGCACCGTCAGCACCTCCGTATCGCCGCTGCACAGGGTCAGCGTGCCCACCTGCTGGCCCTGCTGTATCGGGGCCGCCAGCGTCTCCGGCAGGTCCACCCGATACTCCAGCGACGATGCCTGCGCCTTCTCCACCACAGCGGTAACGCCCGTCTCCGGCAGCGTCAGGCTTACCTGCTCCGCCTCCCCCATGGTCACCGGCAGGGCAGGCAGCGGTTCCTCCGGCGCGGCGGAGACCAGCGTATAGGCGGAAAATCCGTAATTCAGCAGCGCCTTGGCGTCGGTATTCCGCTTGTCGGACGTCTCCCCCTTCATGACCACCGCGATCAGCTCCATGCCCTCGCGCTCCGCCGTGGCGCTGATGCAGTAGCCTGCGGAGGCGGTGTAGCCGGTCTTCAGCCCCGTGGCGCCGTCGTACCAGCGGATGAGCTTGTTTGTATTGGCCAGATCAAAGGTGCCGTTTCGGATGCTGTCCGTCCATATGGTGGTGAAATTGCGGATGTCCGGGTGCTTTGTCAGCAGCTCGCGGCTCATAAGGGCAATGTCATAGGCACTGGTGACGTGGCCCGCCGCCGTCAGACCGGTGGGATTGGCAAAATGGGTATCGTCCATCCCCAGCCCCCTGGCGCGGTTGTTCATCTGCTCCACGAACAGCTCCGTCACACCGGCGACCTTCTCCGCCAGCGCCACCGCCGCGTCGTTGCCGGAGGACACGCACACGCATTTCAGCAGCTCCTCCACGGTGATCTGCTCGCCCTCCGCCAGCCAGACCTGGCTGCCGCCCATGCCGGCGGCGTTGGCCGACACCGTCACCACGTCGTCATAGGCCAGCGCGCCGCTGTCGATGGCGTCCATGGTCAGCAGCAGCGTCATGATCTTGGTGACGCTGGCCGGCTCCAGCTTCTCATGCTCGTTTTGGGCAAACAGCATCTGTCCCGTGGTCTTTTCCATCAGCACCGCGGCGCGGGAGGTCAGCGGCAGGTCCACCGCCCCGGCGTGTACCGGCAGCACAGCGGTGATGCACAGCGCCGCCAGCAGCGCTGTCAGTTTTCGTTTCATAGCGTCCCCTCCAGGCTTTTTTCTATGGGTATGCGGCGGGACAAGACGTTCATGCCCTTTCGACACAATTTTCGGTTGCAAAACCGCCGCCGGTATGCTACAATAACCCGGTAAGTAAATCGCAGGGTTGGTATATCGGTATTACAGCGGCTTCCCAAGCCGTTAAGGCGGGTTCGACTCCCGTACCCTGCTCCAAAAAGAAATGTCACCCCTTTGGGGTGACATTTCTTTTTGGAGCAGCCCTCGCGGGCGGGAGTCGAAACGAGCTCCAGCTTCACACGTCCGCAGGGCGTTGAAGCTGGGCGCAGCAGTCCGGGGGACTGCTGCATTCGCGAGAGGAGACTCCCGTTGCACACGCCGCCTCGATGGCGGCGCGTGCAAACTGCATCGACGGACGACTGAACGCGCAAGGGAACCCCGTCTACGGTTTCCCTTGCACACATTCCCTTCCTTGCGGCCAGAAGAAATACCCGCGGCTGAAGCTGCGGGCAAACGCGCACGAGCGGGGGCTCCCTCCTGGGGCTTCCCCGCTCGTTTTTTCGGTAATACACAAGGTTATAGTCGAAGAGTTCTCTACTTTTCCAGCGCCGCCATGAACCGCAGCAGATTGCCCACGGTGAACCGCAGATTCTCCTGTCCGTGCCGCCGCGCCTCCTCCAGCGTGCAGGGCGACGGGTTGACGGGGAACACCCCGGACACCCCCGCCGCGTAGACCGCGTCCAGCGCCGTTTCGCAGCCGCCCGCCAGCGCCGCCACAGGAATGCCCAGCGCCTTGGCACGCCGGGCCACGCCGATGACCGTCTTGCCCCGCATGCTCTGGCTGTCCAGATGCCCCTCGCCGGTGATGACCAGCCTCGCACCCCGGCAGCGCTGGTCAAAGTCCACCGCATCCAGCACCGTGTCGATACCCATGCGCAGCACACCGCCGAAAAGCGTGGCGGCCCCTGCGCCGAAGCCGCCGGCGGCCCCGCCGCCGGACAGCGTCAGCACCTCCATTCCCAGATCCCGGGCCAGCACCTGCGCCAGATGGCGCAGCCCCGCGTCCAGCCGGGCCACCATGGCCGCGTCCGCCCCCTTCTGCGGGCCGAACACCGCCGCCGCACCCTCCGGGCCGCACAGTGGGTTGTCGATGTCGCACATCACCGTTACCGGTACGCCGCCCAGCGTCCGGCGCAGCGTCTCCGTCCGGATACGGGCGATGCGTGTGAGCGTGCCGCCCACCGGCACGAAGGCGCTCCCCTGTTCATCGAGAAATTCCGCCCCCAGCGCCGCGGCGGCGCCGCAGCCGCCATCGTTGGTAGCGCTGCCGCCCAGCCCCAGCACCAGCCGCACCGCGCCGTGGGACAGCGCGTGGGCCATCAGCTGCCCCACGCCGTAGGTGGTCGTCTTTTCCGGGTCGCAGGCGTCCCCCGCCAGCGGCAGGCCCGCCGCCGCAGCCATCTCCACCACCGCTGTGCCGTCCGGCAGCAGGGCGTAGTGCGCCGTTACCGGCTCTCCCCACGGGCCGGTGCAGGGCGCTTCGATGCGCCGTCCGCCCACGGCGGCCAGAAAGGCGTCCACCGTACCCTCTCCGCCATCGGCCACCGGAATGGCGCAGACCTCCGCCGGCGGCTCCAGCCGCAGGATCTCCTCCGCCGCGATGCGGCAGATATCCGCTGAGGACAGGGTGCCCTTGAAGGAATCCGGGATCAGCACATACTTGCTCATGGTATCGCTCCTTTTGAAAAAACGAGCCGCAGCGCTGCTGCGGCTCGTCTGCGTTTTATTACAGCGCGTAGAACAGCGCCGCCATCTGGGCCGTCACGTCCTCCGTGTAGCTGCACAGCGTCACGCAGTAGATGTAGTTGCCCTGCTTCAGGCAAATCACCAGCTCATACATGGGCGTGTCCTGCACCGTGGCCGTCAGCGCCACAGCGGGGCAGTCCGCACCGGCGAACTCCGTAGTGGTCACGGCGGCGGTGACATTCTCAAAGCCGTAGGTGCTCATGGCGTCCGGCAGCTGCTGCGCGGACAGCTCCGCGTACTCATGGGCGCTCATGGTGGTGCCAAACAGCAGCCCCATGTTCTGGAACACCACGTTCATGGTCATCAGTCCGTCAGTGGAGGTGGCGTACATATCCTGCACGCTCTGGTTCTCCTCCATCAGCTTCTTCATATCCTCGTCGCTGGTGCCCTCGGTGAGGAAGCCGTTGATCTCCGCGATCTGCTCCTCCGTGTAAAACACCCACGTCTCGTCCAGCGCGCAGCCGAAGCCGGCAAACTCATTGGTGTAGGTGCCGCCGCTGACGCTGCCCATCTCCGGCGTATCCTCGTCCGGCGCGGGGGTATCCACCTGCCCGGTGACGGCATCGTCGGACTGCGCGCCCGGCTCCACCGTGCCGCCGGTCTGCTCCGGTGCCTGCTGGCCGCAGGCCGCCATGGTCAGCAGCATCATTAAGGCCATCAGCATGGCCGCAAGCTTCTTCATAAGGCTCCTCCTTTTGTAAAAATGCCTGTTGTCTCCGCCGTCATTGTACCAAATCGACTGGGGAAATACAACAGCAAAATTTCCCGACAGGATGCGCCCCGCCCTTCCGCTACAATAGGAGCGAAAGGAGGGACAAGCCTTGAAAACTGTCACCGAGGTCAGCCGATCTGTCCCGCTCCGCCCGCTTCTGACGATGTTCCTGCCGGCCGCCGCCGCTTTTCTGCTGACCGGCGGCGCGCTGGACGGGCTGTACAGCCCATGGTCGCTGGCTGTCGTCTCCGCCGCCGGTGTCGGATGGCCTGGGCTCAGCGCCCTGCTGGGCGCCGGACTGGGCGCTTTCCTTTTTCTGGATTTTCAGGCGGGGCTGCGCCACACCGCCTCCGCCATCCTGATCTTCTGCGCCGCCACCGCCTTCTGCACCACCCGGCTGTACCGGAGGCCCCGCTTCCGCCCTGCCGCCGCCGTGGTCATGACACTGCTGGTACAGTCGGCGTACCTGTTCCAGCGCCAGCCCCGCCAGTGGACGCTGTGCGCCGCCGCGCTGACCATTCTGTGGGCCGCCGCCGCGCTGCTGCCCTCCCTGACGGACAGCTCTGCCGATGGCGGGACGCGGCAGCAGGCGGGCTTCCTGCTGGCGCTGGGCCTGTGCCTGTCCGCCTACGGCTGGGAGGTATCCGGCTTCCGTATGGGCGGTCTGCTGGCCGCCGCGCTGCTGCTGGCTGCGGCGCGCCGCC
>ERZ857965.2711-NODE-2711-length-14416-cov-4.477892_pt1 | contig 14416 bp, 10 predicted proteins | sample MGYA00519758_ERZ857965 | MGnify/ENA primary metagenome ERZ857965 (study PRJEB31778, sample SAMEA3449381) | human gut metagenome | biome: human gut; feature: human-associated habitat; material: faeces | place: United Kingdom | collected 2010/2012 ... | reverse complement strand
TCGGCGGCGCGCAGGTGAGCGAAAAGCACGCGGGCTTCGTCGTCAACCGCGGCGGGGCCACGTTTGACGATGTGCTGCGGCTCATGGATCACATCCGCAGCGAGGTGCTGCGCACGTCCGGCGTGGAGCTCGAGCCGGAAGTGAAGATCATCCGGGGGTGACGGGATGGAATTTCTGATCGTATCGGGCCTGTCCGGCGGCGGCAAGAGCCGCGCGGCCGACGTGCTGGAGGATCTGGACTTTTACTGCGTGGACAATATGCCCACGGCACTGCTGACGAAGTTTGCAGAGCTCTGCCTTGCCACGCGCGGACGGTATGAAAAGGTCGCGCTCGTGACGGACATCCGCAGCCAGGAGAGCTTTTCCGAGCTGTTTGCCGCGCTCGGGGAGCTTGGGAGCATGGGCGTGCACTACCGCATTCTGTTCGTCGAGGCGTCGGAGAGCGCCATCGTGCGCCGCTACAAGGAGTCGCGCCGGCCGCACCCGCTGCAGGCCGAGAGCGGCTGCTCTCTGCCCGAGGCCGTGCGCCGCGAGAGCGAGCTGCTCGCCCCCGTGCGCGAGCGCGCGGACTTCGTCATCAACACGACGGGCCTCACGCTCGCCATGCTGCAAAAGCGCATCTGCGAGTATTTTGCCGACGGCGGCACGCGGCGCGACATTCTCGTCAACGTCGTGTCCTTCGGCTTCAAGTACGGCATCCCGATCGACGCCGACCTCGTGTTCGACGTGCGCTTTCTGCCGAACCCGTTTTACGTCGAAAAGCTCCGCCCCATGAGCGGCATGGACGCCGAGGTGCAGGAATACGTCCTGCGCAGCGACGTGGCGAAAAATTTCCTCTCCAAGCTCACCGACATGGTCGATTTTCTCCTGCCGCAGTACGCCGCCGAGGGGCGCTATGCGCTCACGATCGGCATCGGCTGCACGGGCGGGCAGCACCGCAGCGTGGCCGTGGCCAAGGTACTGACGGACTACCTCGCCGCGCGCGACGCCAACGTCCGCCTGCGCAACCGGGACTTTCCCAAGACCTGACGGAGGCGCGCCATGTCCTTTGCATCCGAAGTGAAAAACGAGCTGTGCCGCGTGCCGGTCAGCCGCCACTGCTGCGCCGTGGCCGAGGCCTACGGCGTGCTGCTGTACTGCCACACGTTCACGACGCGGGAGATCCGCATCGTCACGGCGTGCGACGCCTTTGCCGAGCGGCTGCCGAAGCTGTTTCGCCGCGCGTTCGGCGCGCACTTTGCCCTGCCGGCCGGGGAAAAGGCCGGCGGCCGCCACGTGCTGACCATCACCGACCGCGCCGCCGTCGAGACGGTGTTCGCCGCCTTCGGCGCGGATCTCTCGCGCACGGTCGCGCACCACATCAACCTCGCCGTGCTCGAAAACGACTGCTGCAAGGCGTCGTTCCTGCGGGGGGCGTTTCTCGCGGGCGGCAGCGTGACCGCCCCGAGCAAGAACTACCACCTCGAGCTCATCACGGCGCACGCGAGCGTCAGCCGCGAGACGGCCGCCCTGCTCACGGAGCTGGGCTTTGCCGCGCGCAGCATCGACCGCGGCGCGAACACCGTGCTCTATTTCAAGAAGTCCGAGGCCATCGAGGACTTCCTGACCAAGATCGGCGCGCCCTGCGCCGCCATGGACATCATGTCCGCCAAGGTGGAGAAGTCCATGAATAACTCCATCAACCGCAAGGTCAACTGCGACACCGCCAACGCCGACAAGGTCGTCGCCGCGGCGCAGGAGCAGATCGACGCCATCCGCCGCATCGAGCGCGACTACGGGCTCGACGTGCTGCCGGAAAAGCTGCAGAGCGCGGCGCTGCTGCGCATTGCCAATCCCGAGGCCAGCCTGGCCGACCTCGCCACGCTCTCGTATCCGCCGGTGACGAAGAGCTGCCTGAACTACCGGCTGAAAAAACTCATGGAATTTCACATGGACGACTGAAAGGAACGCACGATGGGGTTTGCACACCTGCACGTACATAGTGAATACAGCCTGCTCGACGGCGCATGCCGCATCGGGCCGCTCATCGAGCGCGCCAAGGAGCTGGGCCAGACCGCGCTGGCAATCACCGACCACGGTGTCATGTACGGCGCGGTCGCTTTTTACAAGGCGGCAGTCGCTGCCGGCATCCGGCCGATCATCGGCTGCGAGGTCTATGTCGCCCCGCGCGGCATGACCGACCGCGTCCACGGCGTGGACGATGCCTACACGCACCTGATCCTGCTCTGCCGGGACGAGACGGGCTACCACAACCTGTGCTATCTCGTGTCGGCCGCGTTCGAGCGCGGGTTTTACGGCAAGCCGCGCATCGACTGGCCGCTGCTGCACAAGCATGCCGAGGGGCTCATCTGCCTGAGCGGCTGCGTGGCGGGCGACATTCCGCGCGCGGTGCTGCGGGGAGATTATGAGGCGGCCAAGGCACGCGCCGTGGAGCTGCAGGAGCTCTTCGGTGAGGGAAACTTCTACCTCGAGCTGCAGAACCACCACATGACCGACGAGGCGCGCGTGCGCGCGGCGCTGCTGCGCATCCACCGCGAGACGGGCATCCCCCTCGCGGCGACGAACGACGTACACTATATTAAAAAACAGGACGCCTACGATCAGGACGTGCTGCTGTGCATCCAGACCGGGCAGACGCTCGACAGCCCGGACCGCCTGCGCTTCCCGAACGATGAGTTTTACCTCAAGAGCGAGGCCGAGATGCGCGCGCTCTTTGACGAATATCCCGACGCGGTGGAAAACACGCAGCGCATTGCTGACCGGTGTCATTTTGACTTCACGTTCGGCCACTACCACCTGCCGCGCTTTCTGCTGCCGGAGGGGGAGACGGACGCGGACGCCTATCTCACGAAGCTGTGCGCGCGCGGCTTTGAAAAACGCTACGGCGACCGGCCGGAGGTGCGAAAGCGGCTGGATTATGAGCTCAACATGATCCGGCGCATGGGCTTTGTGGACTACTTTCTCATCGTGAGCGATTTCATCGGCTACGCCAAGGCCCAGCACATCCCCGTCGGGCCGGGGCGCGGCAGCGCTGCCGGCAGCGTCGTGTCCTACTGCCTCGGCATCACGGACGTCGACCCCGTGCAGTATAACCTCTACTTCGAGCGCTTTCTCAACCCCGAGCGCGTAAGCATGCCGGATATCGACGTGGACTTCTGCGTGCAGCGGCGCGGGGAAGTGATCGACTACGTGATCCGCAAATACGGCGCCGACCACGTGGCGCAGATCGTCACGTTCGGCACGATGGCCGCGCGCGCGGCAGTGCGCGACGTCGGCCGGGTCATGAACATGACCTACGCCGAGGTGGACGCTGTGGCCAAGGCCATCCCCGGCGGCATCAACACCACGCTCGACGAGGCGCTGCAGCAGTCGCAGACGCTGCGCGCCATGTATGACGGGGACGACCGGCTGCACCAGCTCATCGACACGGCCCGCGCCATCGAGGGCATGCCGCGGCATGCGTCCACGCATGCGGCGGGCGTGGTCATCACGGAGCAGCCGGTGTACGCCTACGTGCCGCTGGCGAGCAACGACGGCGCGCTCGTGTGCCAGTTCCAGATGACGACGCTCGAGGAGCTGGGGCTGCTGAAGATGGACTTTCTCGGCCTGCGCAACCTCACCGTGCTCGAGGACGCAGCGCGGCAGGTGCGCCGCCGCGAGCCGGGGTTTCAGGTCGAGCGCATCCCGCTTGACGACCGGAAAACGTTTGACATGCTCGCCGCCGGGCGCACCGTCGGCGTGTTCCAGCTCGAGAGCGCGGGCATCACGGCCGTGTGCATGGGGCTGCGCCCGCGCAGCATCGAGGACATCACCGCCGTCATCGCGCTCTACCGCCCCGGGCCGATGGAGAGCATCCCGCGGTTTCTCGCCTGCTCGGCGCACCCGGAGCGCATCACCTACAAGCACCCTCTGCTCGAGCCGATCCTGTCCGTGACCTACGGCTGCATCGTCTATCAGGAGCAGGTCATCGAGATCTTCCGGCAGCTGGCCGGGTTCTCGCTCGGGCAGGCGGACATGATCCGCCGCGCCATGTCGAAGAAGAAAGAGGCCGTCATCACGGCCGAGCGCGCCGCGTTCGTGCACGGCGACCCGGAGCGGAACATCCCCGGCGCGGTGGCGCGCGGTGTGCCGGAGCAGACCGCCAACGAGATCTACGACGAGATCCTCGCCTTTGCAAGCTACGCCTTCAACAAGGCGCACGCCGTGTCCTACGCCATCGTGTCCTACCGCACGGCGTACATGAAGCGCAACTACCCGCACGAATACATGGCAGCGCTTTTGACCTCCGTGCTCGACAACACGCCGAAGGTCACGGAGTACATCGCCGAGTGCCGCGAGCTGGGCATCCGCCTGCTGCCGCCGGACATCAATGCGTCCGACGCCGACTTCACCGTCGAGGAGGGTGATCTGCGCTTCGGCCTTGTGGCCATCAAGGGCGTGGGGCGCGGACTCATCCAGGCGCTCATGCGCGAGCGGGAGATCGGCGGGCCGTTCACGGCATTTGACGAGTTCTGCCGCCGCATGAACGGGCACGACCTCAACCGCCGCGCCGTCGAGAGCCTCATCCGCGCCGGGTGCTTCGACCGCATGGGCTACAAGCGCAAGGCGCTCATGCAGTCGGTCGACCGCGTGCTGGGCGGCGCGGCGAGCGAGAGCCGCATGAACCTCACCGGCCAGATGAACCTCTTCAGCGCGCCGGACGACGGGGGAGCGCCCGCCGACACGACGCAGCTCGTGCTGCCGGACGTGGAGGAGTTCACGCGCGCGGAGCTCATAGCCATGGAGCGCGAGACGACGGGGCTGTACCTCACCGGCCACCCGATGGACGACTACCGCGCGCTCGCGCAGCAGGCCAAGGCCGCGCCCATGGGCGACATTCTCGCAAGCTTCCACGCCCCGGCCACGGCCGCGCACCGCTACCGCGACGGGCAGCGCGTCGTGCTGGCCGGTATCTGCACCGCCAGCCGCGAGCGCGCCACGCGCAAGAACACCCGCATGGCCTACCTCCAGCTCGAGGACGACAGCGGCAGCATGGAGGTGCTCGTGTTTTCGCCCGCGCTCGACGCCTGCCGCGACCTGCTGGCGCAGGAAACCCCCGCGCTGTTCGTTGCCGGGCGCATCTCGACGCGGGATGAATCCGACCCGCAGCTCGTGGCGGACAAGGTCCTGCCGCTGACGGAGCAGGGGCTCGAGACCCTGCGCACGCCGCCGCGCCGCGACCCGCCGCCGCGGCCCGAGCCGCCGAAGCGTCACCGGCTCTGGGTGCGGCTGCCGGATAAGGACCACCCGGCCGTGAAGCGCATCGAGCTCATCCTCGAGATGTTCCCCGGCGACGAGCAGCTCGTGCTCGTGTTTGAGGACACGGGCCGGCGCGCCGCGGCCCGCTGCGTCGTGCACCCCGCGCTCGTCGAGGAGCTGCGCGAGCTCGCGGGGCCCGGCAATGTCGCCGTCACGGAGGAGAAAACCCGTTGACGCGCCGGGCATTTTATGGTATCATGAACGTTAATTTATCTCCCGACCGGATAGGCATCGGCCGGGGGAGGTATTCAGGAGTGTGATGATCCGCAATGGACGCTGGCCCTAAGCAGGATTTATGGAATATTTTGCCTGTTATCATCGTGCTGCTCCTTGGCGCGGCCTATTTCGCCGTCATGGAGACAGCGTTTGCATCCGCGAGCCGCATCCGGCTCAAAGCCGCCGCTGACCACGGCAACCGCCGCGCCGAGCAGGCGCTGTATGTGCTCGACCACTTCGATCAGGCGATCACGACGCTGCTGATCGGTACGAACATTCTGCACCTGACGATCGCGACGCTCGTGACCGTGGCCGTGCAGCGGCAGTGGGGCATGTGGGCCGTCACCGCCGGCACGCTCGTCACGACCGTGGTCGTGTTCTTCGCAGGCGAGATGCTGCCGAAGAGCATCGCCAAGAAATACGCCGAGCGGCTGGCCATGCGCACGGCGCGCTCGCTGCGGTTTTTCATGGTGCTCTTTAAACCCCTGTCGGCCCTGCTCACCGCCTTCGGCAACGCCGTCGCCCGCCGCGTACAGAGCGAGCCCGCCGTGACCGTGACGGAGGATGAGCTGGCCGACATCATCGAGAACATGACCGACGACGGGGAGCTGACCGCCGAGCGCGGCGAGCTCATGAGCTCGGCCCTGTCGTTTGCAGACGTGCCGGTCGAGAGCGTCATCACGGCGCGCGTGGACGTCGCCGCCGTGGACGTGGACGATCCCCCGGAGGAGATCCTCGCCTACGTGCGCGAGCAGCGCCACAGCCGTCTGCCCGTGTATGCCGACAGCATTGACAATGTGATCGGCATCCTGCAGATCCGCAAATACATCAAGGCGTGCATTGCCGCCGGCGGCAAGGCCGTGGACGTGCGCCCCCTGCTCGACGAGCCCGTGTTCGTGCACCAGAGCACCCTCATCGCCGAGGTGCTGCCCGAGCTGAGCAGCCGCAAGGCAAACCTCGCCATCGTCACCGACAACTACGGCGGCACGCTCGGCATCGTGACCGTGGAGGACATCGTCGAGGAGCTCGTCGGCGAGATCTGGGACGAGGACGACGTGGTCGAGGAGTCGTTCGTGCCGCTCGGCGGCGGCCGCTACGAGGTCGATGCCGAGATGACCGTCGGCGAGGTGTTCGACCGGCTCGACTACACCGACCCCGAGGACGACGAGGAGCTGCGCTACAAGCTGCTCGGCGAGTGGACGTATGAGCAGTTTTCCTACATCCCGCGCGAGCGGGAGGGCTTCCGCTATCACCGGCTCGACGTGCGCATTTCCGACATGAAGCAAAAGCGCATCGTCAAGCTCGTCGTGCGCCTGCTGCCGGAGGAGACCGACGAGGCTGCCCCCGCGGACGCCGTCCCGGAGAAAGGGGGCGAGCCGGCATGAGCATCGTGTGGTATTTTGCCGCGCTCGTCGTGCTGATCGCGCTGTCGGCGTTCTTCTCCGCGTCGGAAATGTCGTATTCGTCGGCCAACCGCCTGCGGCTCGAAAACGCCGCCGAGGACGGCGACCGCCGCGCGAAAACGGCCGTCGGCATCCTCGACCATTTCGACCGCACCCTCAGCGCCATCCTCATCGGCAACAACCTCGTCAACATCGCGGCGTCGTCGCTCGGCTCCGTGATCGTCATCCTGCTCGCGGGCGAGCAGTGGACGTGGGTGTCCACCGTCGTGCTGACGCTGCTGGTCATCATCTTCGGCGAGACGATGCCGAAGATCGTCGCCAAGCAGAACGCCAACGGCATCGCCCTGCGCAATGCCTATATCATCCGCGCGCTGTCGGTCATCCTCTACCCCGTGATCTGGCTCGTCGTCGGGCTCGTGCACCTCATCACGCGCCCGCTGCACGGCGATGCCGGCGACGGCGATCCCGAGGAGGCCGCCTCGCAGGAGCTGCAGTCGATCATCGAGACGGCCGAGGACGAGGACGTGCTCGACGAGGACCGCAGCGAGTTGCTGCGCTCCGCGCTCGACTTTTCCGACGTCAGCGCGAGCGAGGCCATGACCGCCCGCGTCGACATGGTCGCCATCGACATCGACGACGACTGGGACGAGATCGTGCGCATCATCAACGATTCGTCGTATTCCCGCCTGCCGGTCTACTCCGGCAGCGTGGACAATATCATCGGTTTCCTGTACCTCAACCGCTTTTTCAAGGCCATGATGGACGGCCGGCCGGACGATCTGCGCGCGCAGCTCATTCCGCCGTGCTTCGTCTACAAGACCACGCGCCTGCCCGACGTGCTGGCAAAGCTCCGCCGCGAGCAGAAGCACCTCGCCGTCGTCACGGACGAATACGGCGGCACGCTCGGCGTCATCACGATGGAGGACGTGCTCGAGGAGCTTGTCGGCGACATCTGGGACGAGAAGGACGTGGTGGAAAACGAGGTCGTCACGCGGCCCGACGGCGGCTATGAGCTCGACGGCGCCATGACGCTCTCGGACTTTCTCGAGCTGCTCGACTGGAACGAGGACGCCCTCGACGACGCCGACAGCACCACCGTCGGCGGCTGGACGCTCGAGCGCTTCGGCACGTTCCCGAAGGTGGGCGACAGCTTCCGGTACGAAAACCTCACCGTCACGGTCCTCGCCATGGACGGCCGCCGCGTCGAGCGTGTGCTCGTGCAGCCCGACCCGGACGCGGACAAGGACAAGGACGCATAACGCATTCCGGTCGATGATCCGGCCTGTGCAAATTTTGCACAGGCCGGATTTTTGCTTACTTGTGTGAGGCATCTTGTGCCCGGAGTGGGAAAATTTGCCCAAGCGGCGCAAGATGTGGCGGTTTGTATCAGAAAACTGTTAGTGTGTGAAAGCTTTTGCACACGAAGAGGCATAAAGTTTCATTTTTCGCTTGAAATTTGCACAAATTGCAGGTATAATGAACGCATATTGAATCTTTGCAAGAGGAAAATTTCAAAAAGGAGAGAATCAACTATGAAGTTCAACAAAATCGTGGCGCTGGCGCTCGCCCTCGTCATGGTGTTTGCGCTGTGCGCCTGCGGCGGCGGCAATACCGACACCAAGACCGACGACACGGGTTCCGCTTCCAAGGTCGATACCAACACCGTCTCCGTCGGCGCGATCGTCATCGCCCGCGACGATGTCCCGACCGACGAGATCTATGCGTTCGTGTCCACCATCTTTGACAATCTCGACGCCATCACCGCTCAGCACGCCAAGGGCGCGGAGCTGAGCATCGAGGCTGCCGCCTCCGTCAAGGGCGTGCCGTATCACCCCGGCGCTGCCAAGTACTTTGAGGAGAAGGGCTTCAAGGTCGACGCGGTCAAGGAAGGCGCCGGCAACGGCACCGCTTCCGCGCTCAGCTTCGGCACCGGCGGCGAGTCCGGCACGTACTACGCTTTCGGCGGCGTGCTCGCTTCCTTCGTCTCCGGCAAGTCCGACTGCAAGGTCACGGCCCTCACCTCCGGCGGCTCTCAGGCCAACGTTGAGGATCTGACCAACGGCAACGTCCAGCTCGCGTTCGTGCAGAGCGACGTTATGAACTACGCCTACAACGGCCAGCGCCTGTTTGACAGCCCCGTCACCGGCTTCTCTGTCGTGGCTCAGCTGTATCAGGAGCAGGTGCAGATCGTCACCACCAACCCCGACATCAAGACCGTTGCCGACCTCGCCGGCAAGAAGGTTTCCATCGGTGCAGCCGGCTCGGGCGTGTACTTCAACGCCATTGACGTGCTCAGCGCTTACGACCTCAAGGAGTCTGACATCTCCGCTGTGTACCAGAGCTTCGGCGACAGCGCCGAGAGCCTGAAGGACGGCAAGATCGACGCCGCGTTCATCGTCGCCGGTGCGCCCACCACGGCCATCACCGACCTCGCCACCGCCGGCAGCGTCTACCTTGTCAGCCTCGACGACAGCCACGTGCAGTCCCTGCTTTCCGCTTCCCCGTACTACACCGCCGCCACCATCAAGGCCGGCACCTATTGATGCCCGAGGCGGTGATGCGCTGCATCCCGTAAACGTTCGCTACGGCGTCAGTACCCCTGACGCCGTAGCTTTTCCATCCTAACCGGAACGGAGGTTTCCCTCTATGTCTGACAACAAAAAGGCCGCGGACGCCGCGGCAAGCGCTTCGCTGCAGGAGGAAATGGACGCCGTCATGCGCAAGTATGACCGCGAATCCGCCACCCGCATCTGGGCGGGCAAGCCCAAGATCGTTATCTCCGTCGTCATGGCGCTGTTTTCGGTCTACTGCATCTGGTCGACGCTGTTCAGCACGGCCGCGCTCGAGATCCGCCTGACCGCGTTCCTCGGGCTGATCGTCATCATGGGCTACCTGACCTACCCCGCCAGCAAGAAGCATGTGCACGCCAACCGCCTGCCGTGGTACGATATCGTCATCATGGTCATCGGCGCGGCTGCGTTTTTCTACTATTGCTTTAACTACTCCGTGCTCATCAAGACGCTCACCAGCGCCGCCAAGATGACGCCGTTTCTCATCGCCGTCGGCGTGGCCGGCATCCTCGTGCTGGCCGAGCTGTGCCGCCGCTGCGTCGGCCTGCCGATCCTCGTGGTCGTCGGCGCGCTGCTCGTGTACACGTTCGTGAGCATGCTCAACGCCGGGCAGACGTTCCAGCAGGTGCTCAGCCGCGTGATCTACACGCTCTTTTTCGGCACGTCCGGCGTGCTGAGCACGCCCGTGCAGGTGTGCGCGAAGTTCATCGCCGTGTTCATCATCTTCGGCGGCTTCCTTGAGCGAACCGGCATCGCCAGCTTCTTCATTGACGCAGCCAACGCCATCGCCGGCTGGACCTCCGGCGGCCCGGCCAAGGTCGCCGTTATCTCGTCCGCGCTGTGCGGCATGGTGTCCGGCTCGTCCGTCGGCAACACCGTCACCACCGGCTCGGTCACGATCCCGATGATGAAAAAGACCGGCTACAAGCCGGAGTTCGCCGGCGCCGTCGAGGCGGCGGCCTCCACCGGCGGCCAGATCATGCCGCCCATCATGGGCGCGGCCGCGTTCCTCATGGCCGAGTACATGGGTGTGACCTATGGTCAGGTCACCCTCTGGGCGATCCTGCCTGCCGTGCTGTATTTCGGCGGCATCTTCATCTCCGTGCATCTCGAGGCCAAGAAGCTCGGCCTCAAGGGCATCCCGCGCTCGGAGCTGCCCCGCTTCAAGTACCTCATCCGCAACGTCTATCTGCTGCTGCCGCTCGTGTTCCTGATCTGGATGGTCACGGCGAACATCCGCTCGCTGCAGTTTTCCGCCGCGATCGCCATCCTGATCTCCATCGCCGTGAGCCTGGTCGGCACCATCTGTGACGCCTCGGCCGAGGTGCGGGAGACCAAGACCGGCAGCGTCGCCGGCATCACCGCCAAAAAGACCGGCCGCATGATCCTCGACTCGCTCGAGGCCGGCGGCAAGGGCAGCATCACCGTCGCCGTGGCCTGCGCCATGGCCGGCATGATTGCGGGCTGCATCACCGTCACGGGCCTGGCGTCCAAGCTCATCAGCGGCGTCATTGCGATCAGCAGCGCCATCCCGAACCCGACGCTCTCGCTGCTGCTGGCGCTCTTCCTGACGATGCTCTGCTGCATCGTGCTCGGCATGGGCGTGCCCACGACCGCCAACTACTGCATCATGGCCTCCACCTGCGCGCCGATCCTCATCACGCTCGGCATCCCGAAGGTCGCGGCCCACTTCTTCGTGTTCTACTTCGGCATCGTCGCCGATATCACGCCGCCGGTCGCGCTGGCAGCCTACGCCGGCTCCGCCATCGCCAAGTCCGACCCCATGAAGACCGGCATCAATGCCACGAAGCTCGCCATCGCGGCGTTCATCGTGCCGTACATCTTTGCGATGAACCCCTCCATGCTGCTCATGGATCAGGGCGTGCTCGCCGCCATTCAGGTCATCATCACGTCGTGCCTCGGCATCTTCGGCATCGCCGCCGCGCTCGAGGGCTATATCGTCACGCGCGCGCCCTGGTGGCAGCGCATCCTGCTCGCCGCCGGCGGCCTGTGCCTGATCGACCCGGAGTTCATGACCGACGTCGTCGGCGTCGCGGTCATCGTGGTTGTCATCGTGCTGCAGATCGTCCTGCGCAAGCACAGCAAGCCCGCCGCCGCGTAAAAAAACCGGAACCTTTCGCTCGGATGCACGTCAGAATATCTGACGTGCATCTTTTTGCGCGCCGCGCGCCGCCCGGCCCTGGGGTTTACACACGCGGGCCGGCGGCGTATAATATTCCCGTGCGAAGATTCGGAAAGGAGCGATCTGCATGAAACGAAACATCCCGGCGCTCGTGCTGGCGCTGGCGCTCGCGCTGTCTCTGGCCGCCTGCGGCCGCAGCGAGGAGACCGCCGCGTCTGCCCAGCCGACGGCTGCGGCCGACAAGGCGGGGAACATCACCCTCTGCCCGACGTATGACGACGGCAAGGGCGGCTATTTTTCCGTCACGCTGCCGGCCAGCTGGGGCGACGATTACCTGACCGAATGCGGCACCAACGACGGCGGCTATTACGTCGGCTTTTACGAAAAGACCGACTACAACAACGGTCTGGGCGGCTTTCTGTTCATGCTTGAGGTCTTTCCCACCGATTATGACTATACCGTGCTGCCGGAGTATCAGGCCATCTGCGGCCTGACCGTCGACGGCGCGAACTACAACCTCATTGCCGAGCTGCCGACCGACGTGCAGTTCGCCAACGAGAACGCCGACCTCTACCGCAGTATGTCCAACGACTTTTCGGCCATCCTCAAGAGCCTGACCTTCTCCAAGGGCGTCACGCGCACGGAGGTCACGGCGCCCACGCAGACGTCCGGCAGCGGGTCGTGAAAACGCAGTGCGTGCAAAAAACACCGTCTCCCATCAAGAGCGTTGACATAGGAAAACAAGCAGAAACCCAGTAAAATCAACGCTTTTAAGGGCAGAGGGCAAACAGGTTAGCTCAAAAATTGAATAACCAAGCGACAAAAGGGATGTTACCGCAAGGCAGCATCCCTTTTCGCATACGCCCACGCCGTAGATTTTGAGAAAAGTCTACGGCGTTTTTTTCTGCCCAAATCTGAAAGGAGGTGCAGCCACAATGTACTTTACGAACGGCAGCAGCCGTGCGTTTGAAATGCTCATGCGGGGAAAGCCCGGCTTTGACCGCTACGAAAACGGCGGCTGTGCCGACTGTGAGGATTGCAATACCTGTCACTTTTACCGTCCGCATTGGAAGTACCAGTTCTGTGTGTACGCGGAATGTCCGTATGAGCCGGGCAAGCTGACCGCCCTCCGGCGCGGCACGGCGAAGTGAGCGAAAGGAGCTGATAACCTATGGCAGTATTTCGGGTGGAGCGCAACAGCGGGTACACCGTCATGTCAAACCACCATCTGCGAAACAAGGAGCTGACCTTGAAAGCCAAGGGGCTGTTATCGCAAATGCTGTCCCTGCCGGAGGATTGGGACTATACCCTTGCGGGGCTGTCCCATATCAACCGTGAGAGCATCGACGCGATCCGCACCGCCGTATGGGAGCTTGAAAAAGCCGGATATATTCTGCGGCGGCAGGGGCGCGACGAAAAAGGCAAAATGACTGCTATCGAATACACCATCTATGAGCAGCCGCAGCCGGTGTTGGAAAATCCAATACCGGGTAAACCGATGTTGGAAAATCCGACAACGGATAATCCGACGTCGGAAAATCCAACGCAATTAAATAAAGATAGATCAAGAACTAACTTATCAAAGAAAGAAAAATCAATTACGGATCTATCAAGTACCGATTCCTTTCCTATCCTTTCCCCTGACCCCTCACCTTGCAGGGCTGCGCCGGAACGGAAAGGAACGGAAGCGTTCAAACAGAGCGCCGTAGATATTTACCGTGAAATCATCATGGAGAATATCGAGTATGACACGCTCACGCAGGACCCGAAAATGGACAAGGAGCGTTTGGACGAGATCGTAGACCTTATGCTGGAAACTGTCTGCTCTGCGCGAAAGACGCTCCGCATCGCTGGCGACGATTACCCTGCCGAGCTGGTAAAGAGCAAATTCTTGAAGCTGAACAGCAGCCACATCGAGTTTGTCATGGACTGTATGCGGGAGAACACCACGAAGATCCGCAATATCAAGCAGTATCTACGGGCGGTGCTGTTCAACGCCCCGTCTACCATCGACAGCTACTATACCGCCCTTGTCGCCCACGACATGGCAAGCGGCGCATGGGCGAAGCCGAAAGGCGGCATACCCGATTACACCTGCAACGAGGGCGAAAGCCTGTAAAACCAAAGGAGGACAAGACTATGAAGCAGGGCGCATTGTTTTTTGACGAAACCGCCGACCGCTACGACATCCGCTTTGACCTTGCCGATTACTACGGCGGGCTGCATTGCGGCGAGTGCTTGGAGGTATTCACAGGCGGCAAGTGGAAGCCGACCCGCATGGAGTACGGCGACAACTGGTATCTTGCGGGTGTCCGCGCCGAGGACTTGAACGGCTTACTGGTGCGGATTTAAGCGGGGCGGCGCAGGCAGCGGACGCCCGTTTTTTGCGCCCAAAAGCGGCGCAGCACATAACACCGCGAAAGGAGGACGGTAAATGCAAGATGAAATCAACGAAAAAGTCATTGCCTTATCCATAAGGACGACCAAGCTCACCGCCGAAATGCTGCAAAAATCCATTCGCTTCATGCTTTCACAAATCAAAAAGCAGTTGGATAAGCCAGTGCAGCACCACGGCAAGCAGACCCTAAAACAGCTTATGAAGCAGAACGCAGGCGTAAGCAGCATCGAAATCACTGACAGCAATATCAAAGCCTTTGAGAGTACGGCAAAGAAATACGGCGTTGACTTTGCACTGAAAAAGGACGCGACGGAAAGCCCGCCCCGCTACCTTGTGTTTTTCAAGGGGCGGGACGCGGATGTTCTGACCGCAGCTTTTCAGGAGTTTT
>ERZ857965.2708-NODE-2708-length-14428-cov-3.950741_pt1 | contig 14428 bp, 8 predicted proteins | sample MGYA00519758_ERZ857965 | MGnify/ENA primary metagenome ERZ857965 (study PRJEB31778, sample SAMEA3449381) | human gut metagenome | biome: human gut; feature: human-associated habitat; material: faeces | place: United Kingdom | collected 2010/2012 ... | reverse complement strand
ATCTGGGATCCGAATTCATTGGGAATCGATGATTTTGATGCATTGGATTATATTGATGTAGTCGGAGATGTGACAACTTTTGCAGGAGCTATGCAGTTGAACATTAAGAGAGTTCGAAAAGCACAGGAAGGTGAGTACGATCCGGCAGACTATCTTCCGGTCAGTGAAAACAGTACAGATGACATGTACGGACAGATTTTAAACATGATCAAAACAGTAAAAAATGAATACCTGTCCGCACTTTTGAATAAACTCTTTGTGGAAGATAAAGAATTTCTGAAATCTTTTCAGGAACATTCTGCTGCAAAGACGGTTCATCATGGATTTATCGGTGGATTGATGGAGCATACTTTAAGTGTTACGAAGCTTTGTGATTACATGGCAAATGCTTATCCACTGCTCAAAAGAGATCTGCTGATCACTGCTGCACTTCTTCATGATGTCGGCAAGACAAAAGAACTTTCTTCTTTTCCTTTAAATGACTATACAGATGAAGGCCAGCTTCTTGGACATATTATCATCGGTGCACAGATGATCCATGATTTAGCAAAAGAAATTCCGAATTTCCCTGAAACACTGGAAAATCAGCTTGTGCATTGCATTCTGGCGCATCATGGAGAACTGGAGTATGGTTCACCGAAAAAACCTGCACTTGCAGAAGCAGTTGCGCTGAACCTTGCGGATAATACAGACGCCCGGATGGAGACGCTGACAGAGATTTTTGCAGCAGACAAGGGCAAGAAGGAATGGCTTGGATATAACAGACTTTTTGAATCAAATCTGAGAAGGACAGGAGACGTTTGATCCTCATGGAATATCGTAAAAATGACATTGTTACGTTAGAAATTGTGGATTGCGGAACAGATGGTGAAGGCATTGGCAAAGCTGATGGCTTCACTGTTTTTGTAAAGGACGCAGTCATTGGAGATACTATTGTGGCTAAGATCATGAAAGCCAAAAAGAATTACGGTTATGGACGATTGATGGAGATCCTGAAACCATCGCCATACCGCGTAGAACCGGTGTGTCTGTCTGCCCGCCAGTGTGGTGGCTGCCAGCTCCAGGCTGTTTCTTATGAGGAACAGAAAGTGTTCAAAGAAAAGAAACTTCGTGGCCATCTGGAACGGATAGGTGGATTTACAGAGTTTCCAATGGAACCACTGATCGGGATGGACGATCCTTATCATTATCGTAATAAGGCACAATTTCCAGTTGGTAGAAATAAAGAAGGAAGAATCGTTACAGGTTTTTATGCCGGACGTACGCATGCAATTATTGAGAACCGTGATTGTGCACTTGGAATTCCACAGAATAAAGATGTTCTTGACCGTGTGATTGCACATATGGAAAAGTACAACATCGCACCGTATGATGAAGCAACAGGCAAGGGTCTGGTACGCCATATTTTTGTCCGTTATGGATTTTTTACCGGAGAGCTGATGGTCTGTCTGATCATCAATGGGCAGGATCTTCCGCATCAGAAAGAAATGGTGGAAAAGCTGGGCGAAATTCCGGGAATGACAAGCATTTCCCTGAATATCAATAAAAAGCGAAATAATGTAATTCTCGGTGACAAGGTAAAAACGATCTGGGGAAAAGAATACATTACAGATAAGATCGGAGATATTTCTTATGAGATTTCGCCGTTGTCTTTCTTTCAGGTAAATCCGCATCAGACATGGAAACTGTATTCCAAAGCACTGGAATATGCGGATCTCCATGGAGAGGAAACAGTCTGGGATCTTTACTGTGGAATCGGAACTATTTCGCTTTTCCTCGCGCAGAAGGCCAAATTTGTCCGTGGTGTGGAAATCGTTTCGGCAGCCATCGAAGATGCCAGAAGAAATGCTCGTCTTAACAAAATTGACAACGTAGAGTTCTTTGTTGGAAAGGCAGAAGAAGTGTTGCCGCGTGAATATGAGAAAAATGGTGTGTATGCAGATGTGATCGTAGTCGATCCACCACGAAAGGGATGCGATGAAATGCTTCTTAAGACGATCCTGAAAATGCAGCCGAAACGTGTGGTATATGTAAGCTGCGACAGTGCAACACTGGCGAGGGATCTGAGATTTTTATGTGACAATGGATATGAGTTAAAAACTGTAAAAGCAGCTATTGAAGTTAATGAATCACAAAAACTTAGATTAGTAAGAAAAGCTGCTAATTTAGTAGAAAGCTTTGATGGTATGAAGGTTTGTGTTCTTGGTCTTACTTTTAAACCAGAAACGGATGATTTAAGAGAAGCTCCTTCTATACCTAATATTCAGTATTTATTAGAAAGAGGAGCAGAAGTTGTTGCTTATGACCCTGTTGGAATTGAAAATGCTAAGAAAATATTTAAAGATAGTATAACATATACAACTAGTATAGACGAAGCTATAAAAGATGCTGATATTTGCTTTATAATGACTGAATGGAAACAAATTTTAAATTATGATATATCAAATTATAAAAATAAAATGAAAAGACCATTAGTATTTGATGGAAGAAACTGTTATACATTAGATACTATGAAAGATTTAGGTATAGAGTATTATTCTATAGGGAGATAATCCTTATAGAATAATTTTTTGAAAAAAGTTAATTTTACAATATATAGAATAAATTAGAGAGGTAAAATTTATGAAAACTATTTGTTATCTAGCAGATGGATCTAATCCTCACACTGTTAAGTGGTGTGATTATTTTAAAGATAAAGGTTTCAATATTCATGTAATATCTTTAAATGGTGGAAAAATAGATGGGGTTACAGTTCATGATTTTAGTAGTAATGTTGAAGAATTAAGAAATGAAAGTGCATTTAAAAAAACTGGATACATAAAAAATGTTAAGGAAATAAAAAAGCTAGTACATGAAATAAAACCAGATATATTACATGCTCAATATGCGAGTAGTTATGGATTTATAGGAAGTTTATTAGGATATCATCCATACATTATATCAGTATGGGGAACAGATATATATGATTTCCCTAATAATGGACCAATACAAAAGCAGATTATAAAGCATAACTTTAGAAAAGCAGATTATATATTCTCAAATAGTAGAGATATGGCTAAGGAAGCCAATAAATATACGAAAAAGAATGTAGATGTTACATTCTTTGGAGTAGATATGGAAAGATTTAAACCTATAGAAGTTGAAAAAGAAGATGCTTTTGTTATAGGAATAATAAAAAGTTTAGAAAAAAAATATGGTATAGAATATCTTCTAAAAGCATTTAAACTCTTAAAAGATGAAAATTTAGATAGAAAAATATTACTTAAGATAGGTGGTTCTGGTAAAGACTTAGATAACCTAGTAAATTTAACAAAAGAGTTAGGTTTAGAAAATGAAGTTGAGTTTTTAGGAAGAATTTCACCTGAAAATGTAGCTAAGACTTTTTGTAGTTTTGATGTTACAGTATTCCCATCGTTAAGAGAAGGTTTTGGGGTTGCGGCTATAGAATCACAAGCTTGTGAAGTACCTGTAATAGTTACTAATGTTGGAGGTCATCCAGAGTCTTTAGATAATAATAAAACAGGATTTATAGTAGAGCCTAAACAGCCAGAAGAAATAAAAAATGCAATAATGAAATTTATAGAAGATGAAGATTTAAGAATTAAAATGGGTAAAGAAGGACGTAAATTTGTGAGAGACAATTACGAAATTAATCTTAATTTTAGTGATATAGCAAAAATTTACAATAATATCTTAAATAAATAAAAGAAAATATAACACTTATGTCGAATTAGTGGTATAATTATATAATATTAAAGGCTTAGTCTAAAGTAAACTTTTGTAGTTGTACAGGCTAAGCCTTTTTAGTGAAATGAGCTATGCTAATTTTGTAATTTGGAGGGATTTATTATGAAAAATATAAAACTAGCTACTAAAAATACTGATATATCTAGAGTATTAATTATAGGTGCTGGATGTGCTGGGGAGATGGTAGTAAAGGAGCTAGAGAAAAATCCTCAATTAAATAAGAAAGCAGTTGCCATTATAGATGATGACATTACGAGAATAGGGGATCAAGTGTCTGGAGTAGATATCGTAGGTACTAGAAATAGTATTTTAAAAATAGTAAAACTGTATAAAATAGACGAAATTATTTTTTCTATAGCTAATATATCTAAAAAGGGTAAAAAAGAAATAATAGATATTTGTAAAAATACTAATTGCAAAATAAAAACTATTCCAGGTATATATGAGATAATAGATGGGAAAGTTGATATAAAGCAGGTTAGAGATGTAGATATAGAAGATTTGCTAGGAAGAGAGCCTATTGAAGTAGATTTTAATTTAATGGGAAGTTATATACAAGACAGCACCATATTAGTTACAGGTGCTGGTGGATCTATAGGTTCAGAACTTTGTAGACAAATTGCGAATATAAGGCCAAAAAAACTTATAATGTTAGATAATTATGAGAATAATTTATACTCTATACAACAAGAGTTAATAAGAAAATACGGTGATAGTATTAAAATGATTGCCGTAGTGGCTTCTATAAGAGAACAGAAAAGGATGGAAAAAATATTTGATAAGTATAGACCTGAAGTTGTGTTTCATGCTGCAGCACATAAGCATGTGCCACTTATGGAAAATAGTCCAGGTGAAGCTATAAAAAATAATATTTTTGGAACTTTGAATGTGGCTATGCTTTCAAGTAAATATAATGTTAAAAGATTCTTATTGATATCTACTGATAAAGCCGTAAATCCTACAAATGTAATGGGTGCAACTAAAAGAGCTGCAGAAATGATAATTCAATCTTTAAATGAAGAAAGTAAAACAGAATTTGTAGCTGTAAGATTTGGAAATGTATTAGGAAGTAATGGAAGTGTGATACCTTTATTTAAAAAACAAATAGAAGAAGGAGGTCCAGTTACAGTAACTCATCCTAATATAATAAGATACTTTATGACAATAGAAGAGGCTGTAGGGCTTGTTATCCAAGCAGGTGGCATGGCAAAAGGTGGAGAGATATTTGTACTTGATATGGGAGAACCAGTTAAAATATTAGATTTAGCTAAAAATCTAATAAGACTAAGTGGATTTGAACCAGATGTAGATATAAAAATAGTTTTTACAGGACTTAGGCCAGGAGAAAAATTATACGAAGAACTTCTTATGTCTGAAGAAGGGCTATTAGATACTAAACATAAGAAAATATTTATAGGCAGACCAATAGATTTTGATAAAAATGACTTACAAAAGTATCTAATAGAATTGAGGAATATAGTTTTAGAAGAAGAGGATGAACTTATGGAACAAGCTATGAAAAATTTAGTTCCGACATTTATAAGCCCAGAGGTGGCTAATGCAATATAATAATTAAAAATATAGTGAGGAGTTTTAAGAATGTCAAAAGTAGCAAAAGCGGCAGTAGGTCTTATGCTAGTGACTATATTCTCAAAGGTTTTGGGATTAGTTAGAGAACAATTTCTTGCAGCCACGTATGGAACAGGATTATATGCAGCAGCTTATTCAACTGCTAATAATATACCTGTAATATTATTTTCTATAATAGGATCGGCAATAGCAACAAGCTTAATACCTATGTACAATAAATTAAATGCAGAATCAGGAGAGCAAAGAGCACTTGATTTTACAAATACATTAATAAATATAGTAATAATTATTTGTTTAATAATAGCTGGATTAGGAATGATATTTACTAAGCCTTTAGTAAAACTTTTTGCATCTGGATATGAAGGACAAGTATTATTAACAACTATAAGTTTTACAAGAATATTATTAATAAGTGTTGTATTTGTTGGATTATCAAATATAATGACAGGATATTTACAAATAAAAAATAACTTTGTTATACCAGGACTTATAGGTATACCATATAGTTTAGTTATAATGGCATCTATATATCTTAGTTCAAGAAGTAATATTTATATATTAGTGTACGGAACATTAATAGCAATATTATTTAAGTTTTTATTCCAAGTTCCTTTTGCATACAAAAAAGGATATAGATATTCTTTTAAAATAAATTATAAAGACCCAGCAATGAAGGAGATATTAGTTTTAATACTTCCAGTTGTTATAGGGGTTGGAGTAAGCCAAGTAAGTGCTATAATTGATAAAAGTTTAGCATCCACTTTAGGAACAAATGTAGTTGCATCTTTTAGTTATGCAACCAAATTATATGAATTTGTACAGGCATTATTTATAACATCTATATTATCTGTTGTATACCCTAAAATGTCTAAGTTATTAGTTGGTGATAATATTGATGCATTTAAAGTATCTCTTAGAAAAACTATCAATATAATAGTGTTATTATTAGTTCCAATAGCTATAGGTGCATCTATACTTGCAGTTCCAATAGTAAAGGTACTTCTTCAAAGAGGACAATTTACTTATGATGATACTATAATGACAGCTAATATACTGAAGTTTTATACAATAGGAATAATAGCTTTTGCTGTTAGGGATGTAATGACTAGAGGTTTCTACTCTTTACATGATAGTAAGACTCCTATGGTAAATGGTATAGTATCAATAGTGTTTAATATAGTATTAAATTTAATACTTATTAGATTTTTAGGATATAAAGGATTAGCTTTAGCTACAGCTATATCAGCTTATATTGGGCTAATTTTATTCTATTTTAGTTTAAAAAAGAAAATCGGAAACTTTGAACAACATAAAGTATTTTCAGTTGCAATTAAGTCTGTAGTTTCATCTCTTATAATGGGTGTAGCAGCTAAGTTTATATTTGAATTTGTATCTAATTTATTAGGTGCAGGAATTATAAATGAAATATTAAGCTTAGGATTATCAGTTGGAGCTGGTGCTATTATTTACTTTATAATAATATATATATTAAAAGTAGAAGAGTTAAATATTGTAATTGAAATGGTAAATAGTAAAGTTAAATTAAAAAGAAATAAATAATATAAAAGGTGTCTATATAAATAAATATATATATAGACACCTTTTATATACTAAAAAATTTATAATTAACTATTCAGGTTATTTTTTTAATATAGATTTAAATACTTTATACATATTAGCAGATTGTTTTTTAGCTTTAAGTAAATATTTATAAACTATATGATAAATTTTTGGATTACAATTTGAGATCTTAAGAGAAACTAATATTTTATGAGCTACATCATATGTATAATTAGTATTAAAAATTTTATAGTTTTCTCTTATACTTAATATATCAGAATTTATTAATCTTTTTATGTACTTTTTCTGAATGTCAGAGTTATTACTATATGAATATAGTTTATAAGATTCTACAGAGAACATTCTCATTACAAATGCACAGTATTCATCCCTAAATTTACTCATTAAATTTAAAATAGTTATATTTTTATTTACAATTTTTACGATTTCTTCAGTGTCTAATATTATACTGTCATCTATTATCTTTATAGAAGAATTATTTCTTTGGATATAATGATAGAATATTTTTTTTATATTTTTTATCCTTTTGCAATAAGGAAATAATCTAGAAAAAAAGGCTATATCCTCATAAATTTTCATATGTTCAGGATATTGTATATTATTTTCCTTTAAAATAGATGCTTTAATTAATTTATTCCAGGAATGTCCAGTTACGCCATTTTTATGATGAAGAATTTCTGATAAAATTTCATATCCACTATAAATACGATTTTCATCTAAATTAATTATTCTATTCTGAGTATTTCCATCTTCATAATCAACGAAATAACCACACATAGCAATATCTAAATCATTATTTGAAGCTTCATTATACATTGTTTCTATCATATTTTCGTCTAAATAGTCGTCAGAGTCTATAAATAATATATATTCACCACTAGAAATTTTTATTGCTTCATTTCTACAGTTAGATACACCTTTATTTTCTTTATTATCGATATATTTTATATTAGTATTTTCATTTATAAAAGTTTCAATTATTTTATGGCTATTATCATTTGAATTATCATTTACTATTATTAATTCTATATCCTTAAATGTTTGATTTAAGATAGAATTTAAACATCTTTCTAGGTAAAGTTCAGTATTGTATACTGGGACTATTACACTTACTTTAATATTTTTATTAGACATATATTAAAATTCCTTTCTAGGTTATATTAAAATATTTAAAAATAACCTATTATAATATTTTTACTTAATTTAATGGATTTAAATCATTTTTAATTAAATTTATTTTCAAAATAAAATCCTATAAATGTAATTTTATAGGATTTTGTATATAAATGCGTTAAAAATTCGACATATTAAATATTATATATATTCTTTTTATTATTAACAAGTGAATTATTAAGTAAAATTTTTTATTTACAAATTTTTACCATTTATATGATATAATTTGAACTATAAAGAACTTGTAATACAAGGGGGAAAATATGAATATAAAAAAGATACTTAGTGTAACAATAGCAACAATTTTTATCAGTACAAGTACTATTGTTCCAAAATCATATGCAAGTCAACAAAACGAATATGAAACATACGTAAAGCAAAAACCAAAATCATATAACCTAGAGAATATTGACTTACCAGAAGAAGTAAAATCCGACTTAGAAGAAGAAAATAATATAAAATACTTTAAATTAAAAACAAATGCAGAATATGAAGTAGCGTTAGCTTATGAAGATGGAACATACATATTTTATAAAAAGGCAACAACACTAGAAGAGGCAAAATCTATAGCAAATGATATAAAAAATCAGTATGTTGGTCAAAACATAATACCTGTAGTAATAAATCAAAATGGTATAATAGAATATGCAACAAATGCTATAGGAAGAATTGTAAAAATTGGAGATGGAATATCTGAGAATGCAACAAATTTTACAGTTAAATTATATAAAGATTCTGATAAGAAAAATGAATATACTTATATAAATAATGGATATATAGACGATGTTCCAATACTAGATGAAACAGAAACTATGGTAAAGCTAGAAGTAGCAGGATTTATTGGATGGATGGAAAAAGAAGATTCACAAGGCATAAATATACTTAAAGTACCAATAAATCAAGCTAAAAACCTAAGCTACTATCAAAATGAGAATGGACAACTTATTCATTATATAAGTGCAAATGTAGAGGGAAATACGGGTAGCAAAAGAAGTATAGGTAGAGCGCCAGCGTTTATGAATAGTGGAGTAAAATATTATAGCTACGATGGAAATTATTTTTACACTGATATAGAAAAATTAATAAGTGATGCAAAAGATAATAATCATAATAATGCAGTAAATAGTAACAATATCTTTTATAATTATTATCAATATTTATCATTAAGAAGTAAGGCATCATATACAGCAGAAGATATAAATACTTACTTTGCTAACAATACTCCAACAGATAGTGTATTAAGAAATACAGGAGAATACTTTATAAAAGCTCAAAGTAAATATGGTGTTAATGCATCTGCTATGGTAGGTATCGCTATGAATGAATCTGGAAAAGGAACATCTATTATAGCTAAAACTAAAAACAACATATTTGGAATAAATGCAGTAGATAGTAATTCTAATGGAGCAAATTATTTTAATAGTATAGAAGATTGTATAGATACATTTGCAACTGAATATATGACTAATGGATATTTAAATCCTAAAAGTTGGAAATATTACAGTGGACACTTAGGAAATAAAAATTTAGGTTGTAATGTTAAATATGCATCTGATCCATACTGGGGAGAAAAGTCATCAAGTTTTATGCATGATATGAATGCATATTTATTTAATCAAGGTAAAAGTGATGATTATAATAGATACACAATAGGTATTGTAAATAAAAATTCTGATATAAAAAATAAAGATGGAATAAGTTTATATACTGCATCACAAGGACATGCAGTATTAGTATCAGATAATAGACAAAAAAATACTGAAATAAATCCAGATAGAATAACTCCTTTAAATGTAACTAATCCAATACCAGGAAGTTATGACTGGACAGTAAAAGGATATATACAAAAAGGAAATATAGATATAGTAAATACACAAACTTCAAAAGTTATAGTTGATACAATAACAGGTGATACAAGATATGAAACTGCATCGATGATTTCTGATCATCAAAATTATACAACAGCAATACTTGTTAATGCTGATAATAGTATGGCGGATGGACTTAGTGCAAGTGGCTTATCAGGAGTATTAAATGCACCTATACTTTTAACTAAAAAAGACGCAATACCTAGTGAAACTGAGAAAAGGCTAAAAGGAGTAAATAAGGTTTATATAATAGGACAAGAAAACTCTGTAAGTAAAACAGTAGAAAAGAATATAAAGTCTAGAAATATAGAAGTAATAAGACTTGGAGGAATAGATAGAATTCAAACTAGCTATGAAGTAGCTAAGGAAATGAAAAGAATAAATCCTAATATAGAAAAGGTATTTTTAGTGAATGGATATAAAGGTGAAGCTGATGCTATGAGTGTATCATCAGTTGCAAATAGAGATAAAGCACCTATAATATTAACTAATGGAAATGATATACCTTTTACAATAAATAATAAGGAAACTTATATTATAGGTTTAGATGCTGTTATGAGTAATAACATAGTAACTAAGGTGAATGGAACTAGATTAGGCGGAATTGATAGATTTGCTACAAATAAAATTGTAATTGAAAAGTTTTATCCAAATACTAATGAATTTTATATATCAAAAGGATATGTATTAGTAGATGCATTAACAGTATCACCACTTGCTAAAAACTATCCAGTAGTATTAGCACATAAAGGTAGTGAAAAAAGTGTAGTAAAAAATGCAACTAAACTTATTCAAGTAGGAGGAATGGATAAGGATATAATAGAGGAATGTATATCACAAGTAAAATAAAATTCATTTTGCTAGAGCCATGTGCTTACAAAATAATTTATTTTGTAAAGGACATATTCTTGTTTTAACCGAGTATATATCAGTTGTTTAAAAATATTATAAGAAAGAGAGTTACCTTAATTGGTAGCTCTTTTTTTACTTACTAGGAATTTATGATATATAAAAAACTGTTGATAACTTTTGTATCAAAGTAAATTCAACATGTATAGTAAAGTAAAAAATGACATTTTTGAGCAACGGATGTATCCGAAGTGTGAACGAGGATATATCGTTGGCGAAATGAGCGAAGCGAATTTTTTATACAGTTAATAACTAAATAATTATATAAGACTTATTTTTTATATATAAACTATAAAATTATGTAGATAAAGGTGTAATTTTGTCAAGAATTGACTAGTATATTTTATTTATGTATACTTTTATATGTTAATTTCTAAAGAATTAGATAGGGGGGAATTATGAAGAAGTTTAAGACAGTTATTTTAGCATTAGTACTTATATTACCATTATTTAGGCTAGATGCATTTGCTGATACTAATACAGAAATGAGAGGAGTATGGGTATCATCTGTATATAATATGGACTGGCCTCAAACTAAGAATAATATAACAGCACAAAAAAAGGAGTATACAGACTTATTAGATAAACTAAAAAGTGTTGAAATGAACACTGTAATAGTTCAAATAAGACCTAAATCAGATGCACTATACAAATCAAGTATAAATCCATGGTCGGAGTATTTAACAGGAACACAAGGAAAAGACCCTGGATATGACCCACTTGTATTTTTAATTGATGAAGCTCATAAAAGAGGAATGGAATTTCATGCATGGTTAAACCCATATAGAATCACAACTAGTGGAACAGATACAAGTAAATTAGCATCAAATAATCCTGCAGTACTTCATCCAGATTGGGTAGTTAAACACTCAATATCTAATGGTGAAGCTCTTATATATAATCCAGGACTTCCAGAAGTTAGACAATATATTGTAGATACTGTAAAAGAAATAGTAACAAATTATAATGTAGATGGTATACATTTTGATGATTATTTCTATAGATCAGGTATAGATGATGATAAAGCATACAAAATGTATGGAAATGGAATGAGCAAGGATGACTGGAGAAGAGAAAATGTAAACACTTTATTACAAGAAGTAAAAAGTTGTATAAAGAGTATAAAACCAAATGTTAAATTTGGAGTAAGTCCAAGTGGAATATGGAAAAATAAATCAAGTGATTCAACTGGATCAGATACAAGAGGAAAAGAAAGCTACTATAGTGATTATGCAGATACTAGAACTTGGATAAAAAGAAATCTTGTAGATTATATAACTCCACAAATTTATTGGCCTATAGGGTATAGTGCGGCAGATTATTCAAAACTAATACCATGGTGGGCAAATGAAGTAAAAGGAAGCAACGTAGATTTATATATAGGACAAGGTGTATATAAACAAGGCGAAAGTAGTAATTCAAATCAAAATATAGCAGCAGAAATAAAAGATGAGATAAACTTAAACAGGCAATATAGTGAAATAAAAGGTAGTATGTATTTCTCGGCAAGAGATATAATAAAAAATACTACACTTCAAAATGATTTAAAGGATATATATAGTGATAAGCCAAAGGTTAAGCCTTTAAAGGGAAGTACAAGATATGAAACGGCAACAACTATAAGTAAAGAAGGGTGGCCAAATGGAGCTAACACTGTGGTTATTACTAGTGGAAATTCAATAGTTGATGGTGTAACAGCAACACCTCTTGCAACTTCATATGATGCACCTATACTATTATCTGATAAGGATACTTTGACTGATTATACTAGTACAGAGCTTAGAAGATTAAATCCTAAAAAAGTTATAGTAATTGGTGGAGAATCAGTAGTAAGTAATAAAGTTATTACTGAGCTGAAACGTTTATTGCCAAATGCTACAACTAATAGAATTGGTGGAATTGATAGATATGAAACTTCTTTAAAAATAGCAAAGGAAATAGACTATATAAATCCTATTAATAAAATATATGTAGCTGGTGGATACGGAGAAGTAGATGCATTATCAATAGCAGCAAAAGCAGGTGAAGAAAAGCAGCCTATAATACTAATGCCTAAAGATAATGTAGATTTTAATTCGTATAATTGGTTAAAGAGTAAGAATTTACAAAATGCTTATTTTATAGGTGGTAATGCAGTATTGTCAGATAATATTATATTAAAAATAAATGAGATAACTTCTAACAATGTTTTAAGCAATAGAGTTTCTGGTGATGATAGACAAGAAACTAATGGTAAAGTAATAGAAAAATTCTACACAAATTCTAGTTATGAAAAAGTACTTGTAACAAAAAGTAATCCATTAGTTGATGCTTTAACTGCAGGACCATTGGCAGCTAAGCTAAAATCACCTATAGTTATAGTAGGAAATAGTGTTAGTAAAACTCAAAGTAATATTTTAGAACCTAAGAAATCGAGCTTAGTTTATGAAATTGGAGGGGGAATTAATACAAATTCTATAAATCATGTAACTGAGCTATTAAAGTAATATGATAAATGAGTAATGTATTAAGTCCAGAGGGATATATAAGTAAGTAGCAGATGCTACAATAAAAAATAGGCCTTTTTATTAAGGTCTATTTTTTTTAGATAGTATATATAATGAGTGAGAAGCATTGTATAAACAGATTTTTAGGGTGATTAGGAAGAGAATATAGAACATTAAATTATATATACATTAAAAAAAATTAAAAATTTTATAAAGTTATTGCTAAAAGTTACAAAGTTGTAATACAATTAACCTAAGGTAAAAGATTACAATTTTGTAACTGAAACTTAAAAATTAGGGAGATGAGATATGTTTAAAAAGAATATAATGGGAATTTTTTTTGCGACTTTTATAATGGTTTCTAATATGCAAACTGTATACGGAGCAGAAAAGGGAATAGTAAAACAATGTGATTATTTAAACATAAGAAAAGGTCCTAATATAAATTATAGTGTAGTATCTAAGGTTCGAACGAATGATGTTATAGATATAGTAGAAAAAAACGGAAATTGGTATAAGATAAAAACTAGTTCAAATATAGAAGGATGGGTAAATTCGAAATATATAGATTCTTATACTCAATCTTCAGATGAAGTAAAAACTGAACAATTAACTGCTCAAAATAGCAATATAAATAAAATAGTGAAGGTAGCTAATACTCAAATAGGAAAGAAATATAAATGGGGATCAGCAGGTCCAAGTTCATTTGATTGTTCTGGATTTACTAGTTATATATATAAAGATGGAGCAGGAATAAGCTTACCTAGAACATCAGTATCTCAATCTAAAGTTGGAATTAAAATATCAAGAAATCAACTAAAATCTGGAGATTTAGTATTTTTTAATACTTCTGGAAAGGGTATAAGTCATGTTGGTATGTACATAGGTGACTCTAAGTTTATACATGCTTCAACAAGTAAAGGTGTAAGAATAGATAGTTTAAATTCTAGCTATTATAAAAGTAAATTTGTAACTGCAAGTAGAATTATAAAATAATAAAAGAGACTCCTAGGAGTCTCTTTAAAATGTACCCTATAGAGTAGACAGCTAATAAAAAGGTCTACTCTATAGGGT
>ERZ857965.2706-NODE-2706-length-14438-cov-4.032747_pt1 | contig 14438 bp, 10 predicted proteins | sample MGYA00519758_ERZ857965 | MGnify/ENA primary metagenome ERZ857965 (study PRJEB31778, sample SAMEA3449381) | human gut metagenome | biome: human gut; feature: human-associated habitat; material: faeces | place: United Kingdom | collected 2010/2012 ... | reverse complement strand
CACGAAGCATCATTTTGTAAGCGGTCTGCAAGCTCTGCTTTTGCGGGGTGTAGTAAAATTTGTTTAGCGCCCAGCGGATAGTTTTTTCATCTGACGACAAAGGGCGTTTCTCTGTGGGAGACTTTTCTGCGGGTATGAGTGCATTTTTACTTTGGTAGACCCAGTATAACCATAGATATTGCAGGACGGTTTTACGGGAAACGGAATTGCCGGAGACAATCTCGCGCAAGACCTTGTTGCGATAGGATTTGTCGCAGATACATTCCTCGACCAAAAGAGGGGCAATCAGTTCGGCGCGGCGGTCACGCTGCTGGCGCTGACGCTCGGAAATATCCTCGTCGAGTGAGAGTAAACGGTACATATCCTGCGGCAGTTTTTCCATCTGTAAAAGGCTCGGCGTTGAGATTGGAAAAGGCATTTTGCAGCGTTGACAGTTGACAACATAAGATTGCTGGTCGCCGTAAAGCAAGACCCGCAGATGGTCACCTGTGTCGGATTTGAGCAAATCATTTTGTCTCATGGTATACGCTCCTTGTCGATGATGATACCCCAGTCGTCAATGCCCTGTTGCTTCCAGTATCGGCGGGATAATTCCAATCGTTCAGCGACAGATGGGCGGCTTAGATGTGAGCGGAAAACGGCTTCACGGACGGCGATTTTTCCGTCTGCAAAATGGATAACAAAATCAGTTGTGTAGGTTTCGCTCGGCAGATTTAAGTCGTCAGACGGAATTTCGTTCAGTTGAAGTGGAATATTGCACTCTACTTGGACGATGGACGGGTCAGCGTTGAGCATCCGCGCGGCGGCAAGCTGTATCTTATCGTACAGACAGCAGACGCGCTGGCACTTTTCTAGTTTGATTTTTGTGCAACGCTCCTTTTGAACTTGTTTGCGCATAATAGCGCCCCTTTCTGGGGCTTGATTTTGTACAGCCAAAAAGGAAAATACCTTTGCCCTATTGGGGCACAATAAATTTCCTGTTTTTCAAAAAACCAAACAAAAATGCGGATTTTCTGCGAAAAATGGAAAATAGGTGTGCCTTTTGGCAAAATAGGAAAACGGCCTTGCCCCAACAACACAGTGCTACAACGCACAATTTTGTGTTGTGGGGCAAAGCCGTTTTCTTGATTTTCCCAAAATCGATAAAATATACTATATGGAGAGGCACTCGAAAAATTCCAGAAAGGCAAAGCCATTTTCCAAATTTTTTTCTAGGTGGCTCGCTCCACTCCGTTCCGCTCGCAGCGCCATTCTTCAAATATTTTCTGATTATTATCTGAAAAATCGGCGGAGAAACGACGGGAAACATATAATCTGAAATCGATTCGGGAAAGAAAAGGGGCCCCGGCGCGGAGCGCCGGGGCCTAATCCTATTTTGCTCAACATTCTGCCTTTTTGGACGGATTGTTTTGCCCTATGTCATAGTAACATACGATAGAGGGAGTGTCAATAATAGGGTCAAAACTGTAACTATTATATGTACACTTATAATTTTTGAGTTTGACGATTTTTATCCATTCGCAGTTTTTGCATTCTTCATGGTCTCCACATGGCGGGATGCAAATATCTGGTTCAAACGGACAAGAATAGAAATCGTAACACATCAAGTATACCCCTTATATAATAAAATCTTGGTCTACTCTCACTCGACCATTTTCTCTGTTTGTGGGGATTACTCGGCAAACGTCATTTTCTCCATGCAATCGCCGCAGATTATGTTGATTGTCTTTGTCGCTCGGCAGCTATTACCGCATTTGGGGCAAATGTATTTGCGGGTACTACTGGGCTTTTTGGTTCCGCCCCCGCCCTTGGGGAGCGTACCGAGAACGTCAAGAAGTGAAACGCCCTCAACCATTTGTAAGTCCTGCCACCCCTGCGCTTCGATGAAATCCAGCAGGTCAATTCCGGGGCTGGTAATTGTCCAACCATATTTGGGGTGGTGCTCCACTTCCAGCCCGTGCGCCTCGGCCATCGACTTAAATCTTTTGTTGTGATACACGCCGTTATTGCTGGTGTCCTTGATGGGTTCGGGGTTTCCGTCCGCATCAAGAATTTTTGAGCCGTAACCAACTGCGCAGGCAAGGTGGCACATTTCGTGTAAAAGCGTGGCGCAGGTTTCCTCGATTGGGCGATTGAGAGTGGCCGAACTGATGTTGATTTCGTACCGCCGTTCGTCGCCCGCTTGCCAAACCTTACCGCAGGTAAAATGTCCGTATGCTCCAACGGTCTTTTTGAGGCTGATAACAACTTCCGGCAACGCGGCATCAAAAAAGTGATTGTTGAGAAGTCGGAACATCTTTTCAAGCTGTCCAGCTACGCGGCTTGTTTTAATCGTTTGTTTCATTTTCGTTTTCCTTTCGCTTTTAAAAGTTTACTTTTAATCCCCGCAGAAGTGGTTAGCAGATTGACCCCTGCCGGCGAAAAGAAAAAGTAAAGCCCCCATCCCGGTGTCAACAGAACGTGGAATATCGCAGCACTCCCCGCAAAAGTGCGAGAATATGCCGCGAAAGTCTGTTGACTTAGGGCTGGGGGCTTATATACTTTTTTGAGCGGCAGGGCCACGCTTCCTCGTCCCGCCGCAGCGGCGTTCCTTATTTAAAATGTGAAATTTTCGTATTCCTAGATTTTTAAAGCGCTTTTGATGCGCAATGTAGGTATAGTACATTTGGAAAGAAAAAAGCATCAAAAGTTCAAACTTCCGATGCACAAAAATCGTTCCGCTGATAAGCGGGTTTATCCCGCGTCAAAAGATAGGTTCAAAAAGGAGTTGGTTTTATTGAGGGTCTACGGGTACGTTCGAGTATCAACCAAAGGCCAAGCGCCGGGGACATCATTGGACGAGCAGACAGCGGAGATATTAGAAAAATATCCCACGGCGGTTATCGTCCGAGAGGTGGCCTCCGGCGCGTCAGAGAGGCCAGAGTTTGTGAAAATTTGTGAGCAGTTGGAGAGCGGTGATACACTTGCGGTCTGCAAACTTGACCGCTTTTGTAGGACAGCCAAAGAGGGGCTGGGTTATGTAGACTATCTGCGAGGCAAGGGCGTGGCGGTACACATTTTAAATATGGGCGTGATTGACAACAGCCCGATGGGGCGGCTGATGGTGACTATGCTGCTGGCGTTCGCAGAGTTCGAGCGCTCGTTGATAATTGAGCGCACACAGACGGGCAAGGCCGCCGCTCGCAGCCGGACAGGTTTCCGGGATGGCCGTCCACCTAAATTTTCACATGAGCAGATAGACCACGCGATTGGATTATTAGAAACACACAGCTACAAAGAAGTAACAAAAATGACAGGAATCTCACGCAGCACCTTGCAACGCGAGAATCGAAAAAGGAGAACATTAAAATGAAAAAGATTACTGTATTAGACATTAAATTTTATCCGCACACCGTCCGTTGGTATCGCCGAAAAAAATCAAAGCAGGACAGCACACAGGTGTCTTGCTTTGACGGTTTTGCGCACGTTGAAACCGTGGATGGGATGCGCACGGCGCACGTCCGGGTCATCTGTGACCCGATGGAAAAGCCGGATAAAATCTGCACCGTACATATGGCACGCGCATACGATGTGGGCCAGTTATCTGCGCAGGATGTGCAGATGGAGGCCTACGAGTGCGTGTTGCAGGAGATGCAGCAATACATCTGCGCCGAACTGCATCGGTGAGAATCCAAAGGGGGGCAGGAACGGCGGAAAGTCGTCCCGATGGGGGCCGCAGCCCCCACTGACGGCAAGAGGGTCTTGTCGGCAGCGGGGAGTCCAGAGGGGTCACGCCCCTTTGGCAAGGTAAGCCCGCAAGGGCGGTGGGAGTTTTCGCGAAAACTGCCATACCTTGTATTGCAGATTACAGATTACAACTGCAATACAGCGCTGTCCGCAAGCCCCAGCAGATTTAAGGGCGCGTGGAAACGCGAGAAAGGAGCAACGCGACATGGCGAGCGTAGTAAAATTTACGGTGGGCGCAGTCTACAATCAACTGCGCCACAACCTGCGGCAAATCGCTCATTCTAGCAACCCGGACATTGACCCGGTGCGGCTGCGGCAGGACTATGTCCTGTCGCCCGACAGGGGTATGAGCGACTATGACTATTTCTGCGAGCGGTTAAGCCAGCTGTACGTCTATGGCCGAGACGATGTTAAGGTCATGGCGGGCTGGGTCGTAACCGCACCGCAGGATTTGGAGCAGGAACAGTATGACGATTTTTTCCTAGCCGTCTATGATTTTTTAGAAAATCGGTACGGCGAGGAAAACGTCATACAAGCTGTTGTCCATGATGATGAGGGCGGCCAACCGCACCTGCATTTTTGCTTTGTGCCTGTGGTTGAAGATAAAAAGCACGAGGAGGGGTACAAGGTGTGTGCCAATGACGTATTAGACCGTCGCGAACTGCGCAATTTTCACCCGGATTTGCAACGATATTTGGACGAACACGGCTTAGAGGATGCCTGTGTTATGACGGGCGTGACCCGCGCACAGGGCGGTAATCGAACCGTCGCTGAACTCAAGGCCGAGCGTGAGCAGGAATACGAGCAGGAAACCGAGCGCCCAGAGCTTGATTTCGGCGGGCCAAGCGTTGAAGTCGAACAAGAATTACATTTTTGAGGAATACACCATGAAACAGGCCGTGTTACTTATCGACTGCTATCTGTACGGCACAATAGCAATTCTGGCCGTTGTACTGTTGGTGCTGGTTTATCTGCACGGGCAGGCCAATCACCTGCCCAATCCATTTGTACGAAAAAATATTATCTATCGCCCAGCCCCTAAAGCGCGGGGTGTGCTGTTGGGCCAAAAATATGGTCTGTTGGCGTACTCACCAGAGCGGGATGAGGGGCACATTATCGTGATGGGCCCGTCCGGCACTGGCAAGACAAGTGCCCTGCTGATTCCGACACTGCGGAGTTGGCAGGGCACTGCCCTTGTCGTGGATATATCCGGCGACATATCCGCCAATGTGGACGCGCCAAACAAAATCATTTTTGACCCAACGGCGGCCAACTGTACGCCCTATAATGTGTTCGCGTCCATCGACGCAGCCCCGGACGAGAGCGAGCGGCAGGAGCGGTTGGAACAGCTTGCCTATCTGTTGTTGCCAGACAAAGCCAACGACAGTGAAGCAGGTATATTTTTTGCGAAAAATGGTTGCAAGATGATAACGGCGGCGCTGATTTGTTATTATGGCATGGGTTGGGGATTTGTCGAGATTTGCGAGCATTTCCTCGGCCACGACTGGCGCGGGTTGCTGAACGATATTGCACAGCGAAAGAATAAAATTGCCAATATGTATATCAGTTCCTTTGTCGGAGCAAGTGAACAGAACACGGCGGGCTGCAAACAGGCGGCAGACGATGCGCTAAAATTATTTGCCACAAATGAAAAAATTAAAAATGCACTCCGAAAATCTGCCAGCTACGAGCCATCCATCAGCCCGGCCACGTTGGAAACCAACAGCGTTTATATCTACATCCCGGATGAAAAATTGAAAATCTACGGCGACCTGCTGCGTATCATCACGGCGCAATCGATGGAGTATTTTTCCTCGCGTCCAAAAGAGCATACGCAGATGATTCTGTTCTGCTTGGACGAGTTCGCGTCTTTTGGGAAATTGCAAATCACCGAAGCCCTGCGCAAGTTGCGCAAACGTCATATCCGTATAATGGTGCTGACGCAATCGTTGGCTGACCTAGACATGATTTATGGCAAGGATGAGCGGAAAGCAATGCTCGGTAATTTTAAATTTACGGTTCTTTTGGGGTGCAAGGACACAGAAACGCAGGAGTATTTTTCAAAAATGATAGGAGAAAAACGCTCTCCCTTGGAAACGGATTCCAGCGCCAAGCCCCAGCCGATAATCAAGCCCGCCGACCTTGCACATCTGGAGCAGGACTTGTTTGTGATTTGCGATGATGGTGCAATCCGTTTGCGTAAAAATTTCTATTTCCAATAGGGGCACGGGGGAGTTGCCGTCTCCCCATTAGCGGATCACTACCGGGAGGCCCGCGCCCTCACCCAAACGCCTTGTCCTTTGCGATAAAAATATTGCTGCCACTCAAAACGGTAGCCTTTTTGAAGTAAAATCAAACCGCAATTTTCTTGCGTCAATGTCTCAAAAGTGTTGCAAAACTGGCAAGAGTATGATATATTTCTTATAAGTTGCTATGTTATGGCAATAAAAAAGAAAATCGCGGAAGAGGCGCCTCTTCCCTTACGGAGTGTACACTCCGTAAGGATAAGCTCTGTCTCCCGCCGAAAATTCAAAGGAGTATGTCAACGATGCGAAGAAAGTCTTATGCCAAGAGCGTTGTCGCTGTGGCTATGGCGGCAACCGTCGCGTTGAGCGCAACTGCCTGTGGGTTAAAATCCACGGCGGACACAGCCGACACATCCACCAGTCAGAGCGAGGCGGCCAGTTCGGAGGCTGAAACGCCTACCGCTACGCCAGCACCGACTGCAACCCCGGCCCCTACGGCCTCGCCCGCCCCGGCGGAATCGACAGCAGAATCCACCGACAGCAAGAGCGAGCAGGGCAGCACCGATAACGGCGGCTCGTCCTCTGGCTCCCAAAGCGGTAATGCCAACAGCGGCAAAAACAATTCCGGCTCCAAGAGCATTCAGTCCGGCAAAACAACCAATACGGCAAAAGCCCCTGCACAGGCCGCTGCTCCTGCGCCTACGGCCACACCGAAGCCCATTACCTACACTTACGTCGTCCGCAAGCACCCCGCAAGCTGCACGACGGCGGGCTATGACGAGCACATCTGCCAAGAGTGGGGCGGTATGAACTACAACGACAACTACGTTGCCCCCAACGGCCACGACTGGGGCACGGGCGTTGTCACCAAGCAAGCCACCTACTACGAAAAGGGTGCAATTACTTACACTTGCAAAAACTGCGGCGAGACCCGCACCGAGGACATCCCGGTGCTGGATAAGACATGGCACAAGGGCCAGACCGTCGCTCCGACCTGCACCGAGCAGGGCTACACCGTCTACATCTGCGACCAGGACAAGAACCTGACCGAGAAGCGCGACTACACTGCCGCCCTCGGCCATGATTACGACAACGGCGTTGTCACGACTCCGGCAACCTGCACGACAGAGGGTGTGATGACCTACACCTGCACCCGCGACGGCGCAACGAAGACCGAGACCATCCCCGCGCTGGGCCATAAGTGGGATGACGGCACAATCACCACCGCGCCGACCTGTGAGACCGAGGGTGAGAAAACCTTTAAATGCACCAACGATGGCTGCGCCGAGACCAAGACCGAGGCTGTTGCTGCACTCGGCCATGAATGGGATAATGGCACGGTTACGACCCCGGCAACTTGCACCACAGAGGGTGTGTTGACTTACATTTGTAAGCGCGATGCCAGCCACACCAAGACGGAAGCCATCCCTGCGCTGGGTCACAAGTGGGATGACGGTACAATTACCACTGCGCCGACCTGCGAAACCGAGGGCAAGAAAACCTTTAAATGTACGAACGATGGCTGCACCGAAACAAAGACGGAATCCGTTGCAGCACTCGGCCATGACTGGGATGACGGTGTTGTCACGACCAAGCCGACCTGCGAAGCGGATGGCGTGAAGACCTATACCTGCAAGAACGATGGCAGCCACACTAAGACCGAGAGTATCCCCGCGCTGGGCCACGACTGGAACGACGGCGAGGTCACTACCCCGGCAACCTGCGAGACGGACGGTGTTAAAACCTACACTTGTAAAAATGATGCCAGCCACACCAAGACCGAGACTATTGCCAAGCTCGGCCACAAGTGGGATGCGGGCAAGGTTACCAAAGAACCGACCTACGAGAGCGACGGCACAATGACCTTTACCTGCCAGAACGACAAGACCCACACCTACACCGAGACCATCCCGGCGAAGAAGTACACATTTACGGTGACTGTGGTTGACCCCACCTGCACCGAGCAGGGCTACACGCTGCACACCTGCAACCAGAACGCCGAAAAATCCTACAAGGACAACTACACCGACGCGCTGGGCCACGACTATAAAGAAGTCATCACCCCGGCCACCTGCAAGGACGCAGGCAAGGTGGAAAATGTCTGCCAGCGCTGCAACGATACCAAGCTTGTTAAAGAACTGCCTGTTACCGAAGACCACCAGTGGAACGACGGCGTTGTGACTAAAGCTGCTACCTGCACCGAGGCAGGCGAGAAGTTGTACACCTGCACCGTCTGCAACAAGACCAAGGCGGAGACCATCGAGGCCACGGGCCACGATTGGAACGAGACCACCACCCCGGCCACCTGCGGCAAGGCGGGCAGCGTTGACCGCACCTGCAAGACTTGCGGCACGACGGAACACGTCAAAGACCTGCCCGCAACCGGCAACCACGCATGGGATGCCGGAAAGATTACCACCGAGGCCACCTGCGACGGCAAGGGCGTCAAGACGTTTACCTGCACTGTCTGCAACGAGACCAAGACCGAGGAAATTGCCGCATTGGGGCATGACTACTCGTCTGGCAACAGTTTTTGCAGCCGTTGCGACCTGAATGCCAACTACAACCAGAAAGAGTGGGAGCAGGACATCTTTGAGCAGACCAACGGCCTGCGCGCGAAATATAATCTTGGCACGCTTACCTACCGCGACGACTTGCAGTATGCGGCGGATATGCGCGTTGAAGAACTTGTGCAGAACTATATTACTTACGGAGACTACGGCGGAAAGTGGGGTAACCCGCACGTTCGCCCGGACGGAAGCGGCGCAGCTACGGCTCTAGGCGATAAGCAAGATTTGGCATGTGGCGAGAATGCCGCAAATGACGTAGGCATTTTCGGCAAAGGCCATATGTTCTACCTTTGGACGCAGTCCGAGGGGCATCTTGCCGCCATTATGAACCCCGATGCAGACGGCATGGTCTGCGCACTGAAAGAGTACAATGGCCGCGTTTTCGGCATCCAGATTTTCGTCCGTGACCCGGACTACAACATTGACACCCAATCTGCCGCCAGTGACACTTCCGCCCCGGTGGAGATTGCCGCTGTAGTTGTCACGGACTCTGCAACCACGGAGACCGCAGCAGAATAAAGTAAATCCCATCTACAAGGCCGGAGCTACCACAGCCCCGGTCTTTTTGCTGTATAGGGTAGATGTTATGTTTTGCGTATGGGAAAGTAGCACTCCCCCCACAGCGATCACTTGCCGGAAAGCAACCACCCCCACCCAAGTTGCTACTGTGCAAAACATTCGTGGGTAGGAAAGTTGTTGCTTGCCTTAAATTGATTGCTGACCTTTGTCGCTGTAATAATAGATGGTTTGCCGCTGCCGCCCGGTTATTGGTGTGACACGAACGCAGCCGCCAAGCCCTTTTTTCACACAAAGGATTGAGAAACTTTGCCTCTATCGCCCCGTTGCCGGGTTGAGCAGACGTTATAAACAAGAAGCGTACCTATGCAGTAATTGCAGCTAAAACGGTTGCGAAGGCGTTTTCTGATGCAGTATAATAATATTAAGCAGAATCTCCCCTATAAGGAAAAAGGAAAAAGGATGCCGACCCGGAAAGTGAGTGCTGACAGGAAAGGTGCTAATATTATAATAAGAAAGGCAAAACGGAAATCGCTAAAATATAGCGATAATACGACAAAAGAAAAAACGACGGAAACGAAAATGTGATAGTTTTATCTATCACAAACAAGCACACAATATATCAAATGGAACGGTAAAATTATGCCTAAAACAGTCAAAACCACATATACTGCAATCAACCTGGAAACGGGCGAGGTCTACACGGGTATTGATGCCCCGCAGTCCATCACGCGCGGAGAGACGCATTTTTGGCAAGCCAGCAAGGACTTTTTCGCCGCGCTGCTGGGGTATGGCACGGTGGAGAGCAAGGTTGTGGCAAATCTGCTGCACCGCACAGACCCCAAAACAAACCATATAGCGTGTACTTCTGCGGAACTGAAAAAAGAGATTTCTTGCACTAGAGACACGGTTGCGAGTGCGGTTAAAAAGATGGAAAGCAAGCGGCTGATTATCGGCATAGGGCAGGGCGCGTGGATGCTGAACCCGCGTATGCTGGCAATGGGCAATCAGACACAGATTGCACTTTTGATGGCCGAGTATGATAGGTATGTCAGTGAGAAAACAGGTGTTGCGCTGGTGGCGGGAAAGTATGTCTTGAAAAATCCAGTTACAGCGGAAGAACTTCCTCTGCCGCCAGAGTGTGACGATAAATTGATGTTTTTGGACGGAAATATCAAATTTTGGAAAGTATACGACGGCTTTTTTGAAGCGATTGCAGGATTGAGCGAAAAAGAAATAAATGTCTTGCTCCACATGATGGACGTGGGTAAGGCTAGAGGTGTTGGCACTTATAATAGGCCGCTGACGGCTATTGCTGACGAAGCAAGGGTATCTGTTCCGACGGTCAATCGAGCCGTTCAAAAATTAAAAAAGCGCAATCTGATTATACGGTACTGCAACTGTAACTGGGTGATTAACCCCCTCATGGTTGCCAACGGCAACAGGCAAAAGCAAAAAGTGTTGGAGCGCCGCTATACCGGGGTACAAGCGGAAATTGAGGCCAAGAGGAAACGCTACCGGTTGAAAGTGCTTTCCCCCTATGGGGATGGCAAGCCATTTATTCCGGTAGGACTGCCAACCTCACCGCAGAAACCGTAAGATTGCATTTAAGGCTTGACCCAGTGAGCAATCGTCTTGCGGTCTGTGCCGTACAGTTGGGCGATATGGTACATACTGATGCCCTGCTGATACATTTCCCGGATTTCCGCGAGGGTATTATCTTCCGACGGTGGGGCGAGCAGGTCGGAAAGTGACAGATTGAGAAAACAAGCAAGCTGTAAAATTTTGCGGACAGAGACCGTGCGACTGTTGGACGCGACACCGTAAATCTCATTTGAATCTACACTTTCAAAATTTCCGCCGTAAAAAGCGTTGACCGCCTCTGCGATTCTGGCGGCGTAAATCCTGCCGCCTGTCACAGACGCATAGCCGCGATTGCGCAAGGCTCGCTTGATGATGGCTCGATAACCGCCGCCGTCGCAGAAATCATACGGTGCGGTCAATGCGTCCTGCATCAACGCAGCAAAGGTCTTTTGCGCTGCGGTGGGCGTGGTGTCCGGCGTGGGGAGCAGGTGGCAGTCCGGCAGGGCGGGAAACAGCAGATTGTGCCTGTGCCCGGTCAGCGTGATTTCGGTGTCGGCAAGCCAGCAACCGTGCCGGGGGCAGACGGCTATACCGGGTATCTGGTGCAGCCGATGCCAGTACGGCTCGCCATAAGCTGCAATATCCTCGTCAAAGCATTGCGGACAGTAGCGCATTCGCCGCGCGTCCATGCTGCTGCTCTGGTAGATGCCTATATGCTGCCCTGCATGGCGGTTGCCGTTCAGCGCCAGCATATAGGCACTTTTTTTGCGGTTGTTGGAAAAGAAGCGTGTATAATAAGGATAGAGCGTGTGTTGCATAATAATGTCTTTGGCGGTGAGCGCTTTTGCCGGAATTGCCTCAAGCAATGATGAGAGTGCCCCGCATAACTCAACAGGCACGTTAATGTGATTTGCGCCGTACAACTCGCGGATGGAATACTTGACCGATGGATTGCCGCTGCGGATGTGATAGCGACAAATGACGCTGTACCATAGCTCGTCCGGGTAGGGTGTCGGGAAGAATGGAATCATAACTCGACCTCGCCTTTGATGTAGTCTGCATAGGCATCCAGTGGTGGTCTGCCGCTTTTTTTGGTGGCGCGTAGCGTTCCCCGCAGGTCATGGGGAGAGGCGGCTTCTGGTGAGCGGATCGCTGCCGGGGAGTGTTTCACTTCTCTTTGCGGGCGGGGAACGCGGACGGTTGCAAGCTCTGCCATATAGTCAGATACCATGCCGAGATTCTTTAAAAATGCACTTTCAAGGACTTCGTAGTCAAGTCTTTCGCGCCCATCCAAGATGCACAGCTTTTGCGCGTTGTACAACAGCTTGACAAGCACGTCCGGGATGCCCTGTGTCTTGCGATACAGCCAGCTTTGCATTTCGGGGGTGAGGTCGGTTGCAAAGCGGGTATACTGATAATGCCACAGACCGTGCAGTAACAAGGCAAATTCTTTGTCGTCCGGCAATCGGTCATATATCAGCCCAGTCGTGCGCCGAGCGGAACGGAACTCCTGCTGCAACACTTGCAATACGCGCGGTGTGCCGACCATGCAAATGCTGACACCTGCACCGTTGATTAGCTGCACCAGAAAATTTATGAAGCGGATGCCGTTTTTGCGGTAGGCGATATTTTGCAGTTCGTCAATCACCAAAAGCCCGACATGGTTGACGCGGACGATTTGGTTAAGCTGGCTTACCAATACGTCAAGGGTCAACTTGTGCGCCAGTGCGTAGTGTTGGTAGCTCGTTCCTAACAGCGTGTCCAGCTGCAAATATATGTCCAGTATCATTGCCTTGACCGAGCCGTCGTGCGGGGTCTGTACGACTAGATAGGGGATTTGCTGGCAGCAGAGCATTTGCCCATTGTAGCGTTCGTGGTGGATAATTTGGGGAAACAAAGACAAAACACGCTGCAATGCCGTTGACTTGCCCAGTCCGGACACACCGACAACGGAAAAAGAGTTGCCGCCGCCGATGGATGCGGCAACAGCCTTGCCCTGCATGGCGGCGTAGCCCTGTTGGAGAGAGGCTGCCTCTCGCTGCGGTGTGTACTGCCCATAACAGTGCTGCATGGCGTTGTAAACCTCGCAATACAGGTCTAGTGTCATCGTTAAGGGCTGGTAAAACTCGTAGAGCGCGGATAATAGTTGCAGACGCTCCCCGGTGCTGCGGTCACGGTCACTGGTGCTGTACAACGGCACGGATGCCAATGCTCGGATTAGCTCTTGCCCTGCTAGCATAGGCGGCAAGGCTTCGACGTATGGATTGCCGGGGTATAAAAGGCTTGTTGTATATTCAGCGTTCATTAAAGTTCTCCTTTTGCTCGGCAGTCAGCAAATCAATCATGGACATATGTTCCTGCGCCCGTGCAATCGTGCGTCCGCGCTGTATCTGCGGGCTGATTTTACCCTTGTCGCTGATGCCACGCTCAGCGCTGTCAGCAATTTGCATTATGTCGTTCATCAAATCAATTTGGGCTTGAAGCTCTTGCCTTTTCCAGTTGGCGCTCTCGCTTTTCTCATTCTGCTGCATATCTGCAATTTCGGCGAGTGATTTGCCAAGATACATTTTTTGTGACAGTGTGAATGGTATGTAGTCGCCATTTTCGTACAGATATACGGTATCAAGACAATCTGGACTATATGCAACTTTGACTATTTCGCGTCCGTTGAGACCTGCTGCAACAAATCTTTTCTTAAAAGTGCAGTTTGAAAAACGCAAATTAAATAGTTCAAGCCCGCGTTGTGTGATTTTTCCATCCGCGCGGGGGAGTAGCGCGTAAAGCAGCTTCGGGTCACTGGCAACGGGCACCGGGCAATCGTCCTGCGACGTACAGAACGACCAGATAGCAGCGGCGGTTGGTGTAATGCCAGCACTTGCCATACCCGGAGTGCGGGAAAATCCAGACTGGATATATTGCGAGTTGTAATAGAGAACACAGCGGAGAACGACAGCGGTAAATTGCTCTAAGTCAAGAGTGCCTTGTCGGCGATAATCGGGAGCGCCGCGCTCCTGTATGTCAGATTCTACAACGCCCTTGCCTTTCAGCAACGGCTTGTAGGCGCTTTGGATAAGGTCGAGAAGTTTTTCAACTACACCTTTCAAATCCGGGCGGTAAGCTGGCAGATTTTCGATTTCGATACCGTAGCCCTCGCATAGATTTTCCAGCGGGCCGCCGAGAAATTCACTCCCCCGGTCAGTCATAATTTTTGTCGGCAGGCTCGGCCAATCCTGCGGGTCAATCTCTATGTTGTACTGGCGGCAAAAAGATACTTTGTCAGCAAAGGTATTTTGTAACAGTAGCCGCAGGGCGTATTGTCCGCCCTCTAAGCCGACGTACACGCCGGTAATCAGACGGCTGTACGCATCGACCATTGTATAGATAACAGGTCTGCCGATGGGGCGGCGAGACAGGCGGCTGACGATGTAGATGTCCGCAACGGTGGCATCGGTCATGTATGTGCCAATCGTGCCCGCATAGTCGCTGACAGCCCCAACAAATGGGCGGTAGTTGCGTTGGTATGCCTTGATACCCGCGCGGCTGATGCTCTCACTGATGGGGTCGCGGTGTTGGCGGAAATAGTAGCGGAACTGCCAGAACGAGGGATAGTCTGGTTTTAGCTTACCTTTGGCATCACAATATTTTGCGTGGAGCATCATCTTATAGGCGGTCTGCAAGCTCTGCTTTTGTGGAGTGTAATAAAATTTGTTGAGCGCCCAGCGGATGGTCTTTTCATCCGACGACAAAGGACGTTTCTCGGTGTTGGATTTTTCGGCAGGCAGTAACGCATTTTTGG
>ERZ857965.2705-NODE-2705-length-14439-cov-3.478726_pt1 | contig 14439 bp, 8 predicted proteins | sample MGYA00519758_ERZ857965 | MGnify/ENA primary metagenome ERZ857965 (study PRJEB31778, sample SAMEA3449381) | human gut metagenome | biome: human gut; feature: human-associated habitat; material: faeces | place: United Kingdom | collected 2010/2012 ... | reverse complement strand
CGGAATCGTCATCGGCAGTTTCTTAAACGTGCTGATCTTCCGTATCCCGAAAAAAGAGAATATCGTGCAGTCCTCGCACTGTATGAACTGCGGGCGTAAGCTGGGCTGGCGGGACATGGTTCCTGTATTTTCCTACATAATTCTTCGGGGCAGATGCCGGCAATGTGGTGCTAGGATTTCCATACAGTACCCATTAATCGAGGCTTTAAATGGTGTGCTGTATGTGATCGTTTTCATGGCGGTCGGTTTCACGTTCAGCAGTGTGCTGTATTGCCTCATGACATCTGCCCTGATTGTCATTGCGGTCATCGATGAGAGAACCTATCAGATACCAGTTTCCCAGAACCTGTTTCTGGGACTGCTCGGTATCATCATGACCGTGTATGATTTCCGGCATATCCTGTCCCATATCATCGGGGCAGTCATTGTCAGCCTGTTTTTGTATGGCCTGTATTATTTCTCCTCCGGCAAAGCAATCGGTGGGGGAGACATCAAACTCATGGCATATGCAGGCCTGCTTTTAGGCGCAAAAAACATTATTTTTGCATTTATTCTTGCATGCATTCTTGGCTCCGTCATCCATTCCATCCGTATGAAAGTAAGCAAGCGAAACAACCTGCTTGCACTCGGTCCGTACCTTTCGGCAGGCATATTCATCGCCGCACTCTGGGGCAGCCGTTTCTGGACCTGGTATCTCGGCATGATGGGCATCTATTAAAACGTGGCATGAACTAAGAGTAAAGTTTTTCTTATTCCTGTGGCGAATTTTGAACATCTGTCATTTTCGCTATATAAATTTTTATGTCATAACGTAACGATGGAAAATGTAGAAAAATAATTAGGATTTGTGATTTTTCTCAAGGGTTAGAGCCTGTTAGAATTTTGTCAACATCCAGCGATTCCCGTACATGGATGTACGGGAAAGGACGACATGAGCCCGGATGGCGAATGTCGTCCGGTCGCGTCCGGCACGCAAAACCTTTCGCCAAAATTCTTACAGTCTCTTCCCGAAGAGAACATGAACAAAGCATAATTATTTTTGTACATTTTCCAATGAAAACCTTTCGGAAAATATAAAGGAGAAAATGAAAATGGTCAAAAGAGTAGTAAGTATTGAGGCCGGTGTATGGTGGACAAAAGTCGCACTGGTCGATTACCGCAAGAAAAATCCGCCGGTACATAAAGCGTTTGCGTTCCGCACCCCGGAACATGCGGTGGAAGATGGCTATATCCGCGATAAAGAAGCGTTTGCATCGGCATTAAAGGCCGAACTAAGCAGACACGATATCCATGAGAAGGAAGTTGTATTTACCCTTTCCTCCTCTAAGGTTGTCACCCGTGAGGTCATGATCCCGTTTGTCAAGGACAATAAGATCATGGGAATCATTGAGGCACAGATCCGTGATTACTTCCCGATGGATGTGAGCAATTACACCATTAGTTACAGCAAGATGGACGTGGAGGAAGAAGACGGAAAGAAGATGCTTAAGCTGCTTCTCGTTGCAATTCCGGATAACCTTTTAAACAACTATGTGACCTTTGCCGAGCTGGCAGGGCTTAAGGTGGAGACGTTTGACTATATCGGAAACGGAACGGTACAGCTTTTGTGTGACAGTTTTCTGGAAAATGCCGTGGTCGTGCAGCTGGAAGAACAGGCAACGGTCATCAGTATTCTGGAAAATAAAAAACTGGTCTTTCAGCGTGTGACACCGTATGGCTATGGAGCCACGATCACGATGGTGATCGACCATCCGGTGCTTGGCATTGACGATGAGGAGAAAGCACTTGATTTCCTTTTAGAACACAATGTGATATACAACCGTCCGACGATTCCGGAGATGGGAAACCAGGAGGAGATGAAGCGTCAGCAGGCTCTGGCAGAAGAGGCATATGAGGATCTGGCGGAGTCCCTGCGGTATCATCTGCGCATTGCAAACACGGCGGTTGAGTATTATCAGAACCAGGTCAAACAGGAATTTGTCGGGAATGTCTATCTGGTTGGCGATGGTTCCCGTTTTGCAGGCATGCACAAACTGTTTGCACAGGAACTTCCGCTTCCGCTGCAGGAAATTGATTTCACGAAGGTCATCGATTTACGGAGCGGAAAAAACAAGGCGGCTGAGGGGACGGTAACACCGGATGCGGCATCTTCCGGGACGAGACCGAAGGCGGCAACGGCTGTCGGTTTCCTTTCGGTCATCGGTGCGGCGGTTCATCCGATTGATGCCAGGCCAAAGGACATGCTTGTGGCAGATTCCAAAAAGAACGACCTGCACACGGCATATGTGATTCTGGCGGGGGCAGTGCTGGTAAGTGTCCTGCTGATTCTCGGTTCCGGTGTGCGTCAGCTGCTGGCTTATCGTGAGCACCGCAACCTGACCAAACGGATCAATGATCTTTCCTATGTGCAGGAGACGTATGACGATTACGCGCGGGTACAGGCGGAGGAACAGGTGTATGAGAAACTGGATCTTGCCACCATCACGAAAAATGAGCAGCTGTATCCGCTGATTGCGCAGCTGGAAAATGAACTTCCGACAACCATCCATGTAAAAAACATTCAGACGGACGGTTCGCTGGTAACGCTGAATATGGAGGCTGACCGGAAAGTTACGGTCGGACAGATGCTTTTGAATTTTGCGGATGTGACGCTGCTTGAAAATCTTTCGATTCCATCCATGTCGGAGGAGTCTGATGAAGACAGCGGCACGGTGAAGTGGACGTATACGTTAAATGCTTATTATACCGGCGCATTTCTCGGGGAGGACGGGCATCTCATAAAAGAAGCGGTTCCGTCTGCGGATGCAGATGCCGATACAGATACCGATACAGACAGCGTGGAAGGAGAGGAGCAGACCAATGAATAGAATTAAAATTTCAGATTCCGACAAGCGGCTGCTGCTCATTTTCTGTGCGATTGTCATAGTGGCATGTTCGTATTTCTTTATTTTCAGTAAGGGAATGAGCAAGGCAGCGAAGATTGAAGAACAGAATACGGTCGATCAGGCAAAAGTGCAGCAGATGGAACAGATGGAGGCAGGACTTCCGAAGGTAAAAGAAAATATCCAGCGGATGGTAAAAAAGCAGAAGACGATTATCAGTACGTATCCTTCTGCAATGACAACCGAGAAGGCTATTGAGTCGTTACAGGCGTATGAGGATAACAGCAGCGATTTCCATATTACGGACATTACGTTTACCATGAACCAGCCGCTTGCTGTGGATGTGCAGACCGATGGCACGGACACGGCTGCAGGAACGGATGCTTCTTCCACTACCGCACCGGATGCAGAGGCATCTTCTACATCCGAAAGCCAGAGTGAGGAGAGCACACAGGGGGCAGATGCAGCAGAACAGGAAACGACAGGACCAGAGCAAAAAGAGGTTCGGGGATATTATGCCTCTATCGGTATCCGCTATGAGGCAGGCTATGCCGGATTAAAGGAAATGATCGCTTATGTCAACAATTTTAAGGATCGTACAACGATTTCACAGTTTACGGCAAATTATGATGATTCCACCGGAAAATTAAACGGGGAGATGACACTGAATATGTATTATCTGGAGAACACCGGAAAAGAGTATGTTCCACCGGTATTTCCGAATATGTCAAAAGGTGTGATGAGTATTTTTGGCAGAAGCACATCGCTTGAAACTGCACCGTAAAACGGATGGGAAGGAGGCCCGCAGATGAAGAGACAACCGAATAACAATGGTGGATTTTCCCTGCTGGAAGTCATCCTTGCCATGGCAATTCTTGCCATTATTTCCATTCCGCTGCTGTCTTATTTTACGCAGTCCATGAAGTACAATGCGATGATGGCGGACAAACAGCATGCAACCAATCTGGCGCAGGAAGTGCTGGAGGATTTAAAAAACCAAAAAGAGCTGGCTGTGGTGACGACAGGGGCAGGATTTCGTGTTCCCTATCTGGAAGGAAAGGGCTACACCCTGCTCAGTGAGACTCCGGCGGCTGCCCCGGCACCGGCATTTCAGGCGGAGAATGTGTACTACGCGGCGGCAGGCACTTCTGGCAGCACGTATGATGTCGAGGTTTCTGTCAGTACGGCTGCAGCTGAAAATGACACCAATATCCCACAGATCGAAGGGATTGATGACACAAAGGATGTCGTGGCACTGGAACATAACCAGCTGCAGGAAGCAATGACGTATTTTTCGGAAAAAAATATGACATATGCCGCTGCACATCCGGGAACGCTTCCGCTTGGGGATAGCGAACTGCAGGCGAAGATGAAGCGGAAATTTTCGGTCACGGCAGACAGCACGCATGTCCGGGTGGCATGCAGCTATACATGTGGGGAAACAGGCGATGAGGTATTGGGCATAGATCCTTTAGAAGTATACGAATGTAATGAGTTTGCAGAGGAAGACATCCGTGACGTGGAACATATTTACCTTATGTACCATGTGGCGCAGGACAGCGATACGATGGAGGTTACATACGCTGCCGGTGTGAACCCTAAGCTGGTGTTTGTATGCCAGAATATTGCGGATGTCAACAGCATCAGACCGGATTATAAGATGACGGTGTTGCCGCAGGGATGCCCGATGCCGTCTGTGGCATCAAACCTTGGCAACAAGTCGTATCCGGATGATCCGGCTGCGGTGACCAACAAGGGAGCAATTTATCAGGACAGCTTTAAGCTGCCGGCTGGGTCGGTTGCCCCTCTGGTGGCAAGCAGCGGGGGAGTGCGAAAGGTCGATCTGACGGTCTGTGTATATAAGAAAGGCAAGGGCGGAAACAATCCGGATAAGGAAAAGTACCGTTATATTACGGTCAGCACGTCGAAAGGAGAGTAGCGATGAAAGGAAACCGGTTCAAACAGGATAACCGTGGCGCCTCCCTGCTTGCCGTACTGGTTCTGATGGTTGTGGTAAGCCTGATTGCCGTGGTGATCACGAAGATTACGATTGTCAATATTGAGATGAAGGAAGTGGAACGCGGCACGAAAAAAAATTTCTACAGTGCGGATGAACTGATGGATAATCTGCGTGCCGGTGCAAGGGAACTTGCAGAGCAGTCACTGGAGAAAGCGTATGCGGATGTCCTTGAAAATTACCTGACGTATTCTGCTTCCGGCGGGGATGTGCAGAAAGTATTTGCCACCAGATATATGGACGGGCTGCAGAAGCAGTTTGCAGAAAACCACACAGATCCGGCAGTTGGTGCATCGGATACCATGGACGCTTCCGGCAACGTGGCGTACCGGGTTTCCGGCTATGATACGGATACGGTAAAAAGCTGCATCAAAGAAGCCGCAGACCAGGGATGTTATATTCCTGCCGCGGATCCAAAATATGAGGTGGATTACGGTGCAGGGACGTTTACGTTAAAGGGTGTGCAGATCCGGTACAAGGATGCACAGGATTATGAGACAACGATCAAAACCGACCTGGTGTTTTCCACTCCGAAGATGAATTTCTCCGGCAGTGGGCAGGTGCAGGAGTTTATGCGTTACGCGCTGATAGCTGACAGACAGATCAACATCGGGGCACAGAATGTGACGGTGGATGGCAATGTGTATGCCGGGGCAGACGGAATTTATGCGTCCACAGGCGGAAACGGTACGATCAAGGGGAAGACGGTTCTTACACGCGGGGATATCGTGACGGAGAGCGGATCAGACCTGACGGTCGGGGACGGCAGTTCCTCGATCTGGGCGGAAAATATAAGGACATCGTCTGCCGGGACAAACGGTGCTTCCTCTATCCATATGAACGGAAATATGTATGTGGCGGATGATCTGGAACTGGCTGGCAGGGGGAGCTCCGTGACTTTGCAGGGCAATTATTACGGCTATAATTTCCAGAAAAATTATGGTGCACAGGATCCGGATTCTGCAAAAAAGGCGGAGTTTAGCAGTGCCATGATGGTCAATGGAAAAAGCAGCCATCTGGATATCAAAGGGCTGAATTACCTGCTTTTGGCAGGGCGGACGTTTATTTCGCGAAAGCTCGATGCCAGTAACGAGGATATTCTGATGGGCGAGTCCATCTCAGCGCGGACGAACCAGCTGGCATATTATGTTCCACTGGAATATGTGTCAGGAGATGGAAAAAGTCTGGATCAAAAGAAGTATGCGGCATATACCGGAATCAGTGAAAGTACGCTGAAAGGATATTTAAACAGCAGCCGACAGGTGGTTCCCTATTATTTTCCGGGTGGGGTCTATTATTACCTGAATTTTAATTCGGAGAAGTCTGCGAATGACTTTTTTTCCGATTATTATGTGAACAATCAGGGGAAAACGGCACAGTATGCCAATATCTATCTGGATGAGGATGCATTGATTGTGGATTCCAATACGATTATGACGTTTTCCGGGGACATTTTAAAACGGGCGGCTTCTGCAGATATGCTGGAGGTTGGAACGTATACGATTGCGCCGGACAACTGGAAAGACAGCAGTGGTTTATACTGGAAGTACTGTTCGAAGCTTGCCGTGCGCTATAAGTCGCTGGAACTGGGACTGACGGATCAGGGGCAGGGAGTGACCGAAGACAATGTCCGTCTGACATCTACGGATGCCAGTGGGCATGAAGTGATTGACAAAACGGTAAATCCGCTGTTTGACTATCTGATTGACCGGAGTGCATTTACCACAGAGGTGGAGAAACACAAGGCATCCCCGACGGCTTCGGAAACGGTGTATTCCCCGGCCACAGATGTATACCTGATTGAAAATGCCGGAACTTATGCACTTCCAGCTACGGTTACAAAGGGAATTGTCATTGCAACCGGGGATGTCAGGGTGTCCGGCCAGTTTGAGGGAATGATTATTTCCGGTGGGGTGATCTCTTTTGATTCCAATGCTTCGGTACGGGGAAACAAGCTTTTGGTTTCCCAGCTGTTTACCGAGGACCAGAAACGGGATACTCCGCTGTTTTCCCAGTTTTTCAAAGGCTGTTCTTCCCTTGCGGCATCAAATATTTCCGGAAACCTTGATCTGGATTCTTATTTGAACTATGATAATTGGAAGAAGAACGGGTAAGGGGTGTGCCAATGAAGAAACGAAAACTTTTGGGGCAGAATGGAATTACGCTCGTTGAAATCATTATCGTTATTGCGATTATTGGCATTCTTGCAAGCACGTCTGTCATGATGATCGGGCATCTGCACTATGCCAATACGCAGAAGGTGGTAAGGACGCTGGATTCTTCGCTGGATGCGCTTCAGGTCAGGACGATGAGCAAAGCCGGCAGTTCTTATCTGTATATTTACAAGCTGGACAATGGATATTATACGCGTGTCCTGTCCGATAATCTGGGCAGTTTTGACGATACAAAGCTGACATCTGACGGGACGAAGCTGTGTAATAATACAATTAAAATCCGTAAGGACAGCAGCACCGGGGAGGAACTGACAGAACCGGGTGCCGGTGGGACATTTATTAAGATTGCCTATAAGAAAACGGCATTTTATGACGATTGTACAAATGTGAATGCCATTTATATTGATGGTGTCCCGGCATACACAATCCGGCTGGTGAAAGATACCGGCAGGCATTTTACGGAGCAGTAACTTTTTAAAGGGGGTGGCAGTGTGCCGAACGATCATAGGGGAATTACGCTTGTGGAACTGATTATCGCGATTGCAATTTCAACGGTTATTTTAGGCGCTGCAACGCTTTTCCTTGGAATGGCGCACAAAAATTATAACCACGCGTCTGCGCAGATTGATCTGCAGTCGGAGTCACAGATTCTGATGGAGCAGATCGGCATGTGGGTGATGGAAGGAAACCGGGTGGAGGAACTTGACCCATCCGTGTCCGGTGTCCGTGGGATCGCCATTTATACGATTCCGAACACCCCGTCGGTAACCAATCCGGCAGGTGCCGCAGCCCCGGAGGCTGCAGGCAAGCGGGTGATCTGGATCTCTGCAGGTGGAAAGAAATTATATACGAAGAAAATGGCTGTGGCAGATCCAAAAACCGATACAACGGTGATTTCTGCAGCTACGGATGAGGTGCAGGAAAATCTGATCGGCGAATATGTTACGGCATTTACCGGCACAGTACATGCTTCCACGGAAAAGGCATCCGTTGCGGTTTCTTTTGATATGCAATATCTGGAACAGAAGTATACGATACAAAATGAATTCAAGCTGAGAAATGTACTCAGGTAAGGAAGGGGCGTTCGTATTGAAGATGGTAAGATGGCATCGGCAGAAAAAAAATAACGGAAACAGGAAAAAGAGAATTGCATCCGCAGTCTGTATGCTGGGGGTGCTTGTTGTCTGTCTTGGGGTTGTCGGATATCGGAATAAATTAAAGGCGGATGAAAAACTTCCGGTGATGACAAGAGGAGTCGTTGACCAGATAGAGCAGATTCCGGAGTCGAAGCGCAACATTTACGATGCGAATGCCGCAGCGGCAAAGCTTGGAACCAGGGAAAACCCGTTTCTGATTCTTGAAATTGTGCCTTATGAAGAATACGCAGAGTTTGGATACCAGATCAGTGGATGTGAACCGGTAAATGTCGAAGATATGCGTTATGGAAATGCTGATATTAATACGGTTAAAACAATAACCGGTGCAAAATGTGAAATGAAAACGGCTTATTTTTTCCCGGATGAGCCGGAAGGGGACATTTCAAAATATTCTGGAAATATGCGTGTCTGTGAGGATGGCATGAAAGATGCAGAATATACCGGATACTATGAGCGCGTCAAAGATGGGGAAGGAACGTTTGTCCAAAAAATTGTAAAAGGGGAAGACGGAAATGAAAGCTTATCGTTTGTCAGACAGGATCATGGAAATATTATCTGGCATACAGTAAATGATTTCGAAAAATCGGATTATAAAGATCAGACATTTGATGAAAAGACGGATCGTGAACTTACCAATGAGGGCGACCGGATTTATACAAAAAGAAAAAGTACCGGTGATAAATCAAAGGATAATATCAATGTAACAGAGAATTACTATCTATATAAAAACAATGATTATTTTTTAAAGGACAGTATCGGCTGTAAAACACAGGAGGAAGCAGACCATTATTCGGTGATTATTAAAACGATTACACCGGAAGAGCTGAATGCACGGCCGGAATGGGCAGATTATGCGGATCTGTATGTGGTATCTCCGAAAATGCATTCCGGGGATGATAATATCAGAAAGATCTGGAAAGAACATAACAGGTATGGAAAGCATTCCTCTGTCTCATCTTATACGAATGGATTTAATGGATCGAAAGATATCAGCTGGAATGTTGCCGTGAAAATGTACCAGAAGATTAATCAGGAGGAGAACTATGCTCCGATCTTTATGGATTCCGGAGTGTATATACCTTCACAGGGATGTTTAGGTGAGGGAAAATCAGTTACGTTTCATATTCTGGACTGGAATATGAATCCAACCATTTATACTTATACCGATACGGGCTATAACAATAATATGTATAAACTGGCAGTGATGCTGTTTTCCATGGATTCTGAACTGTTTCAGCGGTTGTATCTGGATGGCGGAAAGGATGCGCTGATTCAGCCGGAGAAAATTGGTGAGGTTGAGAAGACGGGTTTGTTTACTGCACAGACAGGGGATGCACAGAAATACTGGTCGAAGTTTACGTTCCTTCCGTCCGATGTGGATGGACGTGTGATTGGTGAAAACTGGTACCATTACTGGACGCAGCCGGACAAATGGGAAACATATAAAACAGCCGGAGAAATTACATCCGATGAAAATCAGGGATATTTAAATGGCAGAATGTTTGTGTTTAAAGGGGATAAAACTTCCACACAGGAATTTGGCACGGGAACAGTTCCGGCATCGGATCCGAATTCTAAGTTTACGGATTTTAAGGAGTTTACGGGAAATGATCCCAAGGCGACACCGGCAGATGCAGTCCGTTATATTCTCGGATATAAAACATCAAAGGATCATGTGGATGGAGAACTGCGGATATTGGATATTGAGCCATGCTATGACCGAAAGAACGGGTACTCGCTGAAAAAGAGTTATATCCAGCTTATGATTCCGAATTTTATCGGGGATATTAAGATTACCCATATGACTACGGCAGAGTTTATTGGTTCCACGGAGGATCTAAACAGCAAGTACAACATGATTTATCTTGGGCTGGATCAGGGCGCTTACAATCTGGTAGAAAAGGATGTAACCTATAAAGATGCAGATGGCAATGTGAAATGGATCAAAGAGAATCAGACGGTGTGGAATGATACTTCCATGAATGGGAAAATATATTTCCATACCGGAGATAAAATGACCAGTGCAGAGTATAGCAGGTCAGACGGCATAAGCCGTTCGGTCAAGTTCCTGTGGGCTGGAAGCGGAAATAATGTTATAGAGGATACGACACTCCGTTTCCCGGGAAATGACATTACAAAGATTAAGAAAGCGGAACTGGAGAACTTTTTACATGCCGGTTATCCGGTTGTTGCGGTTGATGATCTCTATTGCCTGTCCGATAAAATAGATGCCGGTTCAAACCTTGCGGATCTGGTCAGGGAGAGTAAGAAGGAAAAGAAAACCATTTACCAGACGTCAGATACCAATGGGCTGATTGCAAAGGTAAAAGAGGTCTGTCCGAAAATTACGTTTACAAAACTGCCAAATGAATATCAGGGAACGACTTCGTCTGGGGGGGAAAAGGATACGTCTGTTTCCGTAGATGACAGTCAGGCAAATTATCTGGATGTGGACGGTTTTGGCAGATCAAAACTTGATTTTGGTTTTCGGGTGACGGATGTGCCATCCGCACAGTATCAGTGTAAAGTTTATATTGACCAGAATCAGGATGGTAAATTTGAAGAGGGGCTGGCAGATGTGGATGGCTCCGGGGATGCGGATGATTCGGATGATACAGGGGAAGTTTATTATGAGGGAGATGTTTTTACGGCAGGAGACGGGGAACAGAACATTACACCGGTAAAACTTTCCAAACTGTACTTCGGGCTGATCCAGTGGAAGATTGTTGTATACCGCAAGGATAATCCGGACATTCATTTTACACGTACCGGCTGCTCGGTTGCAAAAAACCAGACCGGACAGAAACGGGAGATTAAGGTGCTTCAGATTATGCCGGATACGGATACTAATAATAAGGGGTATCTGAATTTGCACGAAAATACGCTGTTTACGAAATATTATAATGCATTGAATGATTATAATATTACCGTGGTAACGACTACGGTTTCTAAGTTTCAGGAGAATTATTTCGGGGAGAAATTTGTGTATGATTATTCCAGGGATATTTCAGCCCAAAAGGGAAACAAAAATCCAGCTAAAATGTCAAAAAAACAAAAGGAACTGTATAATACATACAATATGTTTATTCTGGGATTTGGCGATACGTTCCATAAGGTAAATATGTCGAATAAAAACGGTGCGATTGATTTCCTGAAATATTTTATCGCCTCTGGAAAAAGTGTTTTGTTTACGCATGATTTTACTTCTATGCATAATGTGCACAGTGGGGATTTCGGATATTCTGCCAATACATATCTGCGTGATGTCATGGGAATGAACCGGTATAAAGCTGTGAGTGGGAAACTGACCGAGAGCGAACGAAAGGAACTGCTGGCTTATCAGGCGAAACATAAGTATGATACAATGACCCAGACAACCGTTGGCAGCAACGGTACACTTTCTACAACGGCACTTGGTAATACCCAGGGATTTACTTACTATGCCATGAAACGTCTGGGATGGGAAAAGAAAAATACGGATCAAATAATCCCATACCGGTATATGATCAGAAGTTATAAAAATGATGAATATATCTGTGGCGTGAGTAACGATAATGTGAAATTGACAGGATTTAACAATAATAATGACCTGACAATGCGTGCAACGAAGACGAATACGGGACAGATTACGGAATATCCGTTTAAAATTGACGAAACACTTAAAATTGCATCAACGCATGGGCAGTGGTATCAGCTGGACATGGAAGATCCGGAAGTTACGGTCTGGTACTGTCTTTCGGATAATGAGAACGGAGATCCGTGTGCATGGGCGGGTACGGCTTCAAACGGAGATGGAACCGGTGCCACCTATGGGGCTTCCCCGAATGATGCCGCCAATAATTACTATATTTACAGTAAGGGAAATGTTTTTTATTCCGGAGTAGGTCATTCTACGGTAGATGGAGATATGGAGGCAAAACTTTTCATTAATACGATGATTGCCGCATACCGTACCACATATGAGCCACCAATGGTCGAGATCCTGAATGAAGAGGCGGAGCTTTTAAAAGAGGAGTCCGGAAATGGAAGTGATCCAAATCTTGTGTATAAGATGAACTGGATGAAAGAATATGGAAATAACCTTGACGGCACTAAGGAAAAAATCCGCTTCAGCCCGGTCGAACTGAATACCGTCAGAACGAAGCTGACCTGTTCGATCCAATACAAGGATGGAACTTATGTAGATAAAATTTACAAAAAAGACGGAACGGTGATTGAGGGAAAAGCAACAAAGGAGAATCCTAAAAAATATGTGTTTGAAAACCTGAAAAATATGAGTGAGTATTACTTTATTTATGATACGACAGGGGAAAACAAAAAGAAGGAAGGGGATATTGTTTTTGAAATTTATAACAATAAGTCCAAAAATCCGGATGGAACACCAAGAGTGGGAAAAACTACTGTGAAAATGGAATCCCAGAATTTGTTCCTGCTTGATTAGTATGGGGATTTAAGAAAAGACACACAATGTGAGAGAGTATCGCATTGTGTGTCTTTTTTATGATGGTCACAGGTAGAATACGTTTTGCAATTACATATATGCAGTATACGTAAAGTTTTCCTTGCCAGGAAGGTGGGGATATGCTATGGTAAACATATCTTTTTTCAGTGGCAGTTTCTGCCAGAAATCCCATTTGTTTTGTTGTATAAGTGAAAGATGTGAACTTTAATGTGCCTTTGACGGTCAGGTTTTGACGGTCAGGTTTTAACAGTCAGGTTTTGACGGTCGGAGATTGACGGTCAGGGTTTAACAGTCTGCAATTTTTGTGCGTTGAAATAAAAGCAAAAACCACATATAATATAAGGAGAACATTTGGAAAAAGAACAAACGAAAAATCAACAGGAGAAGAATCAACAGGAGAATCAGAAAAAGTCCCAAAAGCTGCAGTGGCATCCGGCATTCTGTTCAGCCTTGCGCCTGGAACTGCTGGAGGATGCAGAAAATCTGGAATTTACCGATGAGTTCCAGCTTACGGAAAAACCTTTGCAGATTGACTGTACGGTTGTAAAAGTAAAGAGGGACTGCAAAATAAAAAATGAAATCGGGAAGATCTTCCGGAAACACAATATTTTTGAATATAAATCCCCAAAGGATGAGCTGAACATTGATACTTTTTACAAGGCGGTTGCGTATGCGTGCCTGTATAAAGTATTGCCAAATCATGTGAATGAGATTCCGGCAGAGGAGATTACCATTACACTGATTCGTGATCGGAAGCCGGTGAAGCTGATGCAGGAACTGGAAAAATCCGGGTATGAATGTAAAAAAGAAACAGTAGGGATTTACTATGTCAGTGGAGTGATGTTTCCGGTGCAGATCATAGCGTCATCGGAACTGGATGTGGATATGCATGTACAGCTAAAAGCATTGACGAATCATCTGGAAGAATCGTTGATGCGCCAGTATTTATTGCAGGCGAGTACCTTTGAGGGAAGGGAGAAGAATCTTGCAGATATCGTGCTGCAGGTCATTGTAAACAGTAACATGGAGAAAGTACGGGAATGGAAAGGAAGTGAAAGGATCATGTGTGAGGCATTACGTGTTTTGATGGCAGATGAATTGAATGAAGAACGCGTGGAAGGTCAGCGTGAAGGCCAGATTCGTGCATATGCAACTTTGGTAAAGGATGGAATCATTACAGTGGAAGTTGGTGCAGAAAAAGCAGGAATGTCTGTCGATGACTTTACAAAAGAAATGAAACAGGCTGGTTATGTAATCCCTGCGGTATAAAATCATTTTGTAAAGCCATGTAGTATGTATGGGTAAAAACATCTATAATTTCAATTATTCTGCGGATTCTTGAGAAACAGAGTCTTTCTTTTTCCTGGATTTTGCAGAAAGCATTTTATGACCAGAGTAGATAGCCATAATCATGCAGAGAAGAGAACTGCAGGCAAAATATTTGTGAGCTGATTTCATATTTTTATAGCCGGTATAGATAGTTCCGATCATGGTTGCCAATGCACCAAGGGACCAATATTTATGTGCTTTCATTTGAATACCTCCTGTGTTTTTCTATATAATACCTCTTTTTGGAGAGTATGCAAACAGGAAATTTTATTTTATTTGCTCTGAACTGTTTTTCTGATGAGGCAATATTTGTTAGAGGTCGGTGCATTTGCAGAGAGGGAAAAGGATCTTGCGGATGTTGTGTTGCAGGTCATTGTAAACAGTTACATGGAGAAAGTGCAAAAATGGAAAGGAAGTG
>ERZ857965.2702-NODE-2702-length-14448-cov-3.482874_pt1 | contig 14448 bp, 10 predicted proteins | sample MGYA00519758_ERZ857965 | MGnify/ENA primary metagenome ERZ857965 (study PRJEB31778, sample SAMEA3449381) | human gut metagenome | biome: human gut; feature: human-associated habitat; material: faeces | place: United Kingdom | collected 2010/2012 ... | reverse complement strand
GGTCTGGAAAATCGGGGATCGTGACTTCTGTGGAAATTTTGCGCAATCTTATCATTGATACAGGATATTTGAATAATCCGGTTGCACAGAAACATTTGGATGCTATTGTCAATAAGAAAGTTGGGGAACTTTCGATAGAAGCAGAGTTTATCGCAAAGAGTGGTGCACAGTTGCTTCTTTTTCAGTATGGAATCACCTTGTCTAAAAATAAGGCAGGTAAATTTACAATATCACACGAATGTTTAAAAGAAAAAAATGCGACATCAAAGAACAGTTCTCTGGAAATCATTTATGAAATTTGTGATGGTGAAATCATTTTTATGTATGGTTTGGAGGAAGAAAATGGTTTTGTGGTTGAAATTAGAAATAAGACGATGAATTTGTTGACCACGGGATCTGCATGTGCATTGATTTATGTAAATATGTTATACTCAGGGGACGGTAATTATTCCTTTTATAGAGAGGATAAAGTTGCACGGGTAATAATGAATGCTATCAGTGTGCTGTTTTCATTTGGACATAAGCTGCATGTGTATTTAGATGAGTCAGATGATCATAAACCATATATGATACAAAATACCATTCTCTCTTGTGACGATGTTGATTCGCAAAATGCAAAATTGTATTCGTTGATAGGTAATATTTTTGAGTTACAGAATGAAAACATAAATGTAATATTCAGTAACCGAAATATGATTGCAAAACCAAGGCTTGATAAATTTATAGAAACAATCAATAAATTATATGAATTTCTCCATATTTTTAAATCGGATCTGATGGGTATAGAGATTGATAAAAAAGAAAACGGCGATTTTTGGATGTGTGATTTGGTTATGGTGTATGATTCCTACAAGATTCATGCAGAATTTGAAAGTACCGGAATCAAAAAACTGATTAAATTATTTGTCTATGTAAGAGAAATGGTTCGTGGTGGAATTGTTTTTATTGATGAATTTGATTCGAACCTTCATGATGTTTATTTGTGTGCATTGTTGGAATATTTGATGGAATATGGAGAAGGACAGCTCTGTTTTACAACACATAATGTTGGACCGATGGATGTTCTGAAACAGCACAAGAAGTCAATAGACTTTTTGTCAGAGGATCATCAGATTTATCCATGGAAGACAAATGGCAACTATTCACCTTCAAAATTATACAGAAACGGTATGATAGAAGGTTCTCCGTTTAATGTAGATGCGATTGATTTTATCGGAGTTTTTGGTACAGGTGAGGAGGATGAATAGTGGGGAGGCAGTTTATTTTTGTTGTTGAGACGAACAAAAAATGTCAGTCCGACTGGATGTATATCAAGGACACGATTGAGCATTTTTATGCGTTTGATCGAACACAGGTAAAATTAAGTGTTGTATATATGGACGGACGGGGAAATTATGAGAAAAAGGAAAAAGATGTTCAAAATCTGATTTCACAATATAAGGCTGCTTCTAAGAAAAATCAATCCAGGGTAATATATTGTTTTGATTGTGATAATTTTGACACGAATGCAGAGGATGAAAATTTTCTGAAAAATGCAAAACAATATTGTGAAGAAAATGGATATGGATTTGTTTGGTTTTGCAGGGATATTGAGCAGGTATATATAGGAAAGCAGGTAGAGAAAAGTAAAAAACAAAAAGAAGCGGCGACATTTAAGGCGAAGAAGCTTATCATGGATGTGAATGCTGACAAATTGTTACAGCATCATTATCGCGTGAGCACGAGCAATTTTATGAAAATTATGGATCAATTTGATGAATTTACGCGAAAGTAGGATTATCCATGATTAGATGAGGATACAAAAAGACATGAAACCCAGAACACAAAAATCAATGGAATTATATAACACTCTCCTGAACCGTGGCTTTCCACAGGAGTTTTGTGAGCAGATTTCACTGAATCTGAACACAGACTGGACGGCACAGAGGATGCTTGGCTATTTGTCACATTACAGGAAACTTCCGATGGCGGAAATCGTGGACGAGATGCTGGCAATTCTAAGTGACCGGAACCGGATTATGCAGAAGCATGAATGGGAGAATACAAATGCGAAATGGAATGAATTTTTAAACCAGGGATTTCGAAAAGAGGATTGAAAAATAATATGAAAGAGGTTTTTTATGAGTTATTGGAAAAAATTTAAAAAGAAGTATATGGGGGATCGTGCGTTTTACCGCCATTATTTATTGCTGGCAGTGCCAATGATCCTGCAAAATGCCATCACGAATCTGGTCAGCTTTTTGGACAACATTATGGTGGGACAGCTGGGAACGGAACAGATGTCCGGTGTTGCAATCGTAAACCAGCTGATTTTTGTGTACAATCTGGCAATTTTTGGAGCGGTGTCGGCGGCAAGTATTTTTGGTGCGCAGTATTTTGGCAATGGAGATCACAGGGGACATATGCATTCGTTTCGTTTTAAGCTTTATGCGACGCTGCTTGTGTCAGGACTTACCATGTTGCTGCTGCTTACGAAGGGATCGGATCTGATTTCCCTGTATCTGACGGATACTGCGGGAAATGGAGCAACCGATGTGGCACTTCAATATGGAAAGCAGTATCTGGTGATTATGCTGGTGGGACTGGTTCCGTTTGCAGTGAACCAGGCATATGCCACCAATATAAAAGAAACGGGACAGACGCTCGTTCCGATGCTGGCAAGTTTTGTGGCGGTGGGAACCAATGCAGTGCTGGATTATCTGTTGATTTTTGGTGTGGGACCATTTCCGGAACTTGGGGTGACAGGGGCGGCACTTGCCACTGTGATTGCCCGGTATGTGGAAGCGGTTATTGTTGTCTTCTGGGCACATAGAAACCGGGAGAAGAACCGGTATCTGGAAGGGGCTTATCGCGGATTTGGAATCCCGGTGAGCGAACTGAAAACGGTACTGATCAAAGGGCTTCCCCTGATGTTCAATGAGGTTTTATGGGCGGCGGGCATGACCACCGTGACCCAGTGCTATTCTGTGCGTGGACTTGATGTGGTGGCAGGGCTGAATATTGCCACGACGATTACCAATTTGTTTAACATTGTCTATATACAGTTGGGGGCATGTATCAGTATTGTTGTGGGACAGTATTTGGGAGCCGGAGAACTGGAAAAGGCAAAAGACGCAGACAACAAGATGATTGTTTTCAGTGTCTTCTGCTGTGTGATTATGGCAGCAATCATGTTTCTCGTGGGGGGATTTTTCCCTGATATTTACAATACGACAGCGGAAATTAAGGATCTGGCTACAAAGTTTATCGCCGTTTCTGCGCTGATCATGCCGTTTTGTTCGTTTAGTCATGCATCTTATTTTACGCTTCGTTCCGGTGGAAAAACGATGGTTACGTTTTTATTTGATTCGGTGTTTACCTGGGTGGTTGTTGTGCCGGTTGCATTTTTGCTGGCACACGGTACGGGACTTGGAATTGTAAGTGTTTATTTTCTGGTACAGGCCACGGAACTGATCAAGGTCGTGATCGGATACTGCATGGTACGAAGCAACGTCTGGGTGGTAAAAATGGTATAGGTGATCAGGGATCAGAAACTCATGCTACGGCATTATTTATAAACAATTGTTAAATGTTTGAAAAATATTTGGAAAATGGACAACTTTTGTGAAAGAATCGGTTATAATAATTTCATCTGAAAATTTAACAAAAAATACATAGGAAGCGGATGGAATTATTATCATGGAACAGGAAAACAGAGTCAGAATGGAACGAATTGCAGCAGATCCACAGTCCGGGCTGTCTGCAGAGCAGGTAAAAAGAAGGTTTGCACAGGGAGAAAACAACTATAAAGTAGAGTCTTCCACGTTGTCGGTTTCGGAAATTGTGCGTTCAAATGTCTGCACATATTTTAATCTTGTATTTGCTGTGATTGCGGTTTTGCTTGCTATTGTGGGTGCATGGTCGGATATGCTGTTTCTTCCGATTATTGTGGCAAATACCTGTATTGGTATTATCCAGGAGGTACACTCCAAAAAGGTGCTGGATAAATTATCCATTCTGAATGCGCCGCATGCAGTTGTAATCCGTGACGGAAAGCGGCAGGAGATTCCGGCAGATCAGCTGGTGCTGGATGATATTGTGGAATTTTCGGCGGGAAGCCAGATTCCGGCGGATGCGAAAGTGGTATCCGGAGAACTGCAGGTGAACGAATCCCTGATCACCGGAGAGTCGGATGAAATTGAAAAACGGGAGGGGGATTCCCTGCTTTCCGGAAGTTTTGTGGTATCCGGAAAGGCATGTGCACGTCTTGAGAAGGTCGGAAAAGATTCTTATATTTCAAAGCTGACTCTGCAGGCAACGAAAAGCAAAAAGGGAGAGCAGTCAGAAATGATCCGCTCCCTGAATTATCTGATCATGGTGATGGGAATTATTATCATCCCGATCGGGATTGCCCTGTTCGTGCAGTCGTTTATTTACAATGAGGGAACGTTTCATGACAGTATCACCGGTATGGTGGCGGCTATCATCGGAATGATTCCGGAGGGACTGTATCTGCTGACAAGTGTGGCACTTGCGGTTAGTTCCGTGCGGCTGGCACAGAAGAAGGTATTGATCCACGATATGAAATGTATTGAGACGCTGGCGAGAGTCAATGTTCTTTGTGTGGATAAAACAGGCACGATCACCGAGCCGGGGATGCATGTCTATGATTTTTCTGTTCTGGATGGGGCAGATCAGCTGGAAATTTCCCAGCTGCTGGCAGATTTTGTGGCAGCGCAGGAAAAAGACAATGCGACGATGGAAGCACTCAAAGCGCATTTCTCAAACGGAAGTGGTATGCGGGCAAGGGAAGTGTATTCGTTTTCTTCGGAAACGAAGTATTCCGGAGCCGTGATGAACGATGGGAAATCTTATGTGATCGGAGCACCGGAATTTGTTCTGCGGGGGCAGTTTGCCCAGTATCAGGAACAGATTGCCACCTACAGCAGCAAAGGCTACCGTGTGCTTGTATTTGCGCAATATGAAGGGACGCTTGACCGGAAACCGCTGACAGAGCCGGTACTTCCGCTTTGTTTTGTGATGCTTGCCAATCCGATCCGCAAAGGGGCAAAGGAAACCTTTACTTATTTTGCGGAAAATGATGTTGATATCAAGGTGATTTCCGGTGACAATCCGCTGACGGTTTCCGTCATTGCGGCAGAGGCGGGGATTGTGGGTGCGGAGCGTTTTGTCGATGCATCGACTCTGAAAGAAAAAGAAGATTATTATCGCGCGGTGGAAGAATATACGGTATTCGGCCGTGTGACCCCGAGCCAGAAGCGGATGCTGGTACAGGCACTGAAAGAACATAAAAAAACGGTTGCCATGACTGGAGATGGTGTAAATGATGTGCTGGCACTTAAAGATGCAGACTGCAGCGTGGCGATGGCCTCCGGCAGCGAAGCCGCTTCTAATGTGGCACAGCTGGTACTTTTAGATTCCGATTTTTCCAGAATGCCATCGGTGGTCGCAGAGGGACGCCGTGTGGTAAATAACATTGAGCGGACCGCCGCATTGTATATTGTAAAAAATATTTTCTCCATGCTGCTTGCCATTTTCTCCGTGATTCTGATGCTGGATTATCCACTGGAACCATCACAGGTATCGCTGATCAGTATGTTTACGATTGGTATTCCGTCGTTTGTTCTGGCACTGGAGCCGAATAAGGAGCTGATCCGCGGACATTTCCTGACCAACGTACTTGTGCGGGCACTTCCGGCAGGACTGACGGATTTTATCGTAGTAAGTGGTCTGGTGATTTTCTGCCGGGAATTTCAGGTAGATCTGGATTGTCTGTCTACATCATGTACCATTCTGGTTGCAATCGTTGGTTTTATGATTCTGCACCGCATTGCAAGACCGATGAATACCGGACATATTGTAATGCTGGTTGGTGTGATTGCAGGATGGATTCTTTGCATGCTGTTTGGCAGAAGCTTTTTCGGAATTACGGGAATTTCCAAACAGTGTGAAATGCTGATGGTAATTTTTGCAATTATTACGGAACCGGTTCTTCGGTATCTGAGTCTGATTGTTGAGTGGATTTCTGCGAGATGCCGCATGATCCATGCCCGTTTTTCGAGGGCGTAAAAGTGGGGCTGGTTCTTGCATGCATATAAGGAATCGTATATAATAAAAGACATACTAGTAGAAAAGCAGGTGTGGATGTGCAGAAGAGAATCAGGCAGATAGCCGCAGGAAAATTCGAATCGGATCAGCCTTCGCTTTCTATTTCGGACGAGGAACTGTTTCTTACGGTTACAGAAGGACAGGAATATACCGGGGAATTTGAAATTACCAGTGAAAACCATATTCCGGTGAGGGGCATTGTCTACTCCACCCACCCAAGGATGGAGTGCCTGACTCCCCAGTTTGAAGGCGAAAATATACGGATTCGGTATCAGTTTCATAGTAAGGGTCTCGTTGAGGGGCAGGAGGAAAAGGGTGCGTTTGTGATTCTTTGCAATCAGAGTGTACACAGCCTTTCTTTTTGTGTATCCATATCCCGTTTATATGCGCAGACTGCCGCAGGTGCGATTCGCAGTCTTTCGGATTTTACGGCACTAGCAAAGGAAAACTGGCAGGAAGCATATCAGCTCTTTTATCACAAGAGTTTTCCCAATATTCTAAAAGCAAAAGAGACAAAAGAAAAGATGTACTATCAGGGGATTCTTGCGGCAAAACCATCGTCGCAGAATCTGGAAGAATTTTTGGTGGCAGCCGGTAGAAAAGAACAGATCCATTTTACAATTTCTGAGACAGACTGCCGGTTTGATGCGCTTACCGAAAGCCAGCAGCAGAAGATCGAAATCAAAAAGAGCGAATGGGGATATTTGGAACTTGCCATCACCTCCGATGCCGCGTTTGTACAGCCGGCACAGACGCAGATTACTTCGGAGAATTTTCTGGGGAGTACGTTTGTCCTGAAATACATCGTGGACTATGACCGGATGCATGCCGGAAACAATTATGCCAAAATTACTTTTTCCTCGGTATATGAGACAAAGGTTCTGGAGATTTATGCGCACAAAGGGGAAAAACAAAAGTCCAAAGAACAAAAAGAACATGCCAAAATCAGGGAATGTCAGTCCGGGCTGGTAGAACTGTATGAGGCATTCCGCCTGAAAAAAATTGTGACAGGTGTGTGGGCAAATGAGTCGGTAGAACGTTTAAACCAGCTGCATGCCATGCTTCCGGATCAGGTGATGTATCCGCTGATGAAAGCACAGGCACTGGTGATCAATCACCAGAAACAGGAAGCGGAGTGGATTCTTGAGGAATTTAAACGGGAATGGCCCGATCACCATACACCGGAGTGGGGGTATTATCTTTATATTATGACACTTCTGGAACGGGAACCGGCATATGTGGACCGCATGACGCATGAGATTGAGATGATTTTTCATGAAAATCCGGATTCTGCTTTGTTATTCTGGGTTCTTTCGTTTCTGGAAGAGGAATATTACAACAACAGTGCGCACAAACTGCGTGCAATTGCGCACTGGGTGATGAGCGGCTGTGTTTCCCCGTACCTGTATCTGGAGGCATACGATCTGATCAGCCATGACCCGTATCTGCTCACAAAACTGGGAAGATTTGAAGTGCGGATTCTGCGCTGGGCAATCCGTCATCAAGTTCTGACGAAGGAACTGGCAGCACAGATTTTTGAAGTGGTGGAAATGAATCAGGGATTTCATCCGGTTCATTTTGAACTGATGCAGGCAGCTTACGGGACAGAGGAAAAACCGGAATATGTGGGACAGATCTGCAGTTACCTGATAAGAACCCAGCAGTTTGATACAAAATTTCACCACTGGTATGAAAAGGGAATCGGGCTTGAACTTCGGATTACCGGATTATACGAGGCTTATCTGATGTCACTGGATGAACGGGAGATTGCATCGGTTCCAAAAATTATCCGGATGTACTTTCAGTATGACAGTAATCTTCCCTATCGGAAGATGGCAATTCTTTACAACAATATCATTGCGTCAAAGGAAAGCGAACCGGAAATTTATGAACAGTATCGCCGGGTGATGAGCCGTTTTGCCATGGAACAGATCGAGCAGGAACATGTGGACGATAATCTGGCGGTGGTTTATGAGGACATGCTCGAACTGGGGCTGGTGAATGAAGAACTTGCAAAATGTCTTTCCAATATTCTGTTTGCACATAAGCTGGTAATTATGCAGCCGCATATGGTCCGCGCGATTGTATACCAGAAGCAGATGAAAGATCCGCAGATCGTTCCGATTGTAAACGGATGTGCTTACGTGTCCCTTTTCTGCAGGGAATATGCCATTTTGTTTGAAGATGGGAAAGGCCAAAGATATATCCACAGTGTCCCGTACCGGCTGGATTCCCTGATGGATGCCGGATCGTATCTGGAGAAATGTACGGCACTGGCACCGGAGGAACTTCCGTATATTGTTTCCCATTTTGGGGAAAAGCCGGATCATCATATGTTTGATGCCAAAGAGGAAAAATTTTTCCGGAGAGTGCTGTTTGCACAGGAGCTGGATACGGAATACCAGTCGTATTTTTCCAGGGAGATTGTGCGTTATTATCAGAAAAAAGAGCAAAAATCCATGGTGGAACAATATCTGGAACAGGCAGATTATGAGCAGATGCCGCAGGCGGTGCGTCAGTATATGATGGAATCCCTTGCGGACTGGCGGATGTATGACCGGTTGTATGAACAGATGCAGGAATATGGGCTGGATCAGGTTGGATCATCGGCAAAGGTTGCAGTTGCCACCTATCTGCTGGATGCGATGGAAGAGAGGGAGCAGGACGAGGAACTGCTGCTTTTGTGTACAAGTGCGTTTTTAAACAAAAAATACAATGACAGGATTCTGCAGTATCTGAGTGATTTTTATTCCGGACCGGTTGAGACCATGCTTCGTTTATGGAGAGCAGCACAGGATTTTGAACTTCGGACAAGAGATCTGGAAGAACGGATTCTTGAGCAGATGCTGTATACGGATATGGATCTTTTGCAGGCACTGGAGGTATTTGCGCATTATTATGAAAGCGGTGGGCAGGAACTGATTGTTCTTGCGGTCATTACGGTATTTGCGCAGAACTATTTTGTAAAAGAAGCCGCGCTGCCACAACAAATCCTTGCCATAATACGGAGACGGTATCAGAGCGGAAAGAAACTAAATGATGCCTGTAAACTTGCCCTGCTCAAATCGTTTTCCGGGATTTCCTCTCTGCAGGAGGCACAGTATGAAGCCGCAGATGTGCTGCTGGCAGAGTTCACCGGAAGAAATATGAATTTTTCATTTTATAAAAGACTGGACCGGCGGCTGGTACAGAAATATCATTTGTATGACAAAATTTATGTGGAACACCGGACAAACCCCAAGAAACATGTCGTGCTGCACTACAGCCGGGATGAGGACGGGGAGCAGTTTCACGAAGTGGATATGCCGAATATCTATGCCGGTATTTTTGTGGAAACATTTGTGGTATTTTTCGGGGAGGAGATCCAGTATTACATCACCGAAGAATATAAAAATAAGGTCGTCTCGACGGAAAGCAATCGTCTGACCTGTAACGATATCTATGCACAGAAAGATGAAAGCAGGTACAATCTGATCAACCAGATGCTGATTTCAGAGACTTTATCCGATGAAGTTTCCATGTTTCAGACGATGAAACAGTACGCAGGATATGATGAGGTGACGAAAAAAGTATTTAAGCTTTTGTAAGCAGGATGGGAGAAGAGATGGAAGCCAATACCTGTTATCTTGGCATCGAACTGAACGACTCGTATGCCATGGTAAGTTATATGCAACCGAATATGGAAGAACCGGAGACGGTCAGCACGATTGCCGGCAGTGAAAATTACCGGATTCCCACGCTGCTTGCCCGACGCAAAAATGTCGGCATGTGGTATTATGGGGAAGATGCCGGAAGGATGGCAAAAACCAGTGAGGTGATTTGTGTGGATTCCCTTCTTCGCCGTGCCGCTGCATCGGAAGTGATTACCATTGCAAAAGAGAGTTATGATGCAGTAGATCTGCTGGCACTGTTTATTAAAAAAGTGATTGAACTGCCGCAGAAACTGGGAAATACTTCGCATGTGACCGGAATTGTCCTGACGGTGGATCACCTGACGAAAGAGTTGATCGGCATTTTCCGGCATGTGGCAGAACTTTTAGGATTGTCGCAGGAAACATTTGCGGTGATCGATGACAAAGAGAGTTTCTATGCGTTTGCCATGAACCAGGAGAAATCTTTGTGGATGCACGATGTGTTTTTGTTTTCCTGCGGGAAGAATGCCGTCAGTTCCTATGACCTTTCGAGGGATATGCATACGAAGCCGCAGATGATCACAATTCACGCAACCGGGGCACAGGAACTGGGAGAGGAGAAAGATGAGGCGTTTGCAAGGCTTCTGACTAACTGTTTTGCAAACCGTTCGGTATCTTCGGTTTATCTGGTCGGGGACGGGTTTGACGGAGAATGGATGAAACAGTCACTGGCAGTTCTCTGCCGGGGACGGCGCGCGTTTCTGGGACAGAATCTTTTTTCCAAAGGGGCATGCTATATGGCCCGCATCCGTGAAATGGGAGAAAACTGGCCATTCATTTACATGGGCGAAAACGAGATGAAATTTAATCTGAGTCTAAGTGTCGTGGAAAAAGAAAAAAAGAAGGTTTTAAATCTTGTCAGTGCCGGGAAAAACTGGTTTGAGATAAAAAATACATGTGAGGTGATCCTAAGCGGCACGCCGCAGGTGGAATTTTTAAAGCAGCTTCCAAGCAGCAGTACTCCACAGATACAGACGGTGGAACTTGAGGATCTTCCGGTTCGTCCGGACCGCACGACAAGACTCCGGATTACGGCCAGTCCGGTGGCAAATGATAAGATTGAAGTGGAAATCCGGGATCTGGGATTTGGTGAATTTTTCCCGGCTACCGGCCGGGCATGGAAAAGTATCATAATGATGGGATAAACGTATGGGTGAATTATTACTTTGTCATGAAACAATTGCGGCTCTGCCCTATTATATAGAGGAAACCGGGATAAACATATATTCCATGGAAGAACTCAGCTATTATATTTCGGGAAATGTGTATCTTCTGGATCATTCCTTCATGTGCGAGAGTTTATGTACATGGGTGGAAAAACAGATGCATCGTGTCGAACTCGCACAAAAACTCAGGGAGAATATCCGCACGGAAGGAAAATTGTCCGATTTTGTTTTTGCCATATTGCAGGATACGGCATACTGTACCATGAAAGAAATGCAGGAGATCGTTTTTGCGGTCCGGCAAATGGAACAGAAGTCGGATTTTGAATGTGACAAGATCCGGGCAGACCAGCTGATGGAGAAGGAAAAATATCTGGCAGCTATTTACCGGTATAAACATCTGTTAGACGAAGCAGATACGAAAGAAACCAGTGAGGTTTTGCGGGGAAATATCTGGCATAACCTCGGAACGGCGTATGCACGTCTCTTTTTGTTTGAAGAGGCGGGGCGCTGCTTTGAGAAGGCATATGCATTGAATAAACAAAAGGAATCTCTCCGGGAGTGCCTGATGTGCTGCCGCTGCCGGCATGATGAGGAAGCGTTTGCGGAAATTGCAAAAAAATATCAGGTGGAGGAGAGAAAGCAGCAGGAAATCAGAAATGAAATTTCCATCGCATGTAAGAGCGAAAAACTCGAACAGTTTGAATCCCATCTGGAAGAATTAGCGCAGCTGACCGGGGGTGCCCAAAAGGGGAAGGCAAGGAAAGAAGCAATGGATGTGATTGTTCAGTGGAAGAAAGATTATCGAAGGAGCTGCAAGGTATAACATATGATTTTTTCAAATTTATTTCATAGAAAAAAGAATAAAGAAAGTGAGACAGGAAGTTTCTCACAATATGATCAGAGCGAGTATGCAAAACTTGAGACAAAAAACATTGTAAAAGAACTGAATCTGTCGGACGCGGCGCAGGCAAAGAAATATGTAGTGGATTTGTGTAAGCAGATGATTCAGGCATCTAAGGATATTGAAGATAGCAAATCGGAATATCAGCTGGTGACAAATTATCTGACGGATATTCAGATTCTCGAAGACCTGACGGACGCAGAGCGTAAACCGATTCTTGAGTGCGCCACACAGGTCGCAAAGCTGGAAAAGCAAAGAACCGATTTCCTGAAAACCAAACGCCGGCTGACAGATACGCAGTTTGCGCAGATGCAGGAGGAAGAAGAGAATCTTCCGGGAGTGATCCGCCGGCTGAAAGCCAATGAGGCAGATCTGGATGCCATCAAGAGAAATATGGCATATCTGGAAGGAAAAAAACTGGAATGGTCCATGCAGCGGTCAGATTCCGCAAAGGTACAGAAAGTAACTCGTACCGCAGCATGCTATCTGTTAGCTGTATTTATTACGTTGTTTGCTTTTGTGGGAATACTTTCCTGGTATCTGAACAGGGATCTGCAGCTAGTTTTCACCATTATGGGATTTGCAGCTGTGGGAGCGGGCGCGTTTATTTTGATCCGTTATCAGGATTCCACAAGAGAGATCCGTCAGGCGGATGTCAACCGCAATCAGGCGATTACTTTGGAGAACCGGGTAAAGATCCGCTATGTCAATACGAAAAACGCGGTGGATTTCATCTGTGAAAAATATCATGTCCGCAATGCGAAAGAACTGGAATTTTTATATGGACAGTATCAGGAGGAAGCGCGGGAAAAGGAAACATTCCGTAAAACCAGTGATGATCTGGATTATTATACGCAAAATCTTCTGCAGTATCTGACACGGCTGCGGATGTATGATACCCGTGTATGGCTGACACATGCAAATGCGTTGGTCGACAGCCGGGAGATGGTAGAGCTGAAGCATGAACTGCTGACAAGGCGGCAGAAACTGCGGGCACGTATGGAGTACAGTGTGGGAAGTATCCATGAGATGAAGGGTGAGGCTCTCAAAAATATGAGCAAGCTCGGAAACAATGCTTATCAGTTGGAGCAGATCATCCGCAAGATTGAGGCGATGAATCCGGTATTTAAGTAAAAATAATAATGATTTATTGCGTTTTCTTTTGAGATAGCCGCCCAGTGTGAAAGGGGCGGCTATCTCCTGTCTTATCGTGTAGTGTTTTGCATACAGTCAAAATTGGGATTGAAAGCATAGTAGTTTTTGCTGTCCAGTTCTTCCTGCAGCAGACGAAGAGCCTCGCCAAAACGCTGAAAATGCACAATTTCACGCTCGCGCAAAAAGCGGATCGGATCAGCAACTTCCTGATCTTTTGCCAGACGCAGTATATTGTCATACGTTTTTCTTGCTTTTTGTTCTGCTGCCATATCTTCCACCAGATCAGCAATGGCATCACCACTTGACTGAAATTCGGTGGCGGAAAATGGAACTCCACCCGCAGCCTGTGGCCAGACACCTACACCATGGTCGATATAGTAAGGACCGAGTCCGCTTTTTTCAATTTCTTCCATAGAGAGATCTTTTGTCAGCTGATGAACGATCGTGGAAACCATTTCCAGATGCGCCAGTTCTTCCGTACCGACATCATTCAGGACAGCAACCGCTGTTCGGTTCGGCATTGTAAAACGCTGGGAGAGGTAACGCATGGACGCACCGATCTCACCGTCCGGGCCACCATACTGACTCATGATAAACTGCGCAAGTTTTGCATTCGGTGTCTTTATATTGATCGGGTATTGGAGCCTTTTTTCATAATTCCACATAAATTATCTGCAACCTCCTTCCACTTCCCACGGAAATGGCTGTTCTGCCCATTTCCAGGTATCCCCGCCGGACTCCAATGCATCATCAATAGTCAGCGGACCATAACACTGCGAATATTCTTTCATGAGTTTCTGCCGTTCCTTATCACATTCCTGATAAAAAGCAAACCCTTCCTTGCACTTCGGATGGGTATCGAGATAAAGCAGGATGTCATTGACTGCAAAGCTTACTTCATTAATCCGGTTCAACAGGTTTTCGCGAGGTGTGCACTGATTTCGATACATCATTTCTGTTTACCTCTCTTTCCGCAAAATGGTTTGCATAACTGTGGAAAAACAGTTCCCACTTTCAGGGCATAGCTCAGATCATACGTCATTGCAAAATTCTGGCAGGGAACATATGCCATCGCAGGTTCCATATGATCAACGTGTGTATACATTTCCTTTTCGGAAGCTGTCGGCGTTCCAGTTATTGTCCGGCGGGCACAGGGCAATTCTCTCTGATTTCCCATGCCGCAGGTTGTATTATATGGTCGACCGCAACCGCGGCGCATCTGATAATTTTCCATGAATAATCCTTTCTGATAAAAAAGTTGTTTCCTTATACTTTATGAAATAAAAAAGGTCAGTGTGCATAATTGAGAATCTGTAGTATAATGTAACTATTCAGAAGGTAGTATCCCGCGAGGCGTTTTGGCATGTTTTCTGCCAAAATCCCGAGACATACAAGGCAAAATGCCATCACCGAAGGTGATTTGGAA
>ERZ857965.2701-NODE-2701-length-14461-cov-2.622935_pt1 | contig 14461 bp, 9 predicted proteins | sample MGYA00519758_ERZ857965 | MGnify/ENA primary metagenome ERZ857965 (study PRJEB31778, sample SAMEA3449381) | human gut metagenome | biome: human gut; feature: human-associated habitat; material: faeces | place: United Kingdom | collected 2010/2012 ... | reverse complement strand
TCGTCCAGATATCCCAGAGTCTTGATCTTCACTACCTGCTGCAGTTCTGCCAGTGCAGTCTCGCACTCGCTGCGACGCTCATTGTACTTGGAATCTCCCAGTCCGCGCTTCTTATTGCTGCAGGCGATCACGATCTTCATGCCGTCCAGCCTGATGGGTGCATACTCATACTCCAGATTGCTGGTATCCAGATAAATGGCATTGTCTTTTTTACCCATGGAAATGGCAAACTGATCCATAATACCACAGTTCACGCCATTGAAGTTATTCTCTGCAAACTGACCGTAAAGGGCGATATCAATATTGGAAACCCCTTCCACACCATACATATCACGCAGAGCAACTGCCGTCAGCATATGTACGGAAGAAGAAGAAGACAGACCGGAAGCATCAGGAATGGTTCCGTAGATCAGCATATCGAAACCGGTATCGATGGGATGGCCTTTTTCACCGAAGGTCCATACCATACCTACCGGATAATTGCTCCATCCGGCCTCTTTTTTCGGCTTCAGTTCATCCAGAGAGCCGGTCAGAACGCCTGCCTTGGGGAAGTTTACAGAATAAAAGCGCATGGTACGGTCATTTCTTTTACGGAAAACGCCATAGGTTCCGATGGTCAGAGCGCAGGGAAATACATGACCGCCGTTGTAGTCGGTATGCTCACCGATCAGGTTTACACGGCCCGGTGCAAAATAAGTTTTCAGTTCTCCGCCTTCTCCGTAGATTTCATTGAACTTCTGGATCAGTTCCTGTTTCATTGTTGTATCCCTCCATTGATGATTAAAATAATTTTAGCTTGAGCGGCTCCGCATGGACTGTTTTGCCGTTTCTGGTATATATTCACAGGTCCGCTTTTTTAAAGCACCCTGAAATACCTTCTTACCTTACTGTAAGGATCTCGTTTCTCGTGCTGTGCGTGTACACCTTGTCTGTTCCTACGACCTGAATGGTTCCGGAATTTTTCCAAGTAAAGGTTCCGTAGACCTGTCCAGCAATGAAAGTAAACACCATCTTGTTGCTTCCTTTGATAACACCTATGCCGGTTCCTGATTTTACTTGTCCATTGTAACTGATCGTATAGCTGAAATACATCTTGTTTCCGAGGATCTCATTTACCTTAAAGCCTGCCCAGGATGCTTTTTTATCATAATAGCCCTCGGAATAATACGTTTTTCCTTTTTTGATGAGAGCGCTGTTAAACTTCGATCTGGTCAGTGTCGCATTCTTGGGCCATGTATAGCTGGTTCCGCTGATCTGCTGGGAAATTTTTGCAGTTTTTGAGGATTTCAGTGCAACCTTAAGTTTCCAGGTTCCTCTGGCTGTCACTTTCGTCGTGTAACTCCTGCCGCCGATGGTTACTTTTACTTTTTTGCCGGCAGTTCCGGTTCCGCTGACGATCCCGCTGAGAGAATCGTATTTGGTCACCTTGAACGCATATTTTCCTTTTACAACAACCGTCTTTCTGGCAACAGCCCTGTTCTTGCTGTTATAAAGACGGAACACAGCCGTTTTTCCAACAGCTGCTTTCTTTATCTTAAAAGTGTAAACACCGTTTTTGGCAGTTCTCGCTTTATAGGTTTTTCCTGCCAGACTGACCTTCATGGCATAGCCGGCTGTCGCTTTTACCGTTACCTTTGTGCTGGTCTGATAGATCGGACTTACGGCAGTGATCTTCGGCTTCGCAGCCAGAGCTTTTCCGCCCGGTATTACAAAGAGCAGGCACAGAAAAAGCAGTGCCGCAAGACACGTTTTCTTCTTTTTCATAATCGTTATCCTTCTTTCCTTTTGTTCTTTCCTTATTGTACCAACTTCTGAACCTACTTACCAGTATTTTTTACTTTTTCTTGCCCCGTTTCCGGTATTCCAGCGGTGTCATCTGAAATTTCCTCTTAAACAGGCGGTTAAAATAGGATACATTCGGGAAACCGGCATCCAGAGCTACTGTCAGCACATCTTCCTGTGTCTCCGCAAGTGCCCGCGCCGCCATGGTCAGACGATAATCGTTCAGATAGCAGACAAAGGGGACTCCCATATGCTTTTTGAAAAATTTCATAAAATGAGAGGGACTGAATCCGGAAAATTCTGCCATTTCTTCAATGCTTAAAGGCTTTCTGTAATCGGTTTCGATCCTTGACAGGATCCGCTTCACCTTATCCAGAGCCTTTACTCTTCCTTCCTCTGCGACCGTCGGCTCCGCCCCGGAAAAGAGCAGGAAAAAGAACTGGAACAGCCACCCCTTTACCGCCAGAGGATACCCCTCCGGCCGCCGCTCAGAGAGCTCATCCATCTTCCGGATACAGGCTGACATCTCCTGATGGTACGGAGCAGAGCCATCGATCCAGGCCGGATAAAGAAGTTTTCCGTCCCGATAAGGCTCAAAAAATCCCGGACCGCATATGTCTCCTTCCTTCGGAAGAAGCATTTCCAGTCTAAAAATGATATTTTCATACTCCATCCGCTCCTGCTGATACTGACGAATGCCGTGAAGCTGGCCCGGAAGAACAATAACCGCCTGTCCCGCTTCCAAAAGCCTGCTCTCCCGGTCCAGCGTCACAAGGCCCCGGCCCTTTTTCACAACGATGAACTCCATCTCCTCATGCCAGTGTACCGGAACACTGGAAAAATCAAGAGGAATCGAGCATAAATAGGTATTATATGGAAAAGCTACCTCTGTATGCTTCTTTGCTTCTCTGAAATTTTTGTATTCTGAATCTCGCATAATCGACCGCCTCCATTTGCTTACTTGATAGGATTGTACTATATTTGAATAGGATATCACAAGACTTTTCCTTGAAAATCCGCTATAATAAGCTTCAACAGTCCATCCAGGCAAGAACTATACAGCATTTTTTGTTCTGCCGGAATCTGCAAAACTAGGAGGAATCATTATGCAGTTGAAAAAATTTATCGAAACAGCCTGTAAAAAACCGATTTCCGAATGTTCCAATCAGGAGCTTTACCTGGCACTTTTAGGCTATACAAAAGAAGCCATCAAAGAAAAGGATACTCCCCATAACGACAAAAAGAAACTTTATTATATTTCTGCCGAATTTCTGATCGGTAAACTTCTTTCTAACAACCTGATCAACCTTGGCATCTATGATGAAGTGGATCTTCTTCTGAAGGGCAATGGAAAAAGCCTGGCTGAAATTGAAGAAGCAGAACCGGAACCCTCTCTCGGAAACGGCGGTCTTGGCCGTCTGGCAGCCTGCTTCCTGGATTCCATCGCTACTCTGGGACTTCCCGGAGACGGCGTAGGCCTGAATTATCATCTTGGTCTTTTCAAGCAGGAGTTTAAAGACCATCTACAGTATGAAACACCGAATCCCTGGATCCAGAAAGAAAGCTGGCTTCATAAGACCGATACCACTTACCGGATCGCTTTCGGCAACACCACCGTTACCTCCCGTCTTTACGACATTGATGTGATCGGCTACAACAACCGGGTCAATAAGCTTCACCTTTTCGATGTGGAATCCGTAGACGAATCCATCGTCCGTGACGGCATCTCCTTCAACAAAGAAGATATCGCCAAAAACCTGACCCTCTTCCTCTATCCGGATGACAGCGATGAGGATGGCCGTCTGCTCCGTATTTATCAGCAGTATTTTATGGTCAGCAACGGTGCCCGTCTGATCCTGGATGAGTGTATTGCCCGTGGAAGCAACCTGCACGACCTTCCGGATTATGCCGTGATCCAGATCAACGATACCCATCCGACCATGGTGATTCCGGAACTGATCCGTCTTCTGATGCTCAAAGGCATCCCCTTCCATGAGGCAATGGACATTGTAAGCCGCACCTGTGCCTATACCAACCACACCATCCTGGCTGAGGCTCTGGAGAAATGGCCCATGAAATATCTGGAAAAGGTGGTTCCCCAGCTCACCCCCATCATCTATGCACTGGATGATATGGTACGCCGGAATTATGCGGATGAATCCGTTGCCATCATTGACAAAAACGACCTGGTACACATGGCTCATATCGATATCCATTACGGTTTCATCATCAACGGCGTTGCCCGTCTTCATACAGAGATCCTGGAAAACAATGAGCTGAACAACTTCTACAAGATCTATCCTGAGAAGTTCAACAACAAGACAAATGGTATCACATTCAGAAGATGGCTTCTCCACTGTAACGAGCAGCTTGCAGCTTATATCACAGAGCTTATCGGTGACGGCTACAAGAAGGATGCAGAGAAACTGAGTGACCTCGCTAAGTTCTATGATGATGATGCAGTCCTTGGCAGGATCATGGATATCAAGAAGCAGAACAAGGTCGTTCTCAAGGATTACCTTAAGGAGACACAGAACATTGACATAGATGAGAATTCTATCTTTGATATACAGGTTAAGAGACTTCATGAGTACAAGCGTCAGCAGATGAACGCACTCTGGGTTATCCACAAGTACTTCGATATCAAGGCAGGAAATCTTCCAAAGACTCCTGTGACTGTAATATTTGGTGCAAAGGCAGCTCCTGCATACACCATCGCAAAGGATATCATTCATCTCATCCTCTGCCTGCAGCAGCTCATCGATAATGACCCAGAGGTAAGCCCATACCTCAAGGTTGTCATGATCGAGAACTACAATGTGTCAAAGGCAGCAAAGATCATACCTGCATGTGACATTTCAGAGCAGATCTCACTTGCATCAAAGGAGGCATCAGGTACCGGAAACATGAAGTTCATGCTGAACGGCGCGCTTACACTCGGAACAAGAGATGGTGCAAATGTTGAGATTGGAGAGCTTGTCGGCGAGGATAACATTTACTTCTTCGGCGAGTCAAGCGAGGCAGTCATCGACCACTATGCAAAGGCTGATTATGTGTCAAAGGATTACTACGAGCAGCCTGAGATCAAGAAGCTTGTTGATTTCATCGTGAGCGATGAGCTCCTTGAGATCGGACAGAAGGAAAGCCTTGAGAGACTTCACAACGAACTTATCGTAAAGGATTGGTTTATGACACTCCTGGATGTTGAAGATTATATCAAGACCAAGGAAGGCGTACTTGCAGATTACGAAGATCGCAAGACTTGGGCAAAGAAGGCACTTGTCAACATCAGCAAGGCTGGATTCTTCTCATCAGACAGAACCATCGCTGAGTACAACAAGGACATTTGGAGATTATAATATAAAACTTAGTTTATTTCACAGCAGGGGACGGAGGGGTCAGGCACCTCCGTCCCCTTTTGATTTAGGTTTTGGTGGCGAACAGGAAGTAAGTCGGTTATAATTAAATATACTAAAGTTGTAATGTGATGCGAAAACAGTTCACATCAAGAAAAAGGAAGGCGGTGGAGAGATGTATAGAATACTGATCGTTGATGACGAGAGAATAGAGAGAAACGGGATAAGATTCCTCCTGAAAAAGCTGAATATGGAATTTGATATCGACGAGGCGGTAAACGGTCTTGATGCATTGGAGAAGATGCGTCAGGAGAATTATGATATCCTCCTCACCGATGTGAAGATGCCTTTCATGGACGGTATAGAACTCATTGACAATGTGGTAAATGAGAAGAAGAAAATGAGATGTGTGATATTCAGCGGCTGCAATGAATTTGACTATGCAAAGAGAGCAATAAGGCTGGGAGTTGTGGATTATATATTGAAACCGGTCGACCCGAAGGAGTTTAAGGAGACGTTGGAGAAGGTTGTGGATGAGCTAGAGGCGGCTAAAGCCTCGGATGAGCTCAAGAGCAAGAGCATGGAATTCCTTTATGAGCATGCGCTATATATGCTTGTAAATGGCGAAGATATAGAGAGCATACGCAGAGAGTACAACGGTCTGAACCTGAATTTCGCCAGATTTAAGAGAATTCTGCTGGTTGAATTTAATCACGATTTCTTTGGAAGACGAGATGTAGATTTCAAGAAAAATGAGAAGATAATGGCACTTGGAATACAGAGATACCTCAATCTGAATCAACAGCAGGAACTTATTTTTCTGGGCGATGAAACAGATGCGGTTTACACGGCCCAGGAGCTTGCCAGGATAATTAAAAGTGATTACGATGAGGAATGTTTTATAGCAGTTTCATCGGATATAGAGAACCCTGAGGACATGAAACAGAAGGTCGATGAGCTTGATGAGCTTATGGACAATAAGTTTTATCATCCGGAGATAAAGGTGTTCTACCCAAATATGGAGAGCGATTCGTCAGGAATGATCCAGTTTGATGATGACACTCTCATGAAACAGATGAAACAGGACATCAAGATGAAGGATGTGGAGGCACTCAGGGAACATTTTGACAAATTCTGTGAAAAGTACAGGCACAAGAATGAGTGCTCACAGATATATATAAAGTTTCTCTACTCAAATCTTTTGAAGGACATATACGGCAGTATAGATGGGACCGGTGAGGCGGATCTTAACAAGGATGTTGAAAAGATGTATATGACGACAGATTTTCAGAGCCTTACAGGTCTTGTCGAGGTTGCGATAGACAGACTCGCGGCCTGCTTTGAGGACAAGAGTCAGACCGGACATAAGGAAGTGGAGATAGTAAAGCAGTATATTTACAGGAATTACGGGAGCGAGCTAGGCATAGATATGCTTGCGGATATGGTATATCTTGCCCCAAGTTATCTCAGCACAGTGTTTAAGAAAGAGACGGGACAGAACCTGAGCAAATTTATCAAGTCATACAGAATGGAGCGGGCAAGGGATATGCTTGAGAATAGTATGGCAAAGATTGTAGATATAGGTGCGATGTGTGGTTATCAGAATGTATCCTACTTTTGTTCGAGTTTCAGGGAGTTTTATGGAGTGAGCCCTCAGAAATTCAGGGAGAGCGGTGTTACAGGAGAAGAGTAGACATACAGCAGACTTGGCAAATGGCGAGTGCAGAACTCGTTAAGCAGGGGGATCGTAGATGAACAAAGGTGGACTCAAGAAGAGATTTCGTGATATGAGGCTGACCGGCAAAATGGTTGTTATTTATCTGCTTGCCGGACTTGTGCCTGTTATGATAATACTGGGTATAACATACATGGAGATGAAAAAGATTCTGTGGGACCGGGAGACAACGATACTGAAATCTTATGTCAGCCAGACCACGGATTCTATGGACAATGAATTGGAGATATATAACAACCTCTCTAAATATATATCGTATAACCAGTCGATTGCAAAGATACTGAGCGCAGATCAATCGGCATATCAGAATTATGAGCAGTTCAGTACGGTGATCGATCCTCTGCTGGCATCAATCATGTATTTCCATGAGGATGTAAACCAGGTCACGATATATACTGATGCCAGTGATGTGAAACATGGGTCAACAGTTGCACCGTTAAAAGATCTGGCGGATGGAACGCATGCATATGATGATCTGGATAACAATATACACTGGCATATTGATCTGGAAAGCCGAACTGCATTTTCAGTCAGCCGGATGGCTATGCTGGAGCAGAAAGGTGCCAAGGGCGTTTTGTATGTAGGCGTGGATTATGACAGTGTATTTCAACCGTTTTATACAGAGACAATGTTTGATAATTATGGGCTTATCATAGAGGATGAGTATGGACATATGATATTCAACAAGAATACATTTGCCGATGAGCAGTCAGCATATGAATTGGATGTGGATAAATTCGATGTTCTGAGAGAGATGGAAAATTCAGGGTATCAGTTCATAGATAAGACATCCAAGGCGACCGGCTGGAACATATGTGTATACAAACCGAACAAACTAATAATCTCATCGGTTCGCCCGATACTTATAATAGCGGTGGCGGCACTTCTGGTAAGTATGCTCGCAGGTATATTATGTATACAAATGGTATCAGAATTTATAACGAAGCGAATCAAAAATCTTCAGAAGACTATGAAGGCCACCGAGACAGGAAATCTGGGCATGGTTATAGAAAATGACAGTACAGATGAGATCGGTGATCTTATAAACGGCTATAACAGCATGAGTAAGCGCCTTGATGAGACTGTCAATGAGGTATATCAAAGCAAGATCAAGGAAAAAGAATACGAGATGAGGGCACTTCAGGCTCAGATCAATCCGCATTTCCTGTACAATTCTCTGTCTATGATCAATTGGAAAGCCCTTGAGGCAGAGCAGGAAGACATAAGCCGGATCACCTTGTCTCTGTCCACATTCTACAGGACAGCACTGAACAAAGGAAAAAACATCCTGCTTGTCAAAGATGAGATAGCAAATATCAAGTCGTATCTTGATATCCAGCTTGCCATGCATGACAACAGCTTTGATGTGGTGTACGACATAGATGACAGTATCTTAAAATACGAAACATTGAATCTGATACTCCAGCCGCTGCTTGAAAACGCGATAGGGCATGGAATTGACGTCAAGACTGACGGCAGAGGAGAGATACGCATAGAGGGAAAGGAGAATGGAGATTTCATTGACTTTACCGTATCTGACAACGGTATCGGAATGACAAAGACCCAGGCCGCCCTGATCCTGTCGAAGTCGTCCAATGGCTACGGTGTGTCAAATGTAAACGAGAGGATCAAGCTATATTATGGAGAGAAGTACGCGGTGAAGATCGAAAGCACCCCGGGAGCCGGCACGAAAGTAATGCTCCACTTCCCAAAGAGAGTAGAAAACTAGAAAATCATACAAAAATACAAAGAGTGGATGTACCTCTTGAAGCATATTAAAGCTCAAGAGGTACATTTTTTTATACTTTATAATAACAAATCCAGTTATCGGCGAAAAATAAAACAGAATCTATATATGTAATAAAATCTATATATGAGAGACATAATAACATTGCTAACACTCTGGGGGCGCCCGCCCATCAAAAAAACAACATATCTAAAAAATCCAACATGATTCTAAAATCATTGATATATACGGATTGGAAACGTTTTCTTATAATGATGACATAAGGTAAAGGTACTGCAAAGGTGTTAAAAACATTCAATCAAAACTATATTTTTAAGGAGGAACGGTTATGAGAGTTAAGAGATTTGCAGCAGTTGCACTTGCGGGTGTAATGGGAATGTCAATGCTGGCAGGATGTGGAGATTCAGGAAAGGATGAGTCAACAACAGCAGCAAAGAGTGATGCAACAGAGGCTACAGAGGCTACAGAGGCTACAGATGCAACAGAGGCAGCTTCAGAGGAAGAGGCGATCAAGACAACACTTACAGTCTGGGGACCAGCTGAGGATCAGTCACCTGATTATGGCGAGTGGTTACAGACAACATGTGAGGCATTCAAGAAAGAGCATCCAAACTGGGATATCACATTTGAGTATGGTACATGTAGTGAGGGTGATGCAGGAAAGACTGTTACACAGGATGTTTCAGCGTCAGCAGATGTATACATGTTTGCAAATGACCAGTTACAGACTCTGATCGATGCAGGTGCTATCTCAGAGCTTGGCGGAAGCACAGCAGATTACGTTAAGTCAACAAATTCACAGGCGATTGTAGATTCTATCACAGTTGATGGAGGTATCTATGGTGTGCCATTTACAACAAATACATGGTTTATGTACTACAACAAGAAGACATTTACAGAGGATGATGTAAAGAGCCTTGACACAATGCTTGAGAAGGGTAAGGTTTCATTCCCACTCACAGACTCATGGTACATCGCAGCATTCTACCTTGCAAATGGCGGAACATTATTCGGTGATGGTACAGACAATGATGCAGGAATCAACTTCGGTGGCGACAATGGCAAGGCTGTTACAGACTACCTTGTAGATCTTGTAAACAACAAGAACTTTGTAAACGATGAGTCAGGTGTTGGTATCTCAGGTATGACAGATGGTTCAATATCAGCAATGTTCTCAGGCTCATGGAACTATGCAGCATTACACGATGCACTTGGCGATGATCTCGGAATCGCAGTTCTTCCAACAGCCAAGATTGGTGGTGAGGACAAGCAGCTCCTCTCATTTGCAGGATCAAAGGCAATCGCTGTAAATCCTAACTGTGAGTATCCACAGGTTGCAGTTGCACTTGCACTCTACCTTGGAAATGAGGCATCACAGGAGTCACACTACACAGCAAGAAACATCGTTCCATGTAACACAAGCCTTCTTGAGAGCGATGCAGTTAAGGGCGATGCACTTGTAGCAGCTCAGAATGCAACATTCGATACAACAGCATTCATCCAGCCATTTGTTCCTAAGATGGGCAACTACTGGACACCAGCAGAGAACTTTGGTAAGTCACTTGTAAATGGTGAGGTTACACACGACAACGCAGCAGATATGACAGAGTCATTCAACACATCACTTAACACTGATGTAGCACAGTAAAAAATACTAGTTATATATTTCAAAAACAGGTGCTCCATTCATCTACAGGTGATGGAGCACTTGTAATAAGAAGAGATAATGATTTACTTTGAGACGGAGGTGTTAGGATGGCTCAGGCTATAACAAATAAAAAAAGCAAAATAAAGAAAATAAGAAGATCTGATTACCCATATACCGTTGCACAGGCGGCGGCAAATGGAGACATAGCTACCAGAATTTCATTTCTGATCTTGGGGTTTGGAAGCATAGTCAGAAAACAGTTTGTAAAGGGATTTTCGTATCTGGTACTTGAGGTACTGTTTATATGGTTTATGATAAAGCACGGAGCATCACTTCTGGTGGATCTCTTCCATCTGGGTGGTCAGGAACAGCAGAAAGTCTGGAATGATGCAAAGGGTATATTTGAATATACCCAGGGTGACAACTCTCTGCTCATGCTCCTGTACGGTGTGGCAACACTGTTTATAATTTTCGCATTCATCTGCCTTTGGGTAGTAAGTATAGAGAGCGCATACAAAGCGTATTGCCTGTGGGATATAGGCAAAAAGGTTCCAAAGTTCAAGGACGATGTGAAGAGTCTGTTTGACAGTAATCTTCATGCATTTCTTCTTCCTCTTCCTGTACTTGGAGTTGTTGTATTTACGATATTGCCATTGGTTTTCATGATATTTATGGCATTTACAAATTACAGCAAGCTTGATTCACATACAGTTATATTCAACTGGGTTGGACTGAAGAATTTTGCAAAGATATTGAACTTTGGTGATGCAATAGGAAGTACATTCTGGTCAGTGCTTGGCTGGACGCTTGTTTGGGCTGTGGCAGCCACATTCAGTAACTACTTCCTTGGAATGATACTCGCAATGGTGATCAACAGAAAGGGAACCAGGGCAAAGGGTATGTGGAGAGCGATCTTCATGCTCTCAGCAGCGGTTCCACAGTTCGTATCACTTCTTCTGATGAGAACGATCTTCAGTCAGAATGGTATCGTCAATACATTACTTATAAATAACGGAATAATCGACAGTGCTATTCCATTCTGGAGCAATGCAACACTTGCCAGAGTCATGGTAATTGTCATCAACATCTGGATAGGAATTCCATTCACCGTCATGCAGGTCACCGGAATTCTCCAGAGTATACCGGAGGAGATATACGAGGCTGCGAGAGTTGACGGCGCAGGCCCGGTGAAGATCTTCTTCAAGATCACTCTTCCATATATGTTGTTTGTCACAGCACCATATCTGATAACAACATTTGCAGGAAATATCAATAACTTCAACGTTATCTACCTTCTGTCAAATGGAGCACCTACCCCGGTTGGAAAGACTGCTGGAAAGACAGATCTTCTTGTCACATGGCTCTATAAGCTGACGGTTGATAACCAGTACTATAACTTAGGTGCTGTTATAGGTATCATGACATTCATAGTTCTCGCTGTTGTGTCACTGGTAACTTACCACAACACCGCATCATATAAAGATGAGGAGGGATTTCAGTAATGGCTAAATCAAATAATGGGATTAAAGCAAGAAGAAAATGGACACCGGGCGATATCGTGGTCCATATCATACTGGCAATCCTTTCGGTTATCTGGCTACTGCCGATCGCATGGATAATCATGATAAGCTTCAGAGGTGAGAAAGGACAGTATGTTTCAACTCTGTTGCCAAAGTCTCTGACTCTGGCGAACTATACAAAGCTTTTTACAGACACAGGTATCCTGAACTTCATGCAGATGTTCAAGAATACTTTGATAATAGCAATTTTCTCATGTATAATATCAACAGCGTTCGTGCTTGCAGTTTCATACTGTATGTCAAGAATGCGTTTCAGACTGAGAAAGCCATTTATGAATGTGGCACTTATCCTTGGAATGTTCCCGGGATTCATGGCTATGATAGCTGTGTATTATATCCTTAAGGTTCTGGGACTTTCAGAAGGCTCACTCATCAGGGTTGCTCTGGTACTTGTATATTCAGGCGGTTCAGGACTTGGATTCTATATCGCCAAAGGATTCTTTGATACTATACCAAAGTCGCTGGAGGAAGCAGCATACCTTGATGGTGCTACAAGATGGCAGTCATTTACAAGGGTCATCATACCACTCAGCCGTCCGATCATAGTTTATACGGTTCTGAATTCGTTCCTTGCACCATGGATTGATTTCGTGTTTGCCAAGGTTATATGCAGAGCCAACAAGGATTATTACACAGTATCCATCGGACTTTGGAACATGCTCGAGAAAGAGTATGTGTACAACTGGTTCAACTCATTTGCGGCTGGCGCAGTGCTGATATCCGTACCGATTATCATTCTCTTTATGATAATGCAGAAGTGCTACAAGGATAGCATGACTGGAGGCGTAAAGGGTTAAGGATAATATATGAAATTATTTGCAAAACCTAAGTGGAATGAGGAAAGCATATGCCAGCAATGAAGTATCTGAAAAAAATAATAACATGTGTGCTAACAATTACCCTTATAATAATATGTGGCTGCCAGGACAATACACCCCCCTCCAACCCGTCTGAGGCGACCACAGATGCAGAATATGAGTCTGCCATGCATATTGCGGAGACAACGCCGCTTGGAAGGTATCCGGAACAGCTCACCTATACCCTGGGAAAGCTGTCCGGTGCAAATAATTCAAATCTCCCACAGGGAGAAACGTATGAAAATAACGCATACACACAGATATTAAATGAAATCTTAAATGTGCAGAACCAGGATATATTTGAGGCTGCTGATGATCAGTATGATGACAATGTATCCATGGTGATAGCACAGAAGGATCTTCCGGATGTGATGATCGTCCAGGACATGGATGAGCTGCAGTATCTGGTGGAAAATGACATGATCGAGGATCTCACAGACAGTTATAACAACTGTATGAGTGAAACGATAAAGAACATATATAAGAGTTATGGCAGCAGTATCATGGATGTGGTCACATTTGATGACCGTATCATGGCCATACCTGAGACAAATATATCAGATGGACCAAATCTGATATGGCTTAGAAAAGACTGGATGGATAAGCTGGGACTTGATGCTCCGAGAACGCTTTCAGACGCGGAGGAGATCATCAGACAGTTTATTGAGAAGGATCCGGGAAATAATGGTGAAGGAAATACCGTAGGGCTGGTGGCAGACACAAGTCTCTGCGGCGGTTGTGGTTATAGCAGCGAGTACACGCTCGACATTGTATTTGCCGCATATGGGGCATTTCCGAAACAGTGGATAAAGGATGAGGACGGAAATGTTGTGTATGGTTCTGTACAGCCGGAGGCAAAGAAGGCTCTGGAGCATATACATGAGATGTACGAGGAAGGGATTCTGGATCAGAATTTCCTCATGCGGACAAGCAGCAACATAATAGAACTCATAGTGAATGGACAGTGTGGTTCGTTCTTCGGACCATGGTGGGCTCCAAATAATCCTCTTATGGACGCTGTGGCGGCCGATCCAACAGCAAAGTGGGAACCATATCTGCTTGCCACAGAGGAAAATGGTTCAACGAGTTATCACACCCAGGTTCCGTATGGCAATTTTGTGGTTGTCAAAAAGGGATATGAGCACCCGGAGATAGTGTGCAAGATAATAAGTGTGCTGTTTGACTATGTAAGATATGAGGATAAAGACAATCAGGCTATAAAGGATTACTACAAACTCAATGTGGATCCTACCGCAAGACCACTTGCGATGAACGTGGATTACAACAATGCACTTCAGATATGTTATGGCGAGCTGAACCATGTGTTCTCTGGCGTAAGGCAGCCGGATGATCTGAATCTGCTGGAACAATCTTATTATGAGGCATGTGATTCATATCTCAAGAATGAAGATAATGCGTCATCTGAGGACTGGGCGGCATATACATCCCGTATAACTGCGTGCAAGATCCTCAATGATGCGCGTACAAATAAAGTCGATTCTCTGTACTTCGGGGAGACCGAGACCATGGTGTCAGACTGGTGGCACCTTGAGAATCTGGAGAACAATACTTACCTGAAGATAGTTACAGGTGAAGCAGATCTGGATGAATTTGACAGTTTTGTGGACAACTGGTATAAGTCCGGTGGAACAACGATCACCGATGAAGTTCGAAGGGAGTGCCGGTAGATATGATAAGAGCAATAGTATTTGATTTAGATGATACATTATACGACTGCCTTCACGAGAATGATAAG
>ERZ857965.2695-NODE-2695-length-14479-cov-4.007280_pt1 | contig 14479 bp, 14 predicted proteins | sample MGYA00519758_ERZ857965 | MGnify/ENA primary metagenome ERZ857965 (study PRJEB31778, sample SAMEA3449381) | human gut metagenome | biome: human gut; feature: human-associated habitat; material: faeces | place: United Kingdom | collected 2010/2012 ... | reverse complement strand
CAATCAGAAGATTGCAGATAAACAGGATTAAAACTTTGTAATGAAGCAGTGTTTGTGATATAATTACTGCTAATATTATTTATTTTTGGCGGGAGAAGAAGATATGATTAAATATGAAAGTACAAGAGGAAGCAAGAACACATTAAACGCTGCGGCAGCAGTAATTCAGGGGATAGCAGAGGACAAAGGTCTTTACGTTCCCGATCATATTCCTGCACTTCCTTTTGAAATAAAGGATATGCAGGGCAAGTCCTACAAGGAGATTGCAAAAGCGGTAATAGGAGCGTTCTTTACAGATTATACATCAGAAGAAATGCAGTACTGCATAGACGGAGCATATACAGGTAAGTTTGAGGCAGAGGAAATAGTACCGCTGGTAAAGGCGGGAGATGCATATTTTCTTGAGCTTTATCACGGCAGAACTGCCGCATTTAAGGATATGGCGCTGTCAATTCTGCCTTATCTGCTTACTACAGCGATGAAAAAAGAAAACGAGGACAAAAAGGTCTGCATACTTACGGCAACATCAGGAGATACAGGCAAAGCGGCTCTTGAAGCCTTTGCAGATGTTCCGGGCACAGAAATTATAGTGTTCTTCCCTGACAGCGGAGTAAGCCAGGTGCAGGAAAGACAGATGATTACCCAGGAGGGAGCAAACACTCACGTATTTGCAATCAAGGGAAACTTTGACGATGCGCAGACAGGAGTCAAGAAGATTTTCAATGACGATGCCTTTGCCGCAAAGCTGGCGGGCTACGGCTGCAAGCTTTCATCTGCAAACTCAATCAATATAGGCAGACTTATTCCTCAGGTGGCATACTATGTATACGCATACATCAAAATGGTTGAAACAGGAGCAGTCAAAGACGGCGAGAAGATTAACATCGTAGTTCCTACAGGAAACTTCGGAAACATACTTGCAGCTTACTACGCATCAAAGATGGGTATTCCTGTTAATAAATTCATATGCGCTTCAAACAAGAACAAAGTGCTTACAGACTTCATAAACACAGGCACATACAGCACTGACAGAGAGTTCTATCTGACAAACTCACCGTCAATGGATATCCTTATATCCTCAAACCTCGAAAGACTTCTTTATCACCTGTGCGGCGGCAATGGTGAGGAAGTAAAGGCGATGATGGAAAGTCTTGATAAGAACAAGCAGTATACAGTAAGCGATCAGATAAAAGAAGGCATGAAAGAATTCTACGGCGGCTCATGCAGCGTTGAGCAGACCAATGAAGCCATCGGTAAAATGTATGCGGACAACGATTACCTGATGGATACGCATACAGCAGTTGCCTACAAGGTATACGAGGACTATAAGGCGGCGACGGGAGATGATACTCCGGCTGTAATAGCATCAACTGCAAGCGCATACAAATTTGCAGAAAGCGTTGCAAATTCAATAGGCATAGATGGTGATATGAACGGCTTTGAATACATAGATGCCGTAAACGAAAAAACAGGTGTGAGAGTGCCTAAGGGACTTAAAAACCTGGACAAAAAAGAAATCAGACACAAAGGCGTCATAGAAACAGATGATATGATGAAAGTAGTTGAGCAATCAGTAAAATAGGAGAATATTATTATGACTACTACAACCTTATTTATAATACTTGCAGTGTTTACAGTTGTATATCTTGTTTCAACCGTAAAGGTAAGAAGATCGGAAACCCCGCAGGAACGCAAGCTTTATTCGACTCTCAGATGGATAGGCGTTGCAGGACTTATCGCTGTTGCGCTTTTGTCTATGACTTTGGAATAATGTACGGCAAACAGGTGAATTATGCTCAGAGAACACATTACAGACTATGAGCCGTACAATGAGCAGGAAATGCGGGACAGGCAGATAATGCTGCGGATTATGGACTCTTGTGACGATTATCTGCTGAGGTCAAACGAAACCGCCCATTTTACTGCATCTGCGTGGGTTGTAAATCATGACAGAAGCAAGGTTTTGCTTATTCATCACAATATATACAATGCATGGACATGGACAGGCGGTCATGCGGACGGAGAGGAAGACCTTCTTCAGACGGCGCTCAGAGAAGTGCGGGAGGAAACAGGTCTTGCGAATATAAAGCCTGTGAACAGGGATATCTTTTCAATAGAGATAATAACTGTTGACGGACATATCAAATCCGGCAGATATGTTTCGTCCCATCTGCATCTCAATGTTACATATCTGATAGAGGCAGACGAAGACGAAGCACTGCATATAAAAGCGGACGAGAACAGTGATATAGGCTGGTTTGAGCCCCAAAAGCTGGACTCGCTTTCAGACGAGAAGTGGATGAAAGAGGTTGTGTACGCCAAGCTGCAAAGCAAGCTAAAAGGAGAATAAAATGCTTAAATACATACTTACAGCAGTTATAATAATATGCCTTGTTATATATTTCTACGCTGTATCAAGAAGCAGCACAATTAAAAAAACAGGGGATTTAAGACCGAGCGACGCCGAAAAAAACAGAGCAATGCTTGATAAGCTTAACAAGGTTAAGCTGGTAGCATTAATAGTGCTGATTCTGACAGCTATAGTTACAATGATATTGTAAATTGTTTTAAAAACCCAATTTAAAAAAGAAATTTTGTTAAAAAACACAAAAATATGTTGACAAACAAAAAATGATGATATAGAATTAAGAAAACCGATGAGGAAGAGGAGTAGTTTTTATTCAGCTGTTACAGAGAGCCGCAGGCGGTGAGAGGCGGTACAGATGATAGATGCGAATGGACTTCCGAGGGCAAACCCAAAGCGGCAGGCAAGTAGGGGCGACGGAGAACCCTCCGTTATCAAAGGTAACCATATGTCAGTATGGTAAGCGGGTGCAACAATGCACCAAGCCGGGTGGCACCGCAGGAGATTATTATATCCTGTCCCAGCATTAAAGTATGCAGGGACAGGATTTAGTTGTTTTTGTGATAAAACCTAAAAGGGAGAAACAGGAGGAAATTAATATGACAGACAGAACAATACCTTACAAAATATATTTAGATGAAAACGAGATGCCTAAGTACTGGTACAATGTGCGTGCGGATATGACAAACAAGCCTGCGCCGCTGGTTAATCCGGGAACAGGCAAGCCAATGACAGCAGAGGAACTGGGCGGAGTATTCTGCGATGAACTCGTTAAGCAGGAGCTTGACAACGACACCAGATACTACCCTATACCGCAGGAAATCCTTGATTTCTACAAGATGTACAGACCGTCACCTCTGACAAGAGCGTATTGCTTAGAGAAAAAGCTTGATACACCGGCAAAGATTTACTATAAATTTGAGGGTAACAACACAAGCGGAAGCCATAAGTTGAACTCAGCCATAGCTCAGGCATATTATGCAAAACAGCAGGGACTAAAAGGTGTTACAACAGAAACAGGCGCAGGACAGTGGGGTACTGCTCTGTCAATGGCATGCGCATATCTTGACCTTGACTGTGATGTATATATGGTTAAGGTTTCATATGAACAGAAGCCGTTCAGAAGAGAGGTTATGAGAACCTACGGCGCAAAGGTTACACCGTCACCGTCAATGAATACCAATATCGGAAGAAAAATAAACGAGGAATTTCCGGGAACAACAGGAAGCCTTGGCTGCGCAATCTCAGAGGCAGTAGAAGCAGCTACAAGCAGAGAGGGCTACAGATATGTTCTGGGCAGCGTTCTTAATCAGGTGCTTCTGCATCAGTCCGTAATAGGCGTTGAGGCAAAGCTGGCAATGGACAAGTTCGGTATCAAGCCTGATGTTATCATAGGCTGCGCAGGCGGCGGCTCCAATCTCGGCGGCCTTATTTCACCGTTTATGGGCGAGAAGCTCAGAGGCGAAGCAGATTATCAGTTCATAGCTGTAGAGCCTGCATCATGCCCTAGCCTTACAAGAGGCACTTTCGGATATGACTTTTGCGATACAGGTAAGGTTTGCCCACTGGCTAAGATGTATACGCTGGGAAGCGGATTTATTCCGTCGGCAAATCATGCAGGCGGTCTTAGATACCATGGTATGAGCCCTACACTTTCACAGCTTTACCACGACGGATATATGGAAGCAAGAGCAGTTGAACAGACAAGCATATTTGAAGCAGCGGAGCTGTTTGCAAGAACAGAGGGAACACTTCCTGCACCTGAAAGCAGTCACGCAATCAAGGTTGCAATAGATGAAGCTGTTAAATGCAAGGAAACAGGCGAAGAAAAAACAATACTCTTCGGACTTACAGGTACAGGCTACTTCGATATGTACGCATACGAAAAATTCCACAATGGCGAAATGTCAGACTACATACCTACAGACGAGGAGCTTGAAGCAAGCTTCGCAACAATGCCAAAGGTAGATTAATACAGAACAAGTACAAGATAGACATATAAACATAAAGCCGCTTCGGATTGTTCCGAAGCGGTATTTCTATGAGGTCATGGCATCGTCAATGTCTCCGTCGCGGCCGTTTTCTCTGACAGTGCCGTCATCTGTAACAGTAAGATCAAAGATTACGGTATACATTACGTCGTCACCGCTGCGGTATTTCATAGTAAGAAGCACATCGCCCGCAGATATTCCCTCGACGGTATAATGCTGCCATTTGACAGCATCGGGGTCAGGCTCTGTCGTGACTTTAAGCTTTATTTTTCCGCCACCTTTCATATCATACTCCCATTTGTAGTTTTCAGACCTGTCGGCGAGTCTGAAAGAAGTGAAATCGTCTTCTGATATATAGTTGGCAAAGCTCAGGCTTTTGCCGTTGTGTGAGAGTTTTATGCGGCCCGGTGTGACTGCTTCAAATTCCAGTGTGTCTTTTTCTTCAATATCCCAGCAGGCAGGAGGGTCAAAATCATCGCTTCCGCAGTTTATCTTAACAGTTCCGGTAAGTGCATCTGCCGACCCTTTCATAGTACCGGATATGCCGGGATTTCCTGCTTCTGCATCATAAAGACTGAAATGTCCGTTTTCTTCAATTCTGAGCGCCAGATAGCCGTAGCCTGCTTCGCAGCCGTAGGAACTGTCCTGACATTCCCATTCTCCTGTAAGTGCCGCTGGAACCTCTGCAGCGCAGGAACACAGCGGAAATACAAAGAACAGAGTGACTGCAAGAGTCAGTAAAATCTTTTTCATCGTTACATTACTCCTTTTGATATATATACTGTTTTACAGGCATGGGCTGATCAGTTGTCCATGAGAGTCCATTTGTCATCAACAGCATCATAGATATATACAATATTGTCTGAAACGGCAAACAGTTCTTCCCGTACAAAATGATCAGAGTGATCTGTCCCCATAGCAAACAGCATACAGTCAACACCGTTTATTTCCTGTTTTTCGTCAAGATAGAGCAGTTTCATGCCCTGTTCAAGCCCCTGCTTTACTTTGGCTCTTTCGCGGAGCAGTTCTGAGGCAATTTCAGTATCACTTTGTCCGGAGGCGGCAGGGAGTGTAAAATCATAATAACCGTCCTCCATGGCAACAGTGCTGTCATTTAAGGAAACTCCGGGATGGAATGTGTATTTGTCAGAGCCGTCGGTTACATATATTACAGTATTTGAATATATATCACTGAAATTGCAGCGTAGAAGAACTGCTTCTCCCGGTCTGCCTTCGAAGATTACATTATCAGGTTCATCTATGTATTCACATGTTTCCGTAAGAGTAGTGCCGCATATGAGTATTGAACAGGTATCGTCTGCCGGCACAAGAGCATAAAGCTCATCGCCTTCGTATGAAACAAAGCTGCAGGCCTGCTTCTGACATAAAAACGGATATTTATCTGCATAGGCGCTGCTGTCTAAAAAGGACATAACATCTTCATCTGTTTCTTTGTCGGCGATATATCCGATAAAAGCTGCGCCGAGAATGCTGCCGCTGTCTCTGATTTCTTCCTGAAGAATATCAAGCGCCGATTCTTTTTCGGGTTCAGGGGGGCCGGCCGGAGCGTCATTGCAGGCTGCGGCAGGGATAAGACATAAAACAACCAGTATTACCAATAAAAAAGATTTTAATTTCATTTCAGAGCACCTCCGTTTACGAAGTCACAGATTTATTTGTTATTGTACCACTAAACAGAGAAGCTTACAATAAGAGGGGGATAAACAATAATATTAATATCATCATTAATGTGCTATACTATCTATGTAAAAAACACAAAGGAATAATGTATGAAAAATCTTATTAAATATCTTAAACCATATACAAAAGAAAGCATACTGGCGCCGCTGTTCAAGCTGCTTGAGGTGGCCTTTGACCTTATGGTGCCTGTTGTTGTTGCCAAAATGATAGATACAGGAGTGGCGCAGCAGGATTACACCTTTATATTCAGGTGCGCCGCAATTCTGCTTGCTATGGCGCTGCTGGGGCTTTTGTGCAGCGTTACCGCGCAGTATTTTGCAGCCAGAGCTTCTGCAGGCTTCGGAGCATCTCTCAGACAGACAATGTTTGATCATATCCAGAAATTTTCTTTTTCTATGCTTGACAGGGCAGGCAGCGATACACTGATTACAAGAATAAATGATGATGTGAATCAGGTGCAGAACGGTGTCAATATGTGTCTCAGGCTGATACTGCGAAGTCCGTTTATTGTTTTTGGGGCGACTGCAGTGGCGTTTACGGTTAATGTTAAATGCGCCGTTATATTTGCAGTGACAGTGCCGGTACTGTTTGCGGTTATTTTCGGTATCATGCTTACAAGTATACCGCTTTTCAAAAAAGTGCAGGAGAAGCTTGACAGGATAACAGAGCTTACAAGAGAAAACCTTACAGGAGTTCGTGTGATAAGGGCATTCTGCCGCGAGAAATATGCGGCGGGAGAGTTTGAGGACAGCAACAGGGAGCTTACAAGGCTCAATGAATTCGTCGGAAAGATTTCTGCCGTACTTAATCCGCTTACTTATGCCATGATAAATATAGCGGCGGTAATTCTGATTGACAAAGCAGCGATAGAGGTCAATCTGGGGAATCTGCAGCAGGGAGAGACTGTCGCACTGTATAACTATATGATGCAGATTATTGTTGAGCTCATCAAGCTGGCAGCGCTGATTATAACGCTGAACAAATCGGTGGCATGCGCAGGGCGCATATCAGAAGTTCTTGATATGAAGCCGGATATGGAATATCCAGAAGCGGATACTGTTTCGTACGAAGCAGGAAATCCTGCTGTTGAGTTTGCTGATGTGACTTTCAGTTATGAAAATGCCGCAGCTCCGAGTCTTAAAAATATATCATTTGCAGCAGAGCACGGACAGACTGTGGGAATTATAGGGGGTACGGGAAGCGGCAAAACCACACTGGTAAATCTGATTGCCAGATTTTATGATGCCACAGAGGGCAAAGTCCTTATAGACGGTACTGATATTAAGAATTATTCAAAGGAAACCCTTGAAAAAAGGTGCGGAATTGTACAGCAGAAAACAGTCCTGTTTAAAGGCAGCATCAGGGATAATCTCAGATGGGGAAATGAAAAAGCCGATGATGAAAAACTATGGAAAGCACTTGAAACAGCGCAGGCAAAAGATGTTGCGGCAGGTAAACCCGGGCAGCTTGATTTTGAGCTTGAACGTGGCGGCGGAAACCTTTCGGGAGGTCAGAGACAGCGTATTTCCATTGCAAGAACTCTCGTCAAAGAGCCGGAAATACTGATTTTTGATGACAGCTTCAGCGCACTGGATTTTGCTACAGAGGCGGCGATCAGGAAGGCTCTGCATAATATGGAGCGTCAGGCCGCTGTGTTTATTGTTTCACAGAGGATTTCGGCCATCAGGAACTCCGACATTATAATAGTGCTGGATAACGGCGTTATGGCAGGCAAAGGCAGTCATGAGGAACTTATGAATAGCTGTGAAACCTATCGTGAAATCTATTACTCGCAGTTCCCGGAAGAAAGGTGTGCAAAATGAGCAGTAAGGATAAGAAAAAAGGCGAAAGCCGCAAAACCCTGCGCAAACTGATGAAGTTTATTGCAGGCTATAAATGGCTACTGGTGCTGAGCCTACTTCTTGCGGCGGCTTCAGTTATATTGCAGCTTTATGTTCCGGTGCTTTTCGGTAATGCCATAGATGAAATAATATCAGAGGGCAATGTGTTTTTTGATGATATGTGGGGCTATCTGAAACAGATAATCATATTTGCCATGACAGCCGCTGTGCTTCTTTGGATTATGAACCTTATCAACAACCGCATGACCTACAGGGTTGTGCAGGATATACGGTCAAAGGCGATAAATCATATACAGAAGCTGCCGCTGTCGTATCTTGACAGGCATGCTTCGGGGGATATTGTCAGCCGCATTATTGCAGATGCCGATATTCTTTCGGACGGTCTGCTGCTGGGATTTACGCAGCTTTTTGTCAGTGTCGTTACAGTTATAGCCACGCTTGTGTTTATGTTTATGCAGAATGTATGGATTACGTTGCTGGTAATACTGCTGACGCCGCTGAGCTTTCTGATTGCAAAATTCATAGCCTCCCGCTCATTTAATATGTTCAGAAAACAAAGTGAGGCAAGAGGCGTGCAGACGGCGCTGGCGGAGGAAATGATAAGCGGACAGAAAACGGTAAGGGCTTTTGGATATGAAAAAAGAGCCTCGGGACAGTTCAGGCAAATCAATGAGGAGCTAAAGGAGTACAGCCAGAAAGCTGTATTCTACAGCAGCCTTACAAACCCATGCACCAGATTTGTGAATAATATAATATACGCGGGAGTTGCGCTTGTCGGAGTGCTGATTATTCCGGGCGGGGCGCTTACCGTAGGCGGACTTACGATTATGCTGTTTTATGCAAATCAGTATATGAAGCCCTTTAATGATATAAGCTCGGTTGTTACCGAAATGCAGAATGCCCTTGCCTGCGCGGCGAGAATTTTTGAGCTGCTTGAGCAGCCGGAGGAGGAGCCGGGCAGTGAGAATGTATTGCAGGACATAAAGGGCGAGGTTGATATTGACGATGTGAATTTCAGCTATGTCAAGGACAGTCCGCTCATAGAGGATTTCAGCCTCAATGTATCTCCGGGAATGAGAGTTGCAATAGTAGGACCTACAGGCTGCGGCAAAACAACCCTCATAAATCTGCTCATGAGATTTTATGATGCAGACAGAGGCAGTATCAGAATTGACGGAACTCCGATAACTGATATTTCAAGACATTCACTGAGGGAAAGCTTCGGAATGGTACTGCAGGATACATGGATTAAACACGATACTGTCAGAGCAAACATAGCCTTTGGAAAACCTGAGGCTTCTGATGAGGAAATCATAAAGGCCGCAAAGGAGGCTCACAGCTGGGAGTTTATAGAGAAGCTGCCGGAGGGTCTTGACACTGTTTTAAATGAGGACAGCCTCAGCCTGGGTCAGAAGCAGCTTTTGTGCATCACAAGAGTAATGCTTATATCGCCGCCGATGCTCATATTAGATGAGGCAACTTCAAATATAGATACAAGGACAGAGCTTCAGATACAGGAGGCCTTTGACAGACTTATGGAGGGCAGAACCGGCTTCATTGTTGCTCACAGGCTTTCGACTATAAGAAATGCTTCCCTTATTATTGTTATGCGTGACGGAAAAATCGCGGAGCAGGGCAGACACGAGGAACTGCTTGCAAAAGGCGGGCTCTACAGTGAGATATACAACAGTCAGTTTCAGGAAACATAAGGATTAAACCTGTGATGTGTGTTCATTTGCTGAGGCGGATGGTATTGTTTTTTCAGAGGGAGGTAGAGTATGGACCAGAGAGATATAGGAAAATTCATTGCTTCATGCAGAAAAAACAAGGAAATGACTCAGAGCGAGCTTGCAGAGAAGCTGGGAGTAAGCATCAACGCCGTCAGCAAGTGGGAGCGTGGCATCAATCTGCCAGACTATTCAAACCTGCAGGAGCTGTGCAGTGTTTTGGGGATATCGCTGAATGAATTCTTTGCAGGCAGGCATCTTGAGGACAGTGAGATTGAGAGACAGTCGGAGGAGAATCTGCTTAGTGTTGTGAAGCAGTCCGAAAAAAGCAGAAGAAGAAACAGAGTGATAATAATTACAGTTCTGCTGCTGCTTGCAGCTGCCACTGTCGTATGTTCAAGACCGCTGCTTATAAAGAATGGATTTGTTATGGACGATGACCTTAAATATTCACAGCAGTACGTAGTCGGGGAGGGTAATATTGTTGGGGATGTGGACACAGATTGGTTCCTTGAGAAAAGCCTTGATTTTGAAATCGGAGCCAATAAATACGGGGTTGCTGTATTTAAAGACCCCAAAAAAGCTATGAGGCGGCTCAAAAAGGATTATAAGAAAGGCCTTTGGCAGATACGGCTTGAATGTGGTATGATACCTCTGACTGATTTTACATACTGGTTTTATAAAAATAATGGCTGGCAGGTTGGCGGTAGTGAAGAGGCAAGTAGGCAGGCTTCTTTTGTAACTGATTTTATGAATATATACGAAAACAGCTTCAGAGAACCTTCAGATTAACAATTTGTGAAAAAACACAAAAGGGTTTTAAAAACAGTTGACAGTATAAAAAAGGTAAATATGGTATGGACCAGAGAGAAATAGGGAAATTCATTGCTTCGTGCAGAAAAAACAGAGATATGACTCAGAGCGAGCTTGCAGAGAAGCTGGGAGTAAGCATCAATGCCGTAAGCAAATGGGAGCGCGGTGTCAATCTTCCCGATTATTCAAACCTGCAGGAGCTGTGCAGTGTTTTGGGGATATCGCTGAATGAATTCTTTGCAGGCAGGCATCTTGAGGACAGTGAGATTGAGAGACAGTCGGAGGAGAATCTGCTTAGTGTTGTGAAGCAGTCCGAACTGGACAGACAAAGGAAAAAATGGGATAGAGCGTTCAAGCTGGTGGTTCTTGCTATAGTGATTTTTGCAGCAGGAAGATTTGTGCTTGCAATGAACGGATATGTTCCGGCGCTGGATCGTATGTATATAAAGGAATACGGAACGGGTACTGTAGGCGATGTGGACACAGATTACTTTCTTGAAAAAAGCCCTGACTTTGAAATCGGAGCCAATATATACGGGTATGCCGTATTTAAGAAACCTGCAAAGGCTATGAAGAGGCTCAAACAAGACTATGCCGAGGGCATTGCGCTGATACAGCAGGAATTTGATTTAAGGCCTCTCAACTGTCATACATATCACTTTTACGGCAATTACGGCTGGCAGGTTACAGGCGGCAGCGAAGAAGCCAGAAGACAGGCAGACTTTGTAACCGGCTTTGTTGACATATATGAAAACTGCTTCAGATGAAATTTTGTGCGGAAACACAAAAAAGTTTTTTAAAAATAGTTGACAGCACAAAAGACAAATGGTAATATATGACCATACCAAATAAATAAGAATAAACCGAAGACGAGGAAGTAAAACTGAGGTACGGTTTCCCAGAGAGTCCGGGGCGGTGTGATCCGGATAGATGCAGTTTCAGTAAATGGGCCTCCGAGGGCGAGGTGAACGGTATTTGCCAAGTAGCCAAGACGTGATGCCGGCGTGACGGGCAGGGAGTGTGACGGCACTCTGCAGAGAGAACGGATTTTTTCCGTTAAACAAGGTGGTACCGCAGGCATACGCTTGTCCTTGAGTGAGGACAGGCGTTTTTTATTTTACCAGCCTGCGACAGTTTGCAGAGACTCCTGACATCTTAGACAAACAAAAAAGAAAGGAGAGTTCTGTACGAGAAGATACAGGACAACAAAACAAATGAAAAAGAAACTAATGGCAATTACCCTTATAGCGCTTATGGTGATAACAGCGATGTTTACAGGCTGCGGACAGGACAGTTCATCCGGTGATGACAAAACCCTCAAAATCGGTCTTGTGCAGCTTGTCGAACACACCTCACTGGACCAGATCAGAGAGTCAATTATAGCCGGACTTGAAGCAGAAGGCTTTGTAGATGGTGAGAACATAACAATAGATTATCAGAATGCACAGAATGAGCAGTCAAATCTCAAAACCATATGTCAGGGCTTTGTTGCAGACAAGGTTGATGTAATTGTAGCAATAACAACTCCGGCAGCGCAGGTTGCTATGGGTGAAACAAAAGATATTCCTATCATATTCTCAGCGGTTACGGATCCTGTGGCGGCAGGTGTTGCTACAGACCTTGAAAATCCGGGAGGAAATATTACAGGAACATCAGATGCTATCGACGTAGGCCAGATAATAGAGCTTGCAGAGGAACTGACTCCGGGATTTGAAACTATAGGAACACTGTATAATTCAAGTGAAACAAACTCGGTTGCAACAGTCGAAAAACTCAAAGAATATGCAGAAGCCAACGGATTTAAAGTAATCGAAACAGCTATTACAAGCGCAAATGAGATTCAGACAGCGGCACAGAGTCTTGCAAAGAAATGCGATATAGTATTCTCACCTACAGATAATACCGTTGCATCTTCAATAGCAACTGCAAATGAAGTCTTTACGAAGGCAGAGATTCCGTTTTATGTAGGCGCTGACTCAATGGTAAAGGACGGAGCTTTTGCGACATCAGGCGTTGACTACGAATATCTGGGACAGCAGACAGCTCAGATGGTGGCTGAAGTACTTAACGGCGCAGATACAGCGGATATGCCTGTAAGAACAATGGACAAAACAGGTATCTACATCAATAGTGATACAGCTGCTGCTCTGGGAATTGAAATCCCCAAAGCAATATTAAAAAAAGCAACAGATCTTGCAAAAGAGGATTTATAAAGGACAGTACAAATGCTAATCATTATCTTATTGGAATCATTGGAACTAGGGCTGATATATTCAATATTGGCCCTTGGAGTATTTTTATCATTCAGAACACTTAATACACCTGATCTTACGGTTGACGGAAGCATAGTTACGGGCGCTGCAATATCGGCGGTAATATGCACTGCCGCGGCAGATATGAGCCCGCATATGCAGGCGCTTATGTGCATACTGGCGCTGGCGGCTTCATTTGTGCTGGGTATGGGAGCGGGAGCTATTACAGCGCTGCTTAATACCAAGCTCAAGATACAGCCTTTGCTTGCGGGTATACTTGTAATGCTGGGAATTTACTCAATTAATTTAAGAATACAGGGCAAGGCCAACGTTAATCTCAACAACGTACCTACCATATACAGAAAAGCAGATGAACTGTTTGGCGGTTTTGAATGGAGTTCTATAATCATCGGTGTTATTATAGCCGCCGTTATAATTGCTCTTATGTATGGATTTTTGAATACCCGCAAAGGCTTTGCGCTTCGCGCCACAGGCGATAACGAAGAAATGGTCAGAGCCTACGGTATCAGCAGTGATAATATGAAGCTTCTGGGACTTGCCGTATCAAACGGCCTTGTAGGTCTTGCAGGCGGCATGCTGGCGCAGTATCAGGGATATTCAGATGTCGGTATGGGCGTCGGAATGGTTGTTATAGGGCTGGCGTCGGTAATCATCGGCGAGGTTATATTCGGAACACGCAGCCTTATCAGGAGGCTCATTGCGGTGGCTCTGGGAGCAGTGCTTTACAGAATGGTAATAGCGATTGCGCTTTACATAGGTATGCCACCGACAGATCTGAAGCTGGTATCGGCGATAATCGTTACAATCGCTCTTTCTATGGGACTTCTGGGTGAGAACTTCTCCCTGTTTAGAAAAAAGGATAAAGGGGGCAGAAAAAATGCTTAAAATAGAAAACCTTGTGAAAACTTTCGGAAAAGGTACAATAAATGAGCTTAGGGCCCTTGACGGTATCGACTTTCACGGCAGAGAGGGGGATTTCATTACAATAATAGGCAGTAACGGCGCAGGCAAATCCACGCTTATGAACTCTATTGCGGGAGTATTTCCGTCAGACAGCGGAAGCATTATGCTTGACGGTATAGAGCTTTCAAAGCTCCCTGAATACAAAAGAGCAAGATATATAGGGCGTGTTTTTCAGGACCCTCTAAAGGGTACTGCCTTTGATATGACTATCGAGGAAAACCTGTCTATTGCATATAACAAGACAAGAAGCAGAGGCCTGCAGGCAGGCATAAACAAAGCAGACAGAGAGCTTTTCAGAGAGAAGCTTTCTATGCTGGGAATGGGTCTTGAAGACAGAATGAAAGAAAAGGCAAGACTTCTTTCCGGCGGACAGAGACAGGCGCTTACACTGTTTATGGCAGTGATTTCAAAGCCTAAGCTGCTGCTTTTAGATGAGCATACTGCGGCTCTTGACCCGTCTGCTGCAAAGAAAGTCCTTGAGCTTACGGATAAGTTTGCAGGCGAGGGCGGAATGTGTACAATGATGATAACTCACAATATGAAAGCTGCGCTCGAGCACGGCAACAGGACGATCCTGATGCAGGGAGGGCAGATAAAGATGGATATAAGCGGTGCGGAGCGTGACAGCATGACAGTCGAGAAGCTCGTGGAAAAATTTGAAATAGACAATGACAGAATGCTTCTGTAAAGGTCGTCCGATACTGTTGTAAAAGTTGTCTGATACTGTATTTACATTATTCTTATAGATAAGTATAATAATAAGGATGCGTAAAAAACAGGAATG
>ERZ857965.2694-NODE-2694-length-14482-cov-8.937409_pt1 | contig 14482 bp, 15 predicted proteins | sample MGYA00519758_ERZ857965 | MGnify/ENA primary metagenome ERZ857965 (study PRJEB31778, sample SAMEA3449381) | human gut metagenome | biome: human gut; feature: human-associated habitat; material: faeces | place: United Kingdom | collected 2010/2012 ... | reverse complement strand
CTTGCCCCTGCCGCTGCTTTATCTTCCACTCTGCAGGGGCGGCATATATTGCCGCCCGCGCCTCCCTTGTCAAAGGGAGGTGGCCGAGCTTGCGAGGCCGGAGGGATTCCTGCAGCTTTGCCGTTCTGCCTTCCTTACCCCTTCACCTCGTTCACCAGCTTCTCCCCTCTCGCAAACGCCCGCGCGTTCTCCATCGTCGTGATGGCAATGCTCTGCAATGCCGTCCGCGTGAAAAATGCCTGATGGCTCGTCACCACCACATTCGGGAAACTCATCAAAATCGGCACGACCTCGTTCTGCAAAACGTCGTCCGAGAAGTCCTCGAACACCTGCCCGTCCTCGTCCTCGTAGACATCCAGCCCCACGCCCGCAAATTTGCGGGCCCGCAGCGCGTCGATCAGCGCGTTGGTGTCGATCAGCCCACCGCGGCTCGTGTTGACAAGAATTGCGTTGTCACGCATCATTTTGATGGTGTCAGCGTTGATTATATGGTGCGTCTCGGCTGTCAGCGGGCAGTGCAGACTGATAAGGTCTGCCGTGCGCAGCAGCTCGTCCAGCTCCACATAGCGCACAATGCCGTCCAGCGCGGGATTCCTGTACTGGTCGTAGGCCAGCACCGTCATGCCAAACCCGTGACAGATGCGCGCCATGGCCGCGCCGATGCGCCCCGTGCCCACAATACCCGCCGACGAGCCGTACAGGTTGTACCCCAGCAGACCGTCCAGCGCAAAGTTGTTGTTGCGCACCTTGATATACGCCTTGCAGATGCGTCGGTTTGCGGCCTGCGCCAGCGCCATAGCGTGCTCGGCCACGGCCTCCGGGCTGTAGCCCGGCACGCGCAGCACCGTGATGCCGCATTTCTGCGCCGCGGCCAGGTCCACATTATTGTACCCTGCGCACCGCAGCAGCAAGCAGCGGATGCCCACCTGCGCAAGCTTTTCCAGCACCGGAGCCGAGCAATCCGCATTGACGAACGCGCACACAGCGTCCCCGCCCTGCGCCAGCGGCGCGGTGTCCGCATCGAGATTCGCCGTCAGAAACCTGATCTCGCAGCCATATTCCGGGTCCGCCGCCAGCACATCAAAATAGTAGTGGTCGTATTCCCGCGTACCATAAAAAATAATTTTCATAAAAACGCCCCCAGTCTCCTTCAGTATCTGCTTTTTACGCAATTAGTATACCGAATCGGACGGGGGATTTCTGTTGTCGGGACAACAGGCGATTATTTTTATTGCTTTTGCATTGCATATTTACCGGGTTTACATCGCAGGGAGGGGGCTTGACCCCTCCGCCCCCCTGCCTCCCTTGTCAAAGGGAGGTGGCGCCGCAGCGCCGGAGGGATTCCTGCCTGTTTCGACTGCTTTCCTTTAACTACCCAGTAGGGGCCGGGCATGCCCGGCCCGCACGCTTCCGTAAGCCTCTCCGCCAATCTTAAACAACAACATCCCACGCCAACCACCCCGGCCACATCAGCTTCCGCCCGCGCGGAATCTCCCGCGCCCTAAAAACAGCCCGCGGGGCTGTTTTTGCCCCGCGGTACGCTGGACGCGGGGCCCGGGCTTTTCGATTCCCGCACGGGTCACCTTTTACGCCCGACACCTATTAAAAAGCGCATACAAAGAAAAAAGCACTACCTCAAATGAAGTAGTGCTTTTTGGTGACCCGCAGGTTTCAATATCCGAACCATTCTCTTTAGAAAGCGCGATGGGCTTGTCCCCATCGCGGAGGTTTAGATTTACAATTATTTTATCCTCAAAGACATATACTGTGTTTACGAAGCATTCAATTACTTGCCGCTGTACCTTGTGGTCACGCAAGTCGTGCCTCTTGAACGATTCCAACCACTGCACAACGTACTCTTTCGTCAGCTTCGGATGAGAGGTTTCTTCCTCAAAGATGCTGATTTGCAGTTCATCGCGCTGGACTTCCAGCGCTGTCAGACGCTCTTTTGTTGTCTGGGTGATGATGCCCTCTTCTATCGCGGCGGCAATATTGTCAATTTTCTTATTGACCTTTTTTAGTTCCTCTTGCAACGCGGGCAGGTGCGTGTTTTCGCGCTTCTGGTTTTCTACAAGGGCATCTGCCAGCATCGCAATTACACGGTCTTGCAACACATATCCCAGCGCCTGCTTGACTACAAAGGATTCAATCAATTCTTTGCGGAATGCTTTCATGTGGCATCGTTCGCCCTCTTTGCGCTTGCGATGCCCACATTTATAATAGTAGTAGGTTGCCCCGGTATGGCTTGTGCCGCTGTCACCTACCATCAACGCACCACAGTTGCCGCATACCAACTTGCCTGTCAGGATGAAGTCTTCGTCGCTCTTCGATCTGGCAGGCGCTTTTTTGTTTGCTTTCATTCGAGCCTGTACCTTGTCAAATGTCTCTTGGTCGATAAGTGCCGGAAAAGCGTTTTCCGTGACTATATCCCTGTAGCGATACTCGCCCAGATAGCGGCGGTTCCGCAGCATATTTTGAAAACTACTCTTTACAAACTTTCTGCCATAGCCGGTCCGTATGCCACGAGCATTCATGTCCGCGCAAAGTTCCTTGATGGATTCTCCCCCGGCGTAGCGCTCGAACACTTCCCGAACAATAGGGCTCATCACTGGGTCAGGTTCGTAGTGGCGTTCCTCGTTGATGCGGTAGCCAAGCGGTACAGAGCCGCCATTAAACTTGCACTTTAGTGCATTGTCCGTATGCCCACGCGTCACTTTCTCCGCTAGTTCAGCCGAATAATACTCTGCCATGCCCTCCAACATACTTTCCAGCATGATGCCCTCCGGCGTGTTAGAGATTGGTTCTGTTGCGGAAATCACCTTGACATTGTTCTTGGAAAGTGCGCGTTTATAGTACGCAGAGTCAAAGCGGTTGCGGGAGAATCGGTCCAGCTTCCACACAAGGACAAATTGGAATCTGTGGGCATTGCTGTCCTGGATCATCTTCTGGAACTGCGGTCGCGCGTCTGTCTTGGCTGACAACGCACGGTCTATGTAACTGCCGATGATTTTCATGTCATTGCGTTTGGCATACGCCCTGCACTCGCGCAGCTGGCCCTCGATGGATTCTTCGCGCTGGTTGTCGCTGCTGTATCGGGCGTATATTACAACATTACTGCTTGGCATTTTTGCGCCTCCTCTCATGCCATTTTATTACTTTATACGCTTTGAATATGGAAATTCCAACAACAAAAAGTAAATTTTTTGTTGTTCATCTTATTCAATATTTGAATAAGATCAATATAATAACGATATAATCATCATACTTTCACCAGTTGATAAAGCAAACATCTTCATTTTTTTATCACAAGTACTAAATAAATGCAAAAATCACGGCGGCAAAATGTTGAAAAAGTGAAAACTATTGTGTATTATAGGTTTATAACACATCACTATTCTTATGGAGGCAACTATATGTTCACTATTGAAAATTTCATACATGGGATTGCTAATGTAACGAAATCTCTAAAAGCTTCAATTTGTGGTGATTCTCTTATTGTTAATAGAATTTGCTATGATTATGAAACCAGTAATGACTATGAAGAACTTTTTGCCCAAATTTCATTAGAACAAATTCAGCCAATCATAGAACTCCTTGCAGACAATTATATTTGCACAGATAAAATGCTCATAAAAAACGACTATATCGAAATAGCTGTACAATCACAAGATCGTAACAGGCCTACCGCTTTTATGAGACTTGATCGGGATTCTTTTGAAGTCACTGAACATAATTATCATTTCATTACATCGAAAGCCAGTCAGGAATACATTTTTGCCTTGCTTTGCTCGTTTCATAACACCCCAGATAAGTATGAGGTGAGCTCTATGCGATTGTTTCCAAAAGAAATTATTACAAATTTCGAGGATTTTTGTGATACTTTCCGTATATGTACTGTTAAGGTGACTTCTCCTCAAAATCATTCTATTACAGAATTCAAGCGTATATTTGATGCTTACCTTTTTAATATTGCTTACAACTTTAACGTTCCACTTGCTGTTTCTGACTTCACAGATATGCGCAAATTTCGCCGAATCCGCACTCGGCGCAATGGACAATTATTTCCATACAAACAATATAAACAAGACTTGACAAAATACTACCAACAGGCTCTTGCCACTAATCTTCCTTTTATGCAATATTTAGCATTTTACCATGTTGCAGAGTTCTTTTTTCAGTCGATTTCTGAAGATGAAGCTTTCCATGTGATTGCTAGTTTTATTACACGGCCTTCATTCTCACCATACAGATACGAGGACATCCATAATTTCTATAATGTAATTAAAAAGAAAATGCGAGATCAGCGTGATGACGGCGTTTGGAATGAACGAAATGGTTTACTTTTGTGCCTGAAACGGTACATACCTGATTTGTCTACACTTAAAGCTTCAATTGTTCGTATAGACAGTTCAGCCATCGACTATTACCGAACCACTTCTGTACCTTTTACAGATGACGGAAAATTGATTGATTTTGAAGATGAGTCCGAAAGAGTCTATTCTTCTATCCGTGATCGCATCTATGCAACACGTAACGCCGTTGTTCATAGTAAGTATGGCGAGCGGCTAAGATATGAGCCTTTTAAGCATGACAAGCATCTTGGAAAAGAAATTCCTCTAATGCGGGCAGTTGCAGAAGAAATCATCATTAGTTCTGCGGATCGTATTAATTATAGTTTTGTAGACCCTACACACTCCCTTCCATAAAGTTTCCTCCTGTGTGTTGTATGGTACTATTTAATTTCAACAGATATATTTGTTACGTCATCCTATTTTTCTTGCCACACAATATTCGCACAACATCCGCACAGCTTTTGTATCGACCCCGTAAATCTCATATGTTAGAATTAGTATGCACAAAATAGGGTTCTACCGTAGAGGTTGAACTTATCCAGAGTCGTGCCTGATTTTTTCAGGCGCGGCTCTTTTTGTTTGTGCAAAATTTTGACAGTGGGAGGTGTCCGCAGATGCTCGTAATACGTCCACCCTGACAGGGCGTTTACGCTATGCGCATTGTATCGCCCTAATACGCGCCTTATGCGTATTATTCGTCTCTCCGCTTTTGGAGAAGTAACTCACTGCGTAATGTGTACGTCATTTATACGTATAATCGGAGGTTCCTATTGAATACCGGCACTCTTTTAACACGCATCCGTTTGGAACAGCGCAGCCTGATCGACATAAACAAGAAGCTGTACGAGCTGGAACATCTGCTGCCCGCCCCCGCGCCGGAGCAATTTATTAAGACAGCCAAAAGTGCTGCTCTTTTGAGTGAGCGCAGTACCGCCCAGCTTCGCAATTTTCTGTTTACCGTTTGCGGCGGCATGCCGCAGGACTACTATCTGCAAGCCGCTGAGATGCAGGGTATCCGGCTCAATGTAGATGACGACATTCTGTCCGTTAGACTGCCCGCATTACTGCTCAAAAAGACCCGCACCGAAGGCTTCAAATTTTTGCAGCCCGCAATTCATGCAGCATTAAAGCAGTATGCCGAACAACAAAATCTTCCCCACTTCTGCGAATGTACCATCTGCATCGAACACATCTATGACAGATGCCTACCCATCAAAGCCGTGCGGGATTATGACAACCTAGAAATGAAAGAAGTTCTGGACATCATCGCGCTGTACTGTATGACCGATGACACCGGCGCTTTGTGCGACCAGTTCCAGACAACACGATTTGCGGATTCGTCCTGCACTATCATTTCCGTCATGCAAAAAGAGAAATTTTCTGCATGGCTGGACAAGAAAAATCCGTAAAAACTGACCTCCATTTCGTCAAAAAGTTCTTCAAAAAATCTCTACTTGCACATTTTGGCAGCTTTTCCGCGTCACAATCGTCTTTTAGGCATTCCAAGTGGAAACGCTGCACCGAGGATAATGTGCTTACGGTAGGAAAACGAGGTGATTCCTATTTCTTCACAGTCTCCAACTTTACCGTCCCATAACAGCCTCAATTATGAGCTGTTGTCGCTCACGGCCATATGCGGCGAGGTTCCTTGCGCCGGTTCTTCCCGCCTTACCGCGAGTGAAAGTTACCGCAAAAAAGTCGTCACGTCCTTGACGCATGACAAGCTCCTGCGCATCTTTTCCAGTCACCATCTTCGCGGCTATCGGCTCGGTGTTCGCACAAAACGGCTGTTATTGCAGCAAGAGCCTGAGCGCTTTGCATTCTACTTATCCGGATGCAGCGACACGAATGCCATCAAGTCGGAAGTTCCGCGCCGTATTCGGCTGCACCGTATCGCACAGACCTATAACGATGCTGAATGCAGGCACAATGATTTATCGTGATGAAAAGCCGCCGATTTTCTCCCCAGCCGCAAGTGGCCCGTTCCATATTGAACAACCTTACTTTTATGATTCCCGCGAAATGAAAGAAGCCGAACTCGAAATGCTGAAAATTCGTGGCTCACGAATGGCAGGCGCGTTGTTCACGTCCAACCGCGTTTTCGCCGTGTATAACAGCATGGAATTTCTGCCGGTCTTTGAGCCACAAGTCGAGATGCGTTCCAAAGTCATGCTGGAGCAAGTATGCCGCACAAAGATTTCTTTCAATCTAAAAGCAAGCGGACTTTTGCTGTCGGATAACATGGATATTCTTCACACCTTGTTAGCGCGTTCCCGGACTCGCAGCCTCGACCACTTCTTGCTTAATGACGGCTACGAACATTTTTACTTTTTGACGAATAATTCCTATGGAGAAACGCTCTTGCAGCTACTCTGCTGCCCAGAAATCACCATGCAGGTGAACGCTGCACTTCTGCAAGAATTTCAGCCGTCCCTGCCGAACAGCCGCCTCGAATGTGATGCTGTCGATGATTCAGGCGCGCCGATTTTGTTCTGCTATCTACCCGACATTCCCCGACTCTACCGATTCGTCTCTGCCTTGGACTTGCTGAATAGCACCGGCATCTTGGTTTGCTTCGATTTTCAGGCAGACGCGCTGCGGCCACTCTGCGGGGATAACATCGAATTGCAGATTATCGACTTCCAAAACTTCAAGGCTCGTTTCCTACCGTTCATTTAACACATAACACACAAAACGGCGGGCAGTCTCGTCGGCTGCCCGCCATCTTATATGAGGATTATAAATGCCTGTTTTTCGTGTAGAACGTACCAAAAACTTTACCGTTATGAGCAACCATCATCTGCGGGATAAGACTATCTCCTTGAAAGCCAAAGGGCTGCTCTCGCAAATGCTGTCACTTCCTAATGACTGGGATTATACGCTGCGCGGCCTTGCCGCCATCAACAAAGAAAGCATTGATGCCGTTCGCACTGCCGTTCACGAACTGGAGGCCGCCGGATATGTCGTCCGTTCCCGCATCCGTGACGAGCGTGGGCAGCTTCGCGGCTGCGATTATTTTGTCTACGAGTATCCACACATCGAGGATTCCGATGTTGAAAACTGTGATGATTTTTCTGTGTCGCCTGTACTGGAAACACCTGTGTCCGATTCTACTGCGCAGGAGAATCCCACACAATTAAATAAAGAAATACCAAATAAAGAGAAACAAAATACGGATCTAATCTTATCCGATACCGACGCTGTGCGGGAGCAGGTGCAGGGGAACCTAGAGCTTGATTTACTCTGCCGCAATATGCCCGAAGCCGCCCCAGTACTTAAAGAAATCAGCGAACTTATCGTGGAGGCGGTTCAAAATCAGAACTCGACACAGCGGTTTGGGATCAATATTTTTCCCGCAGACCTTGTGCGCAGCCGCCTGATGCAGCTGACAAGCGAGCATATCCGCTATGTACTCGAATCGCTGCAAACACATAGCACCTGTATACGAAACCCAAAGAAATACTTACTAGCTATGCTTTTCAATGCGCCGATTACGATGAGTAGCAAAACTATGCTGAATGTGCGACAATTTACCAATACGCCGATGCTGACATATCCTCGCGTCACCACACAAAGGCATAGTCAAACATCGTAATGTAGAGAGCCCTTAGGCCTCCTCCGTTTCACCTAATTGGATTGCCCCATCAATCGCTCCCTCAATAATTGACAGATATTGTTCCGGGCAAAGCCTTAGCTTCTGCCCTACTCTTTCGCGCAGCTTACTTTCCTGCCGCATAACAGTAGGATTAAAATAGCGCTCCATCGGCAGACCGCAGATTTTTACTAGCTGAATAATGACCGGCAGACTTGGAATCGTACCCTTATTTTCGATATTGGCAAGATACCGTGTGTCAACATTTACTTTTTCAGCTAAATCTTTTCGAGTAAGACGCTTCGCCTTTCGTGCCTCTTTTATATCTGCGCCAAAGGTTTCAAATCCCGGGCAGTCTTCAATTCTTGCCATTTTGCATCACCTGTTTACATTTTATAGTTCATGTGTCACAGGTTAAATGATGCAAAACGCTTTTTAATTAAACTTTATTGTTCATGCTTTACGCATTGTATTCTCTGGAAAATCGAAATATAATAGAATATGGAGGTGTGAGCATGAAAATCTTCATTATAGAAGATGAACCGGCAATCCGCGAGGAACTTGTTCAGCTTCTTCAAAAGTACGGCTACCAATGCGACAGCAGCGATGATTTTCACCACATTGTGCAAGCTGCTCTTTCATCAGGGGCTAACTTGATTCTCTTAGACATCAATCTGCCCTATCAGGATGGTTTCCAAGTGTGCAGAGAAATCCGACAGAAATCCAATCTTCCTATCATTGTACTTACCAGCAGAAACAGCGATTTTGACGAGTTGATGAGCTTGAACATCGGCGCAGATGATTATATTGCAAAGCCGTACAATGCACAGATTCTTTTGGCGCGAATCCAAAAACTTCTGGCTCGGACCTATGAAGTACAGGACAACATCGTTCTCACGCACAAAGGCTTGACCTTAAATTTGCTCAAGGCGGAAATCAGCTATCAAGGGAACAAAAAATCACTTACCAAAAATGAACTTGGAATTTTGCGCCTGCTTATGGTGAATAAGGGCAACATTATTCCCCGTGACGCTATTATTGATGAACTCTGGCAGAGTGAACAATTTATAGACGAAAACACATTGAATGTCAACATCGTTCGGTTACGGAAAGCACTGACCGAAATCGGTCTGCCGGACTATCTGGAAACGAAACGTGGTTTAGGGTATTGCGTATGAAGTTATCCGAGTATCTGCTTGACCGTATCTTTTCCCTGATTTGTATGCTGGTGGCTGCACTCGTGCTGCTTGCGCTCCTCTGGCTGATTGAAACACCTGCTGTGTTTATTCTGTTTGCCGAGGTGATTTTACTTGCAGCGTACAGTACAGCGCTGCTGTATGATTTTTTCCGCAAGCAGAGTTTTTATAATCTGCTTCAAAAAATGACAGAGCAGATGGACATAAAAACTCTTTTAGGCGAGTTAATGGTGCCGCCTCATTTTTTAGAGGGGCAGATTTTGGTGGACGTTCTGCGGTGCTGCAACAAATATCAGAACGACCAGCTTGCCTGTGCAGAGCAGGAGAACCGTGAATATCGGGAATACCTTGATTCATGGGTGCATGAAATCAAAACGCCTATCACCTCTGCCCGGCTGATCGTTGAAAATGAAAAGAATCCCACCACACTGCGAATTGACGATGAACTGCGGAAAATTGATGCTTATGTGGAGCAGGTGCTATATTACGCCCGCAGTACCGATGTTGAAAAGGACTTTAAGGTGGAGAAAACCACCTTGCAGGCATTGGTGTACGCTGCGCTAAAAACGTACTCAAAGCCGTTGATTCAGGTCGGTGGAAAGCCGGTTCTAAAGGAACTGGATATTCCCGTGGCCGCAGACAGCAAGAGCTGCACCTTTGTGATCGGACAGATTCTGTCCAACGCTATCAAGTATCGGAAAGATAATTTACAAGTTGAATTTTCAGCCAGAGCAGAGAAAAACACGGTATCTCTTTTCATTTCCGATAATGGCATTGGTGTTTCTGCTGCCGACTTGCCGCGCGTGTTCGACAAAGGCTTTACCGGTGAAAACGGCCGCCGTTATTCCAAATCAACCGGCATTGGTTTGTACTTGAGCCAAAGGCTATGTCGAAAAATGAATATCTCACTTTCTATTTCCAGCGTTCCGGGACAGGGAACGACTGTGACGATGGTTTTTCCTACGGAAAGCTATTTGCAGGCGGCGGGGCTGTAAAGCCTCGCTTTTTTCAACCTTACATTTTGGTAATACAAATGTAATCCAATTTAATGGCATCGGAAAATTCCTTGTGGTAGAGTAAAAGCACAAAAGCAAAGCGCTTTTGAGAAAGGAGCCTGACCTATGGGCGATACGATCTTACGGGTGGATGACATCCAAAAATTTTACGGTAACAAAGGCAACCTGACAAAAGCCATCGACCACATTTCTTTTTCTGTTCGCAAAGGAGAATTTCTCGGCATCATGGGTGCTTCCGGCTCTGGCAAAACCACCTTGCTGAACTGCATTTCCACGATTGATACCGTCACCAGCGGTCATATCTATGTAGAAGAAAAGGACATCACGATGCTGCATAGAGCACAGCTTGCAGATTTCCGTGGAAAAAAGCTGGGGTTTATTTTCCAGAATTTCAATCTTCTGGACACCTTGACCGCCTATGAAAATATTTCTCTGGCCCTTTCCATCGCAGGTGCCAAACCCAGTGAAATAGAGCAGCGTATTCCACAGATTGCCCAAGCGCTGAACATTCAGGATGTATTGGGTAAATACCCCTATCAGATGTCTGGCGGTCAGCAGCAGAGAGTAGCTGCTGCAAGAGCGATGGTGACAAATCCCGCCATCGTACTGGCAGATGAGCCGACCGGCGCACTGGATTCCAATTCTTCCCGAATGCTGTTGACAATGTTGACCGAATTGAATGAACGGCTTTCAGCAACGATTCTCATGGTAACGCATGACGCTTTTTCTGCCAGCTATTGCAATCGCATTTTGTTTATCAAAGATGGGCAGGTGTTCAACGAACTGCATCGTGGGACGGATACGCGCAAAGAATTTTTCACAAAAATTCTGGAAGTAGTTTCCGTCTTGGGAGGTGAACAGAGTGAACACATGTAAGCTGATTTTCCGAAATGTGTGCAAGAACATTCGTGACTATCTGATTTACTTTCTTACGCTGACCCTTTCGGTCAGTTTGTTCTATGCGTTCAATTCCATTTCTGACCAACCGGCTTTTTCCAATATGGGCATGACCGGCACGCTCTTATATCGTCAACTCGGCATTATGCTTTCTACGCTTTCCACTATGATTGCGGTTATTCTGGCTTTTCTGATTCTTTATGCCAATCAGTTTTTATTGAAACGTCGCAAAAAGGAATTAGGCGTGTATATGATGCTCGGCATGAAAAAAGGGCGTATTTCCCGGTTGTTTGCAGGCGAAACGCTTTGTGTTGGCATCATTGCGCTGGGCACAGGATTGCTTTTGGGCTTTTTCTTTTCGCAAGGGTTTTCTTTGATTGCATTGCGGCTTTTTGCAATCAATCTTGAAAAGTTTCGGATCGTGTTTTCAGCCGGAGCGCTTCGCCAGACCGTGTTGTGTTTCACAATCATCTTTTTTATCGTCATGCTTTTCAATATTCGGTCTGTCACCAATGTTAAATTGATCGACCTATTGACGGACGGCAGAAAAAACGAAAGTATGCAGACTGAAAACCGTATCTTACCGGTTTGTCTGTTCCTGCTCTCGCTGCTTTGCATCGGAATTTCTGCCGCGCTGTTCAACAAAAACGGGATTCTGCCATCGCATGAAAATAATCTGTTCCAGTTGGCAGCGGCGGCATTGGTCGCGGGAACTTTTCTGCTGTTCTACTCGCTGTCAGCCGTTTTCATGCAAGCAGCAAGTGCAAGGAAATGCTTTTATCTTGAAGGTCTGAATACGTTCCTTGTCCGTCAGATTGGCAGCAAAATCCGAACCAATTATCTTGTGGTAACGGTTGTATGCGGATTGCTGACCATCACGATCTGCGCCGTGTCGATTGGCGCAAGCACAGCGCTTGCTATGAACAAAATGTCCCAATCTGCAACACCCTATGATTTGAACGTGCTTTCCAATGTTTCTGTTGATGGGGACAGCGATATTGCTGCCTATCTCGCTGCACACGATATTACCATAAGCAACTACGCCAAAGCTACAGAGCAAATCAGTGTTTACGAGGCCGATATGACCTACTCTGAACTATTTGAAGGACAGAAAGTCAAATTTTGGCCGATTGATGAAAAAGTTCCTGACAGCAAGGTTTCCGTAATCTCCATTTCGGACTTGAATCGTGCCTTATCCATGCAGAACAAAGCACCCGTCACGCTGAACGATGGCCAATACCTGTTGAACTGCAACTACAATGGAACGTATCGGTATGTTGCTGCTGCATTGCAGAGCCACCCGGAAATCACGGTTGGCGGGGCGACTTTACAGCGTGCAGAAGATAACGTTTTGCAGGAAACATACGTTATGACTTCGGTTGGTAATAATGACCGCGGCACCTTGATTGTTCCCGATTTCGTCACCGCTTCTCTTGAAAAAGACGTAAATGTGCTTTTGGTGCAATATAAACCAGATGCAGATTCCAATGAAGTTCTGCAAAAGATGATTCCGATTGGATTGGATAGTACACACGGCTATCGGTATGCCGAAAAGAACATGATGTATGAGACGTTCTACGGCCTTGATGCCTTGGTGAGCTTCCTTTGCTGCTATATCGGGTTGGTCTTTTTGCTGATTTGCGCCGCACTTCTGGCGTTAAAACAGCTTACCGAAACGACCGACAATGTGTATCGTTATGGCTTGCTGCAAAAGCTGGGTGCAGGACACAGACAAATCAATCATACGCTTTTTGTGCAGACAGTCGTGTTCTTTGCCATTCCGCTAGTCGTCGCTGGCGTGTATTCTGCTTTCCTGATTGGCAAAGCAATGGCTGTGGTGGAAGAATTTATGAATATCCATATCGCAACCAATATCGGACTGACAATCGTTCTTTTTCTGCTTGTCTACGGAAGTTATTTCTTTGCAACGTATCTTTCCTGTAAACGTATTGTCACAGAACAGCGAGAATTGGAGGTCTAAATTATGTTGCCAGAAAATGTAAACTGGAATGCCGTATTGCAAAGCATCACCGACACATGGTTCCCTTTAATTGGTATGGTCGCCGCAATTATTTTAGTTGCCATAATCGTCCATGTAATACAAAAGAATAAAAAGTAAAACACCTGCCGCACGACGGCAAAAGAAAAAAGCCGTCGTACAGCAGAAGAATTTTAACACGCCTATTTTGAACCGGTGGCTTTTGAGTAATCAAAGCCGCCGGTTCTTTTTGTCTGCTAAATAGTTTTATCGTACATACGGTGGCGCTGAGAGGACACCGCTATGTGCTTGCCGTTTTATAGTTTTCGACCCTCTGACTCATCAAAAAAAGTCTGGTCATCTGTGGGGATTCTGCTACCTTAAAACATGAACTTTCTGTTCATGTTCGTGTTCCTTATTCTTCTTATTTGCCTATCCACGCTTTGTGGATAGGCACTTTTTGTTGCCGTGGTCCTCCAGCCTCCATCAGTTTGAAAAACTCAATCTGATGGAGGTAAAGCATGGCTTACAACAAGGCCAGAGCCGAAAAGGAATGGCTCGAATGGAAAAACAAAGAGGAAACCCAACTGCGAGAATTGGGTGTTGACGAGGATACTATTCAGTTCCTACACACCTATGATTGGGAGATGTTCAAGGCTGACAGGAACTATCGGCAACGGCACATCAATATAGGCACAATCCCGGAAATCGTGTCTGAGGATTCCTCTACCACACCGCGCAGCGTAGAGGATTTTCTCGACAATATCGAAGATGAACGCTTGTATCGGCTTCTTCGGGAAGTTGATTCACAGACTCTGCAAATGCTCTTTCTCAAAAGCCTTGGCTATACCGCAAAGGAAATCGAACAGAGAATCGGTATGCCGGAGTCTATGGTACATAATCGAATCAGCCGTCTGCGGAAAAAATATAAAAAAGATTTATAAAAATCAGAGGTTTTCCCTGTTCTCCGTGGCTATCTGGATGAAGGGGCGAATCAGCCACTTCTTAAAAATCACAAGTCAAGGAGTGTTTTCTATGCCAATCAGTAGCCAAGTTTCCGATATGTTGCCACATTACCACGATACCCTAATGCTTTTGAAAAAGTACCGTGACATTGCGTGGATCGTAGAGGTCTCCAGCCGCAATCTGCAAGAGGAATTTCGCGCAGAATACGGCTGTCCCGGCAGGGATGTTCTTAACAGTCTTGCACTTAACAAGACCGATGCCAGCCTTATGGATTGCTCCCAGTCTTTGGAACATAGCGCGAAGATGCTGCACATTATTGATTCCGCCGTTGATCTGATTCGGGAAAAGCACAAAAATCACTACCGATGTAACGGTATCAAATATAATCAGCGAAAGATAAACAAGAGTTCCGATAAACACCTTATATCCTGTTGAATCCGTATGAAAAAACAGACTATAACAGATAACAAGAATAACAGCAATTA
>ERZ857965.2693-NODE-2693-length-14489-cov-3.610711_pt1 | contig 14489 bp, 7 predicted proteins | sample MGYA00519758_ERZ857965 | MGnify/ENA primary metagenome ERZ857965 (study PRJEB31778, sample SAMEA3449381) | human gut metagenome | biome: human gut; feature: human-associated habitat; material: faeces | place: United Kingdom | collected 2010/2012 ... | reverse complement strand
GCGTGTTCCCCAGTCTGAAGGAAAACCTTCTCTGCCTGTGTCTGGGGCTTTTGATGCTCGCGCTGGGGCTTTTCGTATTTTATAAAAAGCAGGACAAGTTCGTCCTGTATGTCTGAGCGGAGGTGCGCCATGGGCAGCGTTATTAAAGTCAACGATGTTTCGATGATGTTCAATCTCAGCTCGGAGAAGATCGACAGCATCAAGGAATACTTCATCAAGGCTGTGCGCCGGGAGCTCCATTTTCAGGAGTTCTGGGCGCTGCGGGACATATCGTTCACGCTCGAAAAGGGCGATTCTCTCGGCATCGTCGGGCTGAACGGCTCCGGCAAGAGCACGCTTTTGAAAATCGTCTCCGGCATTTTGAAGCCGACCAAGGGCACGGTGGAGACCTGCGGGAGCATCGCTCCCCTCATCGAGCTCGGCGCGGGCTTTGACGCCAACCTTTCCGCGCGCGAGAACATCTATCTCAACGGCGCGATCCTCGGCTACAGCCGCGCGTATATGTCCGAGCGGTTCGACGAGATCATCGAGTTTGCCGAATTGCAGGACTTTGTGGACACCGCCGTGAAGAACTATTCCTCCGGCATGGTGGCGCGTCTCGGCTTTGCCATTGCGACGATGAACGTGCCGGACATTCTCATCATCGACGAGATCCTCGCCGTCGGCGACTATAAATTTCAGGAGAAGAGCTTCGCGCGCATGCAGGAGATGATCGCCTCCGGCGCAACGGTCGTTTTCGTCTCCCACTCGATCGAGCAGGTGCAGAAGATCTGCAAAAAGGCTCTCTGGCTCGAGCACGGCCATATGCGCATGCTCGGCGATGCGGACGCCGTGTGCGGGGAGTATATGCGCGCATGAGTACCGCCGCACCGAAGAAAAAGCGCGTCCTTTTTATCATCAACCAGTTCTTCAAGGGCGGCGCGGAAACGGCGCTCGTGAATCTTCTGCGCACGATGGACAGCGCGCGCTTTGACGTCGATCTTCTCATCTTTGATATGATCGACCTGCCGGGCAGTCTCTCCCTCATACCGGAGATCCCGGACTGGGTGCACGTCATCAACGTGGCCGAAAACGAAAAAAAGACCGCGTTCGTGAAAAAGGCCGTCTTCAAGCTTGAGCGGAAGCTCACCGGCACGCAGCCGTTCCGCCGCGGCGCCATCCGCTATCTGCAAAACCAATACTACGACGCCGCCATCTCCTACGGCGAGTGGTTTTCGAGCGCGCTCTGCGCGCGCTATGCCGCGGCACGGCGCAAATATGTCTGGATCCACGCAGACATGGACAAGGCCTCCTTTCTCCACCCGGACATTCTGCGCTTTGAAGCGCAGTTCGACGGCTTTCTCTTCGCCTCCCGCCACTCGATGGAGGGGGCGGTGAAAAAATATCCGCAGCTCGCCTCCCGCTCGTCCGTGCTTCCGAACCGCGTGGACAGCGAGAAGATCATCGCCATGAGTGAGGAACCGCTGCCCGTCTCTCTGCCGGAGGACGGTCTGCCGCTGCTCGTGACGGTCGCAAACGTGCGTGAGGAGAAAAACCATCTGCGGCAGGTCGCGGCGATGCAGCGGCTCTTTTCCGAGGGGCTGCGGTTTCGCTGGGTGAACATCGGCTCGCTTGCCAACGCCCCGCTCGTGGAAAAGCTCCGGCTTGCGGTGCGGGATGCGGGGCTTGAAGACTATTTCACGCTGACCGGCCCGCTCGACAACCCCTACGGCGTGATGCGCCGCGCCGACGCCGTGTGCGTCCTCTCCGACCATGAATCGTGGTCGATGGTCATCACGGAGGCAAAGGCGCTCGGCGTGCCGGTGATCGCAACGCGCACCTCCGGCGCGCTCGAACAGATCGAAGACGGCAAAAACGGCGTCCTCTGCGGCTTTTCCGATGAAGAGATCGCCGAAAGCCTCCGCGCCTTTCTCACCGGCGGCACGGCGGAGACAATGCGCCGGGACGCGAAACGTCCAGCCGCCGAAACATCCCGGGACACACTGGAAGCGCTATTGGAAAACGACACGAAAAAGGCTCTCTATGTATTCGACGATATAAACTACGCGAGCGGCGCCCGCGCCGCGGCGCTCGCGCAGGCGCGTGCCGTGTCCGGCGTAGCGGAGGTATGGCTCTATTCCGCTGAGCCGTGCCGGGACGCCGCGCTCCGACAGGAGTTCCGGCTGCTTGAGATCCCCGACGGTGGGGGGCTGCGGCTGCTCTCGCGCCCGGCGCGGCAGGTGCTGCGCGACGGGGACGTATCCCTCGCCGGAAAACTTCTCCGGCTCGCCTACGCGGTGCTCGCGCACATCGGGCTCGAGTCTGTGCTGCCGAAAGCGCTGCTGCGGCGGAACATGGCCGCGGCGTTTGAGACCTTCGACACGATCTTCGTCGTGAGCGAGGCCTCCAAAATGCGGGAATTTGTCTCCCGCTGCCGCCATCCGGGAAAGATCCAGTGGATCCACACGGACTACGCCGCCTGGCGGGAGCTGAACGAATGGACGCGCGCCGTTACGAAAAACGACGCCGCGCTCTATCGCCGGTTCGACGCGATCGTCTGTCTCAACAAGACGCTACGCGAGAAGTTTCTCGCCGTATATCCGCAGTTCGCGGACAAGACGCTCGCCGTGCCGAACCCGGTGTTCCGCGGCGAGATACGCGAGCGCGCCAAAGCGCCGCTCACGGTACCGGTGGACGAGCGGGTCTGCAATCTCATCACCATCGGGCGGCTCGAGCGCGAAAAGCGCTATGACCGGCTGCTCGATATCGCCGCGGAGCTGAAAAAGCGCGGCTTCGCGTTCCGTTGGTACTTTGCCGGCAGCGGGCCGCAGTTCGAGGATATCCGGCGGCGGCGCGACGCGCTCGGTCTCGGCCCGTGCGTGACGCTGACCGGATATATGGAAAACCCGTGTCCCCTGCTCGCGCGGTGCGACGCGCTCGTGCTCTTTTCGGAGTATGAGGGCACGCCCGTCACGATCGACGAGGCCAAAACGCTCGGCGTGCCGGTCATCGCCAACGACGTCGGCGGAGTAAGGGAGATGCTCGAAGACGGGCGGTACGGCAAAATTACAAGCGACGACAACGGCTTCATCAAACTTATCACTCAGCTATAGAAGGAGATCCAGGGATGGCGAAAATTATTTTTACGGTCGACAACATAAACTACAAAGGCGGCGGACATTTCGCCACGTTTAAGATCGCCAACTATCTTTGCAGCTGCGGCCACGGGGTCATTTTGTACTCTCCCGTTAAAGCGGAAGCATCGGTGCGCGCGGAGCTTGCTGACGGAATCGTGGTCTCACAAAGAGCCTCTTTTTCCGATGCCGACTATATCGTCGTTCCGTTTGAGAATTCAGCCTTCTTTGAAAAAATCGCAAACCTCAAAACCCGCGCAAAGAAGATCCAGTGGATACACATCGATTACGACGTCTGGAAGAACGTCGTGCAGGACGATACGGAGCGCAGAAGGCGGCTGCTCACAGCCTATGACAGGATCGTTTTTGTTTCGGAACATAACCGGAACAACTTCTTGAAGTATTTCCCCGAACACGCAGAAAAAAGCACGGTAGTATACAATTTCGTAGATTCTGACAAAATCCGCGCTATGGCAGCCGATGCAGTCGATGCGGAACTTTTCTCTAAGAAAACGTCCAATTCGCTGACCGTTGTTCTGCCCGGACGGCTGGAAGAGCAGAAAGCCTTTCACCGGATGCTGGACGCCGCCAAAGTACTGAAAGAGCGTGGATTGAATATTGAATGGCTGATTTTAGGACGCGGATATGAATACGATTCCCTTCTGCAGAAGAAGGAGCGCTACGGTCTGGACAATGTGCATTTTCTCGGCTTTCGGCAAAACCCGTATTCCTACATGAAGGCCGCCGACGTAACGGCGATTTTATCGGAATACGAAGGTCTCGCTCTCACCGTAGCAGAGAGCCTTACCGCCGGAACGCCGGTGCTGTCCACCCGCACCGGCGGTGTGGCGGAACTGCTTCCGGACGAATACGGCTGGATTATAGAAAATGACCTTTTGTCGATTATAGACGGAATGACCGCCATTTACGATGACCGGAAATTGCTGGAAGAAAAGAGAACTGCTCTTCGCTCCTATGCGTACAACAACGAACGAATCAAAGAAAGTCTGGACGCACTTTTCCAGACCTCCGAAGAAAGAGGCCGCGCCGTGATGCACACGCAAACTATCTACTCCTCCAAAACGCCGGATATTTCCGTCATTATCCCGGTATACAACACCGCCGACTATCTCCCGGAGTGCCTTGACTCTGTGGTGGGACAGACTTTCGATAGCTTTGAGATCATTATCGTTAATGACGGCTCGACAGACAAGTCGCAGACGATCATCGATGACTATGTATATCAGTTTTCTGACCGTATCCGGGCGTTCACCATACCGAACGGCGGGCTGGGCAACGCGCGCAATTACGGTATCGGCAAAGCCCGCGGAAAATATCTTGCATTCGTTGATTCCGACGATTTTATCCACTGCGATATGCTCAAAAAAATGTATGAAGCCGCACGGCAGCACAATGCCGACTGCGTGATGGCGGATTATATTGCCTTCTGGGACGACGGGCGGCAAGAGCTCGTCCGCTCCGTTGAGTTTCCTGACGCCGGACGGCCGGATATTATGAAATACTCCGCCAAGTACGGCACAGTGAATATCTGCACAAAGCTGGTCGCGCGCGAGCTTTTCGATATCATCCGCTTCCCTACCGGATTCTACGAGGATCTCGCCACGACGCCGATCCTTCTGAGCTGGGCCAAAAACGTCTCCTATCTCCGCGAGGGGCTCTATTTCTACCGCCAGCGCGTCGGTTCCATCACGTCGATAAAATCCGGCGACAAGCGCCTGCTCGACTGCTATGCCGCGTGGGATCGTATCCGCGAACACGCCAACCCTCTCTTTGAAAAGGAAATACAGTTTGCGGTATACTGGAGCCTCAACTTTTTCTGCACCAATTTTCTCGATGACTTCACAAAGCAGTCCAAGGATTACTATGACCGGAACCGGGACTATTTCCGCGGAAACGCTTATATTGCCGACGCGATCCGTGAAGAGACATTTCTGGATTTTGAGCATTTGGACACGATCCCGAAAATCATCCATTACTGCTGGTTCGGCAACGGGGAGAAAAGCGAGCTCATTCAAAAATGCATGGATTCCTGGAAGAAGTACGCCCCGGATTTTGAGATCATGGAGTGGAATGAATCCAATTGCGACATTCACACAAACCGGTATGTGGAAGAAGCGTACGAAAAGAAGCAGTATGCCTTTGTTTCCGATTATTTTCGGTTAAAGGCGTTGTACGATCACGGTGGCGTTTACATGGATACAGACATGGAACTTCATCAGCCGCTGGAAAGTTTTCTCTATGCGAAAGCGTTCTTTGCTTTTGAAACACCTCTCTTCATTCACGCCGGTATTTTGGGTGCCGAAAAAAACTGCGGGCTCATTGGTGAACTGCGCCGCTCGTATGAAGAAGACACTTTCGATCTGACAGAGTGTCCCGGAGAGGACTTCACGATCCCACGCCGTCTTACGCAGCTTCTCATCAAACGGACGAACCTGCAATTGAACGGAAAATCACAGCTTTTGGAAGGTAACATCCGTGTATTCAGCGCCAATCGTATGACTGTGAATATGCACGACGGGAGATGTGTCTGCGAGCACCATTACGAGGGCAGTTGGCTAAGAAAGGATAATGGTCCAGCTCCGGATTATACATACGAAGTTTTGAAGCACTACTTCACATGGGATCTGCTGCACGGAGACAACGACATATCTCTCCCCGGTGATACGGCGCAGCTTCTAACATACTACAAAAGCGAATGCGATCGCTACGAAAACTCCACCTGTTGGAAGATCACCAAGCCGCTCCGCATTCTCGGAGATTTTCTGAAAAAGATTTTCCGACGCAATGAAGTCTCCTGACCGAAACGCATTATCGGAGTACAGGTTATGAAAAAAAGCAAAAACTATCTCGCATTGCCGGCCATCGTTCTGGCTGCGCTTTATCTCACCTTTCTGGTCGACCTCCAAACACTGGAGACCGCGATGCAGCGGGTGTTTATCTTCTGCTATTTTGTGGTCATGGGCGTGCTGGCATGCTTTTTGAAGGGCAAATACGCCGAGGGAAAGCCGTTCCCGCTCCAAAGCCGGATCGCCGCGGCGCTGCTCGCCGCGCTGCTCGTCGGCGCGGGCTGGAACACATTTCTGCCGCATGTGCGCTTCCCGCTGGAAGGCTCGCACATGTACGCGCTTTGGGAAAAGCTGCTCTATACGCTCGGCGCGTGGTGCGTTGTGTTCTACTTTGCGCAGCTCGCGCTGCTGTTTCTCGCCCGCCCCATGGAAAAGCGCGGCTGGACGGAGCGACAGAAAGTGCTCGCCTTTCTTCTCATGGGAAACTTTGTGTTTCTCTTTTTCACGAGCGAGCGCATCCAGCCGACGCATCTGACGCAGGGCTTTCTCCTGCTGCTGACGGTCGCTTCTGTCTGGTGCTTCAACCGGAAGAGCAGCTGTATGGAAAAGTACCGCACAAAGGGCTCCCGTGCCGCCATTGAGATAATCGCCGTTTATGCCTCGCTTGCGAGCTTCGCGCAGCGCTTCTTTCTGGACGGCAACACGAGGATGCATTTTTCGCTGCCGGGACTCTTTTATGTTTTGAGCGGTATTCTCTGGTTTATCCCCGTTATCTGGCTGCTGCTGTTCGCGCTGGAATGGCTCTCCGCCCGCCCCCGCACGCTGCCGAAGCCGGGAAGCCGGAAGAAGGCGCTGTGCGTTCTTCTTATTGCACTGCTTCTCTGTCAGGTCTTTGTGCTCTGGGTCGAATGGCCGGGCGGTTTTGCCAACGATTCGATTTATCAATACCGTCAGGCGATGGGTGAACTCCCGCTGAGCGACGATCATCCGGTGCTGGATACGCTGCTCATGCGTGCTGTTCTGACGGTCTTTCCGCATCCCGCCGCGCTCACGGCGGCGCAGCTGCTGCTCTTCTCGCTTGTGCTGTGCGCGTTCCTCATGATGGGGTACGACCGCGGCATGCCGCTGCCGCTGCTCGTATTTCTCGGGTGCTTCTTTGCGCTGATGCCGAATCAGGTGCTCAGCTGGACGAACGTACTAAAGGATTTTCCGTTCACGCTCGCGCTGCTGTGGGGCACTTACCTTCTCTTGCAGCTCGCGCTCAATACGCCGCGCAGCCGGAAATGGCCGTTTTACGTCTGTCTTGCGCTGGACATCTTTCTCGTGTCCCTCCTGCGGCACAACGGCGCCGCGCCCGCGGCGGCAATAGTCCTGCTCTGCATCGTGCTCACCGTCCGGCGCTATGAGCAGGTGAAGCTCCGCGCGCTTACGGCGGCGGTACTTGCCGCGGTGTCGTTCGGCGTATTCAAGGGGCCGGTCATGACGGCACTCAATGTTGCGCCGGTGTCGCTCTCGCCGTTCACGACGCTTTTCTGCGCCGTCGGCTCGTGCGTGAATAAGGATCTGCCGCTCTCCGAGGAAGCGGACGCGATTTTGGAAAAGGCGCTCCCGCTCGAGGACTGGCACGATTATTACGCCCGCTATTACGGCCATGATTTCTATTACTGGGGCCGTCCGGAGGGGAGCGTTCCCTATACGCCGACGGAGGTAACGACGCCGGATATCCTCCGGGTCTACGGCGAAGCGCTATGCAAGTATCCGGATGTGATACTAAAGGACCGCATCGACGGGTGCGACATTCTCTGGGATGTCGCGGAACCGGAGGACAGCTTCAACGCAAAGTCCTTCTGTCTTGTGTATGACCGGGACTGGATGGCGCAGTACGTCGATATGGCCGATTACTACGATGCGGACGACGGCGTGCTCCGCGATTACCGGCAGAACTTCTTCACCAAAGCCTACCTCCGGCTGACCGGAACGCCCCGGAACAGCGTGGTGGACATTCTGCTCTGGCGCACGGGCGCGTATCTGATCGCGTTCTGGGTGCTGCTGCTCTTCTGGCGGAAAAACGGTATGCAGCGTTTCCGCTCCGCAGCCGTGCCGTTCCTCGGCAATCTCATCATCTCCGTGCTGTATGTTTACCACCAGAGCTTCCGGTACGTCTTCTTCGTGCAGGTGTGCGTGCTCGCGCTCCTCTTCGCCACGGTCGTGTGCAGACCGCGGCCGCCGCAGCCGGAAGAAGAATAAAAAATGACCGCCGCGTTTCCGGTGTTTCGGAAACGCGGCGGTCGATTTTCTCAGGAGTCTTTTTTATCGACGCGGTATTTTTTCTTGAAGAAGCTCGCGCGGATGCCGAGCTCCTTGCCCTTGACGAGGCGGGCGAAGTTCTTCCGGTGCTTCCAGAAGATGAGCGCGACCGTGGCGGCCATGATCGCAATGTCCCAGCCGCTCCGTCCCGTGAGGATGCACCAGACGAGATACCCCACGCTCGCCGAGAGCGTGCCGATGAACATATAGTCCGTGATGAACGTGATGACCGCGACGCCCGCCACAAGGATAAGAAACAGCCGCCAGTCGAGCGCGAGCGCGCTGCCAAGCAGCACCGCGATGCCCTTGCCGCCCTGGAATTCCAGATAGAACGGATAGAGATGCCCCGCCACGCACGCCGCCATCGTCACGGTCTGGATGGAGGGCGAGCTGTGGAACAGAAATCCCGCCAGCCATACCATGAGCGCCGATTTGAGCGCGTCGCACAGAAACACGACCGCCGCGACGCCCGAGCCCATCGTCCGCCCGGCGTTCGTCGTCCCGGCGTTGCCGGAGCCCTTCGTGCGGATATCAAAGCCGCGCTTCTTCGCCAGCAGCCACGCAAAATTCACCGCTCCGGCCAGATAGCCCGCGAGAATGCAGAACACATACGGAAGAACGGTTTTCAAAAAAGTCTGCATGAATGCGATCCTTTCGCAGATACATAAAGAAATTTATATACTTCGGCATACTACTATGTGATATCACAGTATAAAGATTTTGTCAACGAACATATCCGCGCTATTGTCTTTTTCGGCAGAAAGGTACTTGCGTTTCCGCGCCTCAGCGGGTAAACTGTATCTGTATTTAAATTATGTAACCCAATTCAATACGGAGGTAGTATATGTACTGCACAAAAAAAATTGCGTCGGATCTTGTCTGGGTCGGCGCGAACGACCGCCGTCTCGCCATGTTTGAGGGCATATATTCCGTTCCGGCGGGCGTTTCCTATAACTCCTATCTTCTCACGGACGAGAAGACCGTCCTCTTCGACACGGTCGATAAGGCCGTGAGCCGCACCTTCTTTGAAAATCTGGAGCACGAGCTCGGCGGGCGGCCGCTCGACTATGTGATCGTACACCACATGGAGCCGGACCACTCCGCCACGCTCTCGGAGCTGCTGCTGCGCCACCCGGAAACCACGGTCGTCTGCAACGACAAGACCGCCGTGATGATCGCGCAGTTTTTCGGCAAAGACGCCGTGAAGAACATGCAGCTCGTCAAGGAGGGCGACGTGCTCTCCGCTGGCGCGCACGAGCTCACGTTCTATCTTGCCCCGATGATCCACTGGCCGGAGGTCATGATGACCTACGACAAGAGCGCGCACACGCTCTTCACCGCGGACGCCTTCGGCGTTTTCGGCGCGCTCAACGGCGCGATCTTCGCCGACGAGGTGGATTTTGACCGCGACTATCTCAAGGAGGCACGCCGGTACTATACGAACATCGTCGGCAAATACGGCGTGCAGGTGCAGAATCTCTTCAAGAAGATCGCGGGTCTGGACATTCAGATGCTCTGCCCGCTGCACGGCTTCGTCTGGCGGCGTGATCTCGGATATATTCTGGAAAAGTACAACCTCTGGAGCACCTATACGCCGGAGGACAAGGGCGTGATGATCGCGTACGCCTCGATCTACGGCAACACGGAAAACGCCGCCGAGATCCTCGCCTCGAAGCTGCGCGAGCGCGGTGTGCGCACCGCGATGTACGACGTGTCCGTCACCCCGGCCTCGGACATCATCGCCGAGTGCTTCCGGTGGAGCCATCTGGTATTTGCCTCGGCGACGTACAACGGCGGCATTTTCGTCACGATGGACGAGCTGCTGCGCGATATCGCCGCGCACAATCTCCAGAAGCGCACCGTCGCTTTTATGGAAAACGGCACGTGGGCGCCCGTCAGCGCGCGGCAGATGGCGGCGATCCTCGCCCCGCTCAAGAGCATGACGGTGCTCGAGAAGAGCGTCGCGATCCGCTCCTCGCTCACCGAAGGGCAGCTCGCTGAGATCGAAGCGCTCGCCGATGCGCTTGCGGAGGGCATCCGGTAAAAACTGGCAACGAAAAATAACAAAAATTCCGAGCGCGGAGGAAACCTTTTGACCTCGCCGCGCGTCTTATAGTCAGAAAGCAAGCGGCAGGGCTATGCGCCGCGCCGTTTTCAAGGAGGTACTTTGTTATGACAAAGAAACTGATGGCTCTTCTGCTCGCCGTGCTGATGGCAGTATCGCTGCTGCCCATGCCGGCGATGGCAGGCGACGCCCAAGTCATCACGGACCTTTCGGGCATTTCCGCGGGAGGATCCTATGTTGTCGATAAATCCGTCAAGGATATCGTCCTCTCCGCGCCGCTTACGCTCGACAAGGACGTGACGCTCGAGCTGACCGGTCAGACGGTCACGCTCAAGCTCGCCGACGGCGAGAGCTATGCCGACGCTTCCGTTTTCCATGTGGAGAGCGGCAGTCTGACGCTCAAGGGCTCCGGCACGGTCAAGGTGCCGGACAACGCCTCCGGCATCGTCGTCGCGAAGGACGCCGCCGTGACCATCTCGGGCGAGGTCAGCATCTCCGGCGGCGCTTCCGGTGTGAAGGCCGTTGTCGGTGCTTCCGGCGTGAAGATCCGCGTGAATACGCTCGGCAAGATCGAGTCGGCAAACGGCATCAACCTGTCCGGCGCTTCCGGCGAGATCAAGATCGCCTCCGGCACGGTCAAGGGCAGCGTCTGCGCCATTGCCCCCGATAAGGACAACGCGCTCACGCTCGGCAAGATGCTCGACGGCTCCACGCTCTACATCGGCGGCACGGCCGCCACGGAGGAGCAGCTCGCCGCCGCTCCCACTGCCGAAATGAAGGAGCTTGTTTTTGACGACGGCAAAGCCCCCGCGCTGACTATTTCCTCCGCCGTGCGCACCTCGGAGACCGAGGGCAGCGTCACCTTCACTGCCTCGAAAGCCGGTACATACTACTACCAGCTCGACGGCGAACCCGCTTCCGCGGCGGACATCATGAAGGACGAGGCGAAGGCCGAGCTCGTCCGCGGCGCGAATACCATCTCTCTCAAGGATCTCGACGCCAACGCCCACACCGTCTACATTGCCGCGAAGGACGCCTTCGGCCATACGACCGAGCTTCTGACCGCAGCGATCCCCGCGGTGCTCGCCGCGCCGACCGCCCCCGTCTGGGACGGCAAGAAGGCCGCGTGGACCGGCGTGGAGGGTGTGAATGATTACACCGTGCAGCTCTATCTGGGCTCCGACGCCTACGGCGATCCCATCCCCGTAAATGGTGCGTCCGCTACGGATGATCTCTCCGACGTGATGAAGGACGACGGCGTTTACACGTTCGCCGTGCGTTCCGTCGGCGCGAACACCGTCGGCGCGTGGTCTGAGCGCAGCGCCGAAACGGTGCGCGACACCGCCGCCCCCATCCTCACGGTGCCGGCCGACGGCGTCAAGCGCACGGCGCAGGACACCGCCACCGTCGCCTTCGTCTCCAACGAGGACGGCAAGCTTTACTATGTTCTCAACGACGATGCCGCCGATGTATTCACCTCCGGCAGCACCATGGCGCTCACGAAGGGCGAGGACAACACGCTCACGCTCACCGGCCTTGCCGACAGCGCCGCCGTCGTCGTCCGCTACGCCGCCGAGGACGGTCTCGGAAACCGCGGCGAAGTGCAGACCGTGACCGTGCCGCTCTATCTCGCGGCCCCCGTCACGCTCACCTGGGTGAACGGCACCTCCACCGCGATGTGGTCGGAAGTCCCCGGCGCTGCGTCCTACTGCGTGCAGCTCTATAAGGACGGCGCGGAGGTCACGCCTGCCGTCACCGCGGATACGACCAGCTACACCTTCACGCTGGAAGAGTCCGGTTCCTACACCTTCAAGGTGCAGGCCCTCAACGGCGATATTCTGAGCGCGTGGTCGGAAGCGAGCGGCGCTCTCGCCATCGATAAGACCGCGCCCGCCATCTCCGGCGAGAGCGCGAGCCGCACGGACGCTTCCAACGGCTCCGTGACCTTCACCTCCGACGAGGCCGGCAAGGCCTACTACATCGTCGGCGGCGAGAAGCCTACGCAGGATGCTCTTCTTGCCTCGGCAAACGTGAAGGACATCGCCTCCGGCGAAACGAAGATCGATTTCTCCGGTCTCGGCGCCGAAGCAACGAACGTGTATCTTATGGTCGTGGACGCCGCCGGGAACAAGAGCGACGTTAAGACCGTGAAAGTTCCCGTATATCTCGCAAAGCCCACCACGATCACCTGGGTCAACAACACCGCGACCGCCATGTGGAACGCCGTGTCCGGCGCGGAAGCCTATAACATCCAGCTTCTCCGCGACGGCAGCGATTACGGCAACGTGATCGTCGTCAACGGCGGCTCCGTTACGACCTCGGACCTTGCGCCCCACATGAACGACGACGGCGTTTACACCTTCCGCGTGCAGGCGGCCGCCGCCGGAACGCAGAGCGAGTGGTCGGACGCTTCCGCCACGAGCTATAAGCGCGACACCCAGAAGCCCACCATCAAGGGCGAGCCCTCCAAGCGCATCGACGCGAAGACCGCGGAGTTCTACTTCACCTCCTCCGAAGATGGAACGTATTACTACATGGTTGGCAGCGTGAACGGCGGTGTTCCGACCGCGGAGCAGATCGCCGACGACAAGAACCCGCACGGCGGCTGCACCAACGCCCGCACTACCATTAAGCTCAGCGATATCGCCGATACGAACGCCCGCAAGGTCTATGTCGTTGTGCGCGATAAGAGCGGCAATCTGAGCGACGTGTTCACGATCACCGTTCCCGCCTACAGCGCGCAGCCGACGCCCACCCCGACGCCGGCCCCGACCGCGACGCCGACGCCCGCTCCCAAGACCTACACCGTGACGCTTCAGGGCGGCACCGGCTATACCATTGCCGCGACCGGCGGCTCCAAGAGCCCCGTAAACGCCGGCGGCAGCTTCTCCTTCACCGTGACGCCCAGCAACGGCTACACCCGCGGCAACGGCTTTTCCGTAAAGGCCAACGGCACGACGCTCACGAGCAACAACGGCGTTTATACCATCAGCAACATCAACGCCAACCAGACCGTCAGCGTGTCCGGCATTGTGAAGAGCCAGAACACCGGCGGCGGCACGCTGCCCGCCGCGCCCGCCATCACCACCACGACGCTCGCCGCGGCCACGATGGGCAAGGAATACCGCCAGCAGATCACCGCCACCGGCGGCACGCCGATCACCTGGTCCTACAGCGGCACGCTGCCCGACGGCATGACGCTCGCGGCCAACACCGGTATTCTCTCCGGCACGCCCACGCAGGAAGGCTCCTTCCGCTTCGCCGTGAAGGCGACGAACTCCACCGGCTTCTCTACGCGGCAGATGACGCTCGTCGTCGCCGGCAGTGAGTACACCGTCACCAAAGGTGCGAACAGCGAATGGACGCAGGGCGGAGACAAGGGCATTGAATTCTCCGGCAGCGGCAAGGGTACATTCACCGTGAAGGTGGACGGCGCCGCGGTCGCCGCCGGGAAATACACCGCCTCCGCGGACGGCTCCACCGTCACGCTCAAGCCGGAATATCTCGACACGCTCGCCGCGGGCTCCCACACCGTGACGCTCGTCTACGGCGACGGCAGCGCGAAGGCCAAGTTCACCATCAAGGCGAAGGATAAGACCGTCGCCCCGACCGTTTCCTCCCAGCCCGCAAGCGCGTCCGTCAACGCGGACAGCTCCGCCACGTTCACCGTGACGGCGAGCGGCACCACGCCGCTGCTCTGCCAGTGGCAGGTGGACAAAAACGACGGCAGCGGCTGGACGGATATCTCCGGCGCGGTGAACGCGAGCTACACCGTCGAAAAGGTCACCGCCGAGCAGAACGGCTGGAAGTACCGCTGCGTGATCAAAAACGCTGCCGGTTCCGTTGAGAGCAACGCCGCGACGCTCACCGTGAAGGAAGCCATCGGCGATGTGAAGAAAAACGACGACACCAAGGACACCACGTCGTCCGGCGGTCTCGGCCGCATCCTTCTCATCACGGGCATCATCGTGGCCGTCCTGGCACTCGGCGCGGGTTTGTACTTCTACTTCCGCCGCCGCAGCGCCTCCCGCTACACGGAGGACGATACCGCCTGGAGAAAGTGATCCGGAAATAAACCAATACGCAAGGGCCGCCCCTTATCGGGGCGGTCCTTGATCTTGTCAAAAAAGGATTTTTGACAAGCTCTCAAACGAGACCCACTGCGTTGGGCTCTCGTTTGAAAAGGCTGCGGCTCGC
>ERZ857965.2690-NODE-2690-length-14494-cov-2.777547_pt1 | contig 14494 bp, 15 predicted proteins | sample MGYA00519758_ERZ857965 | MGnify/ENA primary metagenome ERZ857965 (study PRJEB31778, sample SAMEA3449381) | human gut metagenome | biome: human gut; feature: human-associated habitat; material: faeces | place: United Kingdom | collected 2010/2012 ... | reverse complement strand
CTGGGCGCCGGTATCATTGAGACCGTCCGAGGCCACGGTTACAAATTTGTTGCCTCAGGCACCTCACCAAAATAAAGCAAGCGCACAACGGATTTTCTTCCGCTGTGCGCTTCTTTTATTCCTCACGCCGGTAATGCGGCTCCGGTACATAAGGCTCCTTCTGGTATTTGCGGTATTTCTCCGGGATCTCAGTCGGCTCCTCCAAGCTCTCCTCACTGTAATCAATCGGCTTATCACAAACTGCATCCAGCAGTATGCGCTCCAAATGCTCAAATTCTGAAAACTGATCCAGGGAGGCCATCACAAAAGAGTCGCGGACATAGCCGGCACTGGCAGCCATCAGCTCCTGATCCATAAAGTATCCATGATGCTCCACAAAAAAAGTCATCATCATTACAACCGTTCGGGTATTGCCCTCCCGGAAGGGATGCACCTGCCAGATCGGCGGGAAAAGGCTGGTAAGCTGGTGAACAAATTGCTCCCGGCTGATGCCGTTCCAGTGAGCATTTCTCAGCCGTCCAAACGCCTCGTCGAGATCTTCCTCTATCCGGTCCTCATTGCTGTACCAAACGCTTCGGCCTGCCAGCAGCTTCTCCCGTTTTTCAATATTGATGATGCGGTACTGGCCGGCCCATTCGTAAATGTCACCAAACAGGGTCCGGTGGATCTTCCGCAGGCCATTTGGAGAAAAGTCCTGAAAGCCCTGTTCGTATAACAACATCATATTTGCTCTGGATTGCTCGGCCTCGATGCGATCCAGCGTTTTCTCATTTTTGATGCCCAGCTTGTTTTTCAAGACAGACACCTCTTCATACAGGTACGGATCAGACACGGCTCTGGCGCTCCTGCTCCGCGATCCGGCGATGATGTGCCAGCAATGCCTGCTTCATCTGTTCGCCCGTCAACTCACCGCGGGCCCAGCTGGCAGACAGTGACCGTGCATAGCTGGAAATCGGAGCGCCTTCAATGGCGTTGATCGCGTCGGCGGTCTTGACCGCTGCAATCCGTTTCTTTTCCAATGGACTCATCGCGCCTTCACCCCCTTCATTGATTTTAGTATAACACAGAACAGGCCTGTTTCCAACAGGCCAGGCTAATGCGAATCTTGCTGAATTAGCAACAGGTCTCAATGATTTCCTGCTCGGTGGTGCCGCCGGTGGGCGGCTGGTATTCAGTTTTGAAAGTTCGGGTCAAGTTGGCCCGATGATGGAAAACGGCCTAACAAATACATTTTATTCACTCCATGTAAATCTCAAATATCTGCTGGCAAGTATTTGTCCGCCATTATCAAAACAGATTACTGCACTTGGATTTTCCGGGGTAACTGTCAATGTTTCCAGTTCTTTACCATCAGTGTCATAGCAGGCAATCTCCACGGTACTAACATCACTATCCAGTTCAAAAGTTTGGTAGTCTGTGACTATCTCCGGGGTATAGTCTGTTTTTGAAATTTCCTCATGGTTCCCGTTATAGTACGTCATAGAGAAAGACGCTGTCGGTTGTTGCAATTCAAAAGTCACTTCACAAGAATAGTCAATCCCTGTCATAGCGCTTTGATTGGTTATCTCCATTCGGTCAAAATAGGTTTCTGTATCAAAGTAGACGCCTTCTTCATCATGGTACAGATAGTAAGCAGTAACAGAGTTTTCAGAGCCTTCACCGGGCAAATAGGCAATCGTACCTTCCGCTCCTACGGTGTCATTGTCCAGATTTGCTCCAAAAGCCATACTGGTAAAATTTTGGTCGCCAGCATAAGCTACATCCTCACTGGCAGAGAAATAATACACGCAAGCCGCATCCAGATTGAATGTATAACTGTTATCCTTAAAATCCGCATAGACTTTCGTATTTTCCGGCAATTCCTGTTCATCATTTACAAAAATTGCACCTATCGCCGCTTCATAATCAGGCGTAAAATTTTCTGATGAACTGCAAGCTGTCATGCTAAACAGCAGTGTTATTATTAAAGTCGAACACAAAAACTTTTTCATTTCTCACACCTCGAAAATATTTCATTTTTTGCTGGCTTTATTATACTACGGCAAGATAGGTTTGGGAATAGATGAATTGTAAACTTGCTGAACGGGAACAACTTGCAGCGCAAGGTGTTCCCGGGCGGTAAGTCAATTTTAAGCCCACGGGAAAGACCCTGAGACAGCAATCTCAGGGCCTTTCTCATAGACTTAAATCCGGAACAGGTCAATCGCCCGCATCAGCGTGATGCACAGCTCCTGGTACAGATCCTCGTCCAGTCTGCCGTTGATCACGGCGTACTTGAGCAGCAGAGGCCGGTACATGATCAAAATGCTTGTGATGGCCTCATGGTCACCGTCCTTGGCTCGCAGCAGCATCTGATCAAATGTCATATCCGTTCACCCCCTCAATGCTCTTCTTCAACTTCCGAATGGCCCGGTAATACACCGCGGCCGCACCCTTATACGACAATCCCAGCTGCACACCGATCACATCGAATGGGCGCTTGTCCAGCACGCGGGCCAGGAACACATACCGTTCCCGCTCGTCCAGCTGTTTCAAGGCATACAGGAGCGCGCTGCTCTCGATTTTCTCCCAGAGGGGCAGCCGCTCCATCACTTCCTGCTCCAGCGTCTGGCTCACGGCAAAGATCGTATCCGTCAAGGTCTCCTGATTGCTGTACGCATAAAGGGCCTTCAGATAATCCCGCTGGGTTCGTCTGACTGCCTGGATTAAGTAACCTGTAAACTTGATTTGCAGTTCTTCCTCTGCTCGTCCATTATTTCGTTGCCACATGGCCTTATCCTCCAAATAGTTCAAGAATTTTAAGGGAATTCTTGAACCTTTGGCGGAGACCGACACCGAACTAACGGGCGTCTTTTCTTGCCATATAAAGAAACGCAGCCGGCCGCACACCGCAAAGGTGAGCTGCCGGCCGAGTGATACACATAAAGAAGTCCGTCATGACTTCCGGCGCCCGCAGGAGGAGGCTTGTCGCTCGATTTGCGATGTTCCCGCCTGCTCCCGTGAAAAGGGCGACGGAAGAACCGTATTGTAAAGTAAGCTGTGTGTCGAAATGTAAGCAGATGGACGGACCTCTTTATGTGCATGATCCATCTTTCCATCATGCACTTCTGGCTCCCTGCCATCTGAACCACACTTTGCACACGAACCCGCCGCTGTTATGAACAGGCGGCGGGCCTGCCAATTATCTTAGGTGCAGTGTTGTTCCGAAAACTTTGTTGATTTTTGTCGGATTATAAAAGAAAAGGCAGCCTCATTCTCTTTGGAATAAGACCGCCTGTTGTAACTTAAAATTACCTCTGCTATTTTGATTTCTCCGTCTCATAGACATCCCTCCCGTTCTTTCTACCCGTATATGGCTTCAAAATGCCACATTAAGTGTAAATGGCAAAGATCACTGGATTTTGACTGAACGGTAATTTTTCCCATCAGCCAGTTGTTTCCGTCAAAAATCTCGCAGCTTTGACACAGAGAAAAGGGGCGGACAAAGATCTGATTTCTCTGCCCGCCCTTTCTAAATAAGATTTATCCCTGGCGCTTGACCTTCAGGTACTGAAAACTGTTCTCGCTGATGGCGTGTTCCATCCGGCAGGCATCGGCCTCAGCCGTTTCTTGATCCACGCCGGCCTCTATGAGCATTTCCGTGAAAAAGCAGTGCTTCTCATAGGTGCGCTCGGCCACCTCGCGGCCCACATCGGTCAAGCGAATGAAGCCTTCCTCGTCCCGCTCGACAAATCCGCCGGTCTGCAGTGTTGTAATGGCGTGGGTGATGCTCGGCTTGGTGAATCCCATGTGTCGGGCAATATCAACTGGACGCACCATGCCCATTTTCTTTTGGAGAACAAGGATGGTTTCCAGGTAGTCCTCCCCGGACGCATGAAGCGTTTTGCTAAGACGCATTGGTTATATCTGCTCCTTTTTCATGTGAGAAAAATGCCCGTAAGAGTTTGATTGCTTCATCATCCATTGGCCGATGCCATAGCACCTTATTCTCTTGAATAAACAGAAGATAAGTACAACACTTATAAATCAATTCAGGATCATGGGTAATCAGGAATAGGTTTTTCCCCATGTCTTTTAAGCGGTTCAAATTATCAGACACCTCTACCATATGGAAATAGTCTAAGCCACTGGTCGGTTCGTCAAAAACAAGGATTTCCTTATTTGAGGCGATAGCACTTCCAATCGCTACCCGTTGCTTTTCCCCGCCAGATAAAGACATGGGATGCAGTTTGATTTTATCTGCTAAATCAAGGCTGGATAAAATCTGGTTTGCCCGTTCTGTATTTTCTTTTTCGTCCTCACCGTCCATACTAAGAAGCAATTCATCTAACACATCCTCGGTAAACAGTTGGTGGTTTACATCTTGCATAACCATGTAAGATATGTGGCACCGCTGCTTTGCACGATAAGAATGTCCATTAAGTTCTAACTCACCCAAAGCCCGTTTGTCCAATCCACACAGGCAGCGAGCAAATGTGGATTTTCCCGCGCCGTTATTCCCAATAATTCCAATGATTTCTCCTTGTGGCAGCGTCAAATCGGGAATGTCCACAATAAGAGGGCCGTGTTTATCATAAGAAAATCGAAAGTCCTTGATATGTAAAGTCGGGGGTTTCGCTTTTGGTTTGGCCTCCGGTGGAAGGTTGAATGGATCAAGGGCGCGTAGCCCCATTCCCTGTAAAGTTTCGGGGGACAGTGATTGAAACTGCTGCCTTGTAAATTCCTTGCTGATCTCTCCATGTTTCATGTAGATAATGCGATCAGCTAAAGGAACAAGATAATAAAGCCGATGTTCCGCTACCAAAATAGTTTTTTGCTCGGATTGCCAATGGCGAATGACTTGCATTAAATCTTCAATCGTTGCAATGTCCAAATTTGAGGAAGGCTCATCCAACACAAAAATATCTGGATGGATCGCGTCCGCCGAGGCACAGGCAATTTTTTGTTTTTCGCCACCTGACAATGCAAACAGGCTTCGGTTTAACAGCTTTTCCAGTTTCAAGCTCTTTGTAGTATCTTCAAGGCGCCTTGTCATTTCAGGAACCGGCAATCCCATATTCTCGCACCCGAACACAATCTCGCTGGTTGTATCTACGTTGTAAAACTGTGTTCGCGGATTCTGAAACACAGAACCCACCCTCTGCCCGATTTGGTACAGAGGGTAGTCCTTTAATTCCTTACCGTCCAACAACACTTTCCCATCCAATTTGCCCGTGTAATAATGCGGAATCAGGCCGTTAATCAAGCGGGTCAAGGTTGTTTTGCCGCATCCCGATTCCCCACAGAACAAAATTGTCTCTCCGTCATGGATTGTGAGATCAATGTGTTTTAGGCTATTCTCCGTTTCTCCACTCTCATAAGTAAAAGAAACATCCTTTAACTCTATCATTTCTGCACCCCCTTACCACGGACTAAAAAAGTATGTAATTATCAACGCGGTTCCGGCAATCAGTACCGTTATCAAGTCCCAGCCGGTAAAACCGACTTTGGTAATGTTGGTTCGGCGGACAGGATTATCCAATCCGCGTGTCAGGGCAGCCGCAGAGAGGTCGTCCCCAATCTTGACTACCGAAATCATCAAGGGGATAAAGCGGTATTCAATGAGAGCGGCTGGATTCTGCCAAAACTTTTTCGTTCCAAATTGCACCTCACGCATCCGCATGGCATCCTTTATAGCGGCGGATTCTTCCTGCATAGTGGGAATGAAACGGAACAGGACAGAGAGCGGTATTGTGATCTGCCGTCCAATGTGCATTCGGCCCAGCGCAGTAATGCACTCACTGGCCGTAGTAGATTTAATGATATATGCACCCATAACAAAGGCAGGAAATAATCGCAGCACTAAACCCACCAGCAGAACCACCAGCATATTGATAACCATAGGAAATTGAATGGAGTTTTGAACCGCTTGCACGAACAGTCCTGCTGTAAATAAGCAGAAAAAGACAATGGCCGTTTTATATTGCCTGTTCGTTAAGAGCAATACAAATGGGATTAAGGCTACCGCAATCATAAACGCGGTGTGGCTATATAGAAATTCCGCAGTAGCAACAACAGCCATCAGCAGCAACTTTGTCCGGGGGTCTAAACGAAAGCCACTTCGTGTTTCTACCACGGCCTGCAACTGTTCCATTACACAATGCCCGCTCTTTCAAAGTGTTTTTTCAGCATCTTATGTCCCAGAAGTGCGCCCAGAATACCCCCTACAAACAGCAGCACAAAACCCACATACAGCATCCACGATGGCATCAGGGATTGCAGCGTATTAGCGTATTGATCCCCCATAGAGGTATGAATGTTTTCCCAATAGGCTTCTCCCGCAAACCAAAGGTTGGCAGGGCACCCCATAATGCCGAGGCAGAAGCAAGCATAACTCAAAACAGTTACCTTGAACTTTTGATAGCCACCAATTTTAAGCACTACATCACCCAAAAGGCCGCCGAGAAACCAGCCGAGCAGACCAATCCACCCATAACCAATGAGGTAGAAGAAAATACCACCAATAATGCCGGTAATGGTAAGCATTCCAAATTTCCTGATTTTTGTGTAATACAGCATCATAGGAATACCGCAAACAATCGGCCAGATCAGGAACAAAAACGGGTACACTACCGGCAATGAGGTCAGCAATCCGACAACAAAGAAAATAACAAGGGTCATGGCAGAATAAATGCCGACGTTAATAAGGTCTTTCCCTGTGAGCTTATTCGTATTTTCCATTTTCAAAAAGTCCTTTCTACATAATTTATCTGATACTCGTAAGAAACAAAAGCTATTTTATACAGAAATTGTTTATGCAGGCCACCTCCTATTCAATCAGTTAGATTCTGCTAACTACCAGCCAAAAATTTTGGGGATCAAATCCCCAAAACAGTTTGCCAGCCGGAACTGAAAAAAGCGGCCAATGTATGAGCATATTTTATCGCGGCATCTTTCGGATAATTGTGCAAGACAATTTCTGCGATAGATGAATAGTAAGAATGGACGAGCATATGCCACTCGTCATCCTCCAAATCATGTACGGGAACTCCGCGTTCTTTCAGTTCTGCAATTAGTTTTTGTGTCTCCCGAACATCGGAACGCACCACATCATCCAGGAAAGAAGCGTATTTTGTCCCCGCAGACTGCATCAGCAGAAGTTTGAATACATCGAAATGTTCGTAAATGTATTCGATAATCTGGCAGATCGTATCCTCCGACAGTTTCCAGAGCTGCTTTAATTCATCCGTCCGAGCTAATTCAAAGTGCTTGATGACAGAATCGGAATACATCTCAGATACCGCCTGAACCACTGGTTCAACAAGTGCGCCGAACAAAGCCTCTTTGTCCTCGAAATGATTGTAAAATGCCCCGTTTGTCACATGGGCGGCCTTACAGATTTCACGGATACTGGCACGTTCAAAACCATTTTCCAGAAAATGCTTTTTTGCACAGGCCAAAAGATTTTCATGGGTCTGCTGAAAATCCCTTGACATTTCCATCCCTCCATCCTATACTTGAATTACACTGTAATATTACACCGTAATTCAGATTATATCACGATGCCATCGAAAATGCAATACCCTCCCTACATTTTCCGTAGCTCGAAAGGAGGCTTTCTTATGCCAAATAAAGAACCAGGTGCAATCCGCCAACTCTTTGCTTTTGTGGGCGAGAGCAACAGCAAAATGCGTATTTCCATTTTTCTTGCTGTGTTAGGGGAAATGTTTGGTATCGTACCATTCCTAATGGTGGCTCTATTGGCGGATGAACTCTACCGCGGTACAGCTACCATACAGCGTGTTTTGTTCTTTAGTGGAATTGCCGCCATATGTCAGCTTATAAAAATGCTTCTCACATGGCGTTCCTCTCTTATGTCCCACAAAATTTCTTTCACGATTTTGAAAAATATCCGTGAAGCAATTACAGATCGGATGGCAAAAGTCCCAATGGGCATCATGCTGGAAACGCCTACGGGAGCTTTCAAAAACCTAATTGTAGACAATGTTGCAAAGTTAGAAGATTCTATGGCTCATTTTATGCCAGAGTTGCCATCAAATATTGCAGCGCCGTTGTGCAGTATTCTCCTGATTTTCATTCTGGACTGGCGTATGGGGCTTGCATCCCTAATCACAATTCCACTGGGCATTCTCTTTTTCGCTGCTATGATGCGCGGTTATGGCCCCCGAATGGAAAATTATATGCGCTCTGCCAATGATATGAACAGCTCCTTAGTAGAATATGTCAACGGTATTCAAGTCATTAAAGCGTTTAACCGTTCTGCATCCTCTTATGGAAAATACTCAAAGTCTGTCAACTATTTTCACGATTCTACAATGGAGTGGTGGAGTCAATGCTGGTTTTGGAATGCAGCTGCACGAGCCGTCCTGCCTTCTACTCTTTTGGGTACATTACCTGTGGGCGCATGGCTATACATGGAAGGAACGCTTTCACTTCCCGTATTTTTAATATCTTTAGTAGTTCCGCTGGGGTTTGTTGCTCCATTGATGAAAGTGTCCGAAGCGATGGAGCAAGTCAGCATGATAAAAGGCAATTTGGAGCAAGTAACAGCTTTCCTGAAAACCCCGGAACTTGTCCGGCCCTCTGAACCTGTATCTTTGGGAGAACGTACTTACCAATTCGAGGACGTACATTTCGGCTATAAAGAAACCGAAGTTCTCCACGGTATTTCTTTTCAAACCAGACCCGGCACTATGACGGCTATTGTTGGGCCTTCCGGTTCTGGTAAATCCACGATTGCGAAACTGATGGCCGGTTTTTGGGATGTGACTTCTGGCTCTGTGCGTTTCGGCGGCCAGGATATTCGTCAAATCCCTTTTGAGCAGTTGATGGGTGAAATCAGTTATGTGGCACAGGACAATTTCCTATTCGACAAATCCATTCGGGAAAATATCCGCATGGGTAATCCGGCAGCGACAGATGAAGAAGTAGAAGCTGCCGCAAAAGCTGCTAACTGTCATGACTTTATTATGCAGTTAGAGCAGGGATATGACACACTGGCCGGTGATGCCGGAGACCGTCTTTCTGGCGGGGAGCGCCAGCGTATTACGATTGCGCGGGCCATGCTAAAACCGGCATCCGTAGTCATTTTAGACGAGGCCACTGCCTATGCTGATCCAGAAAATGAGGCGCTAATTCAACAGGCAATCAGCAAATTAGTGGCCGGAAAGACATTGATTGTTGTAGCGCACCGTTTGAATACGATTCGCAATGCCGATCAAATTCTGGTTGTGGCAAACGGAAATATTGCAGGCCGTGGGACACAAGAAGAACTTCTTCGGGAATGCCCCATCTATCAAAAGATGTGGCAAGATTATGCCGGAACCATAGAAGAAGCAGACATGAAAGGAGGAGTGGAAAACCATGCTTGAAATGATACGCCGGATCTTTAAGATTGCGGGTAGAAGCCGAAAGAAAATCATCGTTGGCATCACATTTAATATTCTCAAATCCTTTTTCAACGGTTTTATGATGTTCGGTGTTTTTTGGATTTTATTACATTTAGAAAATCTTACACCTGCTATTATCCTGCAAGCCTTTGGCGTTGTATTAGGAAGTGTTCTCGGACGCTTTTTCTTCCAATGGATGTATGACCGTACCATGAGTGGAACGGGATATGATATTTTCCGTGATTATCGTCTGGAAATAGGAGAAAAATTGAAACAGGCCCCTATGGGCTACTTTTCAGAGCAGAATTTAGGAACTATTCAGACGATACTTACTACGACGATTGCGGATTTGGAGGGTTACTCCATGCTTGCAATCGAGCAGATGACAAGCGGCGTTGCTATGGCAGCTCTCATGTCAATTATGATGTTCTTTTTCAACCCAATCATTGCCATTTTGAGTCTGATCGGACTATTATTAGGTTTACTTGTTCTTCGTTGGGTCCGCAGTAGAGCCGCGCAATATGCTCCCATTTATCAAGAAGCACAGGAAAATCTGGTGAGCAAATCAATGGAATATATCCGAGGGATTTCTGTTCTACGCTCTTTCTCCAAAGGTGAGGAAGGACAACGAGAAGTACGCAGCGCATTTCAAAAAAAGTGGGATGCAGATTATGGGCAGGAAAAGGCTACGGCCGGGGTTCTCCGTTTTTATATTCTGGTCTATAAGCTCATGAGCTGTGTACTGATTGCCGCGGCGGGTTTGCTTTTCATTGCTGGAAAAATAAGTTTGCCCTACTGTTTGACTTTCCTGTTCTGTGCGTTTACTGTGTACTCTGACTTAGAAACAATGGGAAACAGCGCCTTTTTGAGCAAGAAAATCAACACAGAACTGGATCGGTTAGAAGAAGTCACCAATATACCGCAAATGGACACCAGCACAGACAAATTAGAAACTTCCCACTACGATATAACACTGGATCATATATCATTTGGCTATGACAAGCGGCAAGTCATCCACGACATCTCCTTGAACATTCCAGAACATACCACCTGTGCTATTGTTGGGCCATCTGGAAGTGGAAAAACAACTTTGTGTAATTTAATTGCCCGGTTTTGGGATGTGCAGAATGGCGCTGTACGAATTGGCGGAAAGGATGTGAAAAACTATACTGCGGATAGTATTTTGGAACATATCAGCATGGTTTTTCAGAATGTATATCTTTTCCATGATTCTATTGAAAACAACATCAAATTCGGAAAGCCTGATGCTACCCACGAGGAAGTAGAAGCCGCCGCAAAACGCGCTTGCTGCCATGATTTTATTTCAGCGTTGCCAGATGGGTACAATACAATCATCGGTGAGGGAGGCTCTACACTTTCCGGCGGAGAGAAGCAACGAATTTCTATTGCCAGAGCGATTCTTAAAGATGCACCTATTATTATTTTGGATGAGGCCACTTCCAGCGTTGATCCGGAAAATGAGCAGGCACTTTTATCTGCGATTGCAGAACTGACGAAAAACAAAACCTTGATTTCGATTGCCCATCGTTTGAGTACAGTGGAAAACGCAGATCAAATCATTGTAATAGATCAAGGTAGAATTGCTCAACAGGGAACTCATCAATCTTTGATTTCACAAGAAGGAATTTATAGAAATTTCTTAAAGCAAAAACTTGAATCCGCTGGATGGGCACTCTAATTAAGTTAAGTACTAAAGGCCGGGATTTATCGCCATATGGCGACAAATTCCGGCCTTTCTTATACTATGCTTATCCGGTTGCACTATCACCGAATACATCCAGCAACGGCGAATGAGCCAGGCGGAGTATTTTCACGGAAACACCAATCTAACAATAAGCCAAATTGCTCAAACTGCAGGATATTCCACATCCAGTCATTTTGCAGAGTTATTTAGAAATAGCACAGGATTTTACCAGGAGAATTTAGAAAAATCGACATAAAGAAATGAAAGTGAGGGCTGCCATGTAATTTGTAGTAGTCCTCACTATATATATCTATTTCATGGTATGAAGATATTCTATCTTTCCGCTGTTCGGATTGATCAACACCATCGGCAGTTTCCTCACCTCTGCCATCCGCAGCGCCGCCTCCACGCCGCTCGGGCCAGCAAGTTCATCATCACACACGGCAACCAGACAATCAGCGTGTTCTACCATGTAGGCAGTGCGCTCCCGATACCCCTGGGCGCCCACGATCTTGCTGCCCATTACAAACTGGTCGCAGTTTTCCTTCAGATGGCGCAGCCGCTCCCGACTCTTTGGGTCCCATCGCTCGTCATGGCCCGGAAACGGGTAGACCAGTACGATCTCCAGCCCCTGGTACTCTTCCTGCCTGCGCATTTCCAGCAGGATCTCGCCGGCCCATAGATCGACACCAAGGGCCCCACCAACATAGAACCGGCGCACACCACGCCGGTACAATTCCGCAAAAACATCATGCAGCCGCTTCTTTAGGCGCTTGCACGAAGTCATATATTCCTGGTACTTAAATTTGAACCGAGTAGGCCGTTGACTGGTAATCGCGCACGAGTAAAGCTTGGACATCTCATCTCCTCCAGAAACTTTTTTCTCAATATAGCCCATTATACTTGCTATGGCTGATGAAATTCAACCATGGCCGCTTAATTTTTTATGTTATAGCGGATAAAATATAGCTATAGCATGGAGGGTTACGAATGGGCGAACTTTTGAAAGAAATGGGCCAGCGGATGCTGGACCGGCGCAAACAACTAAAACTGACACAAGAGGCTCTGGCCAAGATGGCGCATGTCACGCCCCAGACCGTTTCCACTGCGGAGCTGGGCACAAAAGCCATGCGGCCTGAAACGATGCTGAAGATCTGTGATGCGCTTGATATCAGCACAGACTATCTCCTGCGCGGTCAGGTCATGGAAGGCGACACACGCCTGCTCAATCAAAAGGTCTCGTCGTTGACTCCCCACCAATACCGACACCTGGAAAATATTATCGACAACTTCATCGCGGCTATACAGGAAGAAAAAGAGGTATGAGCGCCAGCGGCAATGCAGCCCTCATACCTCTTTTTATATCATCTCCCCTGGCGAAAAGCTTCCATTGTGCTGGAGATCAGGCCGAGGATCGCATCATCTGCCTCCGGTTCCTCTCCCAGCTCCGGCACATATTCCGGCTCCGGTGTCCGCTCCTGCGGCACCGGGGCCGTTGTTGTTTCTGCATCCGGGCAGACGGCGGGGGCGGCGGCAGGCTTTTCAGAGTGCCTCGTCTCCTGGAGCAGAATCTCACGCACGATGGCTTCAATGGCGGCCCGGTCTATGGCCGGTGCCGCTGCTCTTAACGGTTGTGGATCATCCGCGAAGTGAGTATCGTAGAAAACGACTGCATTGGCGATATACTGTGCTTTCCCGTGGTCAGGCTGTTTTTCCAGCAGTTCAACCGTTGCCAGATGAATTGGGTCGCTGATATTGAACCGCAGGGAAAAACGCCCTCGTTCTTTCTTGGCCGCCATAGCTGTCACCTGCCCGCAGCTTCAAGGCGGTACAGATACTCATATCCGGCTGCATTGGCGTTGATATTGGAGACGAACAACGGCTTACCCACTTTTCCGGATGCCTCAATCTGCCGGCGCAAAAGAATGGCGCCGCCGCCCACAAAGACCACCGTGCAGTAGCGCAAGTCCAGCATCCGCTCCCGCAGGGTGCTGAACAGGTCGTTGACGAACTCCTGTGCCAGCTGCTCCACCAATCGGACTGCCGACGGCGGGTACTGCGTCTGCTTGCCGGTGAGGATGGCGTCCACATCCCCCTCATCCAGCAGCAGATCCAATTCCGCGTTGCCCCTGGACCTGATCTTATTGTAAAGCAGGATCACGCCGTTTTCCAGCGAATCACAGGAGCTGAGGTCAGCTTTTCCGTTTTTCATCAGCAGATAGTCTGCCGTGAAGCCGCCAATGTCCACCACTACCGCCTTGGCCTCATTCATCAGTGTGTGGAGCATGGTGGCCGCCGCCGCATAGGCCTGGGGATAGCAGGCCACATCATCAATGCTGATGGCGTAGTGCTTGTCCCGGTACTGGAATTCTACGATCCCTTTCTTCTGGAAATAGGCAGTGAACTTTTCCGCCTGGGCGCCGAAGTGGGCCGGCGGCAGCCCCACCGGCAGCTGGATACGGTACAGTTCTTTCTCGTCAACGCCGCGGGCCGTCAATTCCTCCGCAATCGCAATCAGGGTGAGGATAAAGAAGCGGTCATCCCCAGTCTTGTCCTTGCGGTAAGGAATGCGCTCATTGGAGAGCGTATAGTAGTTGCCGCCGTATTGCAGGCTCGGCCCGAACGGCCGGGTCATGCTCTGCTGCAGGCCGGAAACGAACGGGGCGCAGTGAACCGTCTTGATTTGTTTATTGCCATGATCGACACCAATTAACATAGGTGAATGCCTCCTTTTTTGCTTTATACATATCCTTTACGCCTGGATGACGCCTTTCTCAACAGGTGAAGGCATATTTTTGAAAACTATGTTTTCGTGCGGAACCACGGCTACCGCTTCACACCAGAATAGCAGAACAGCGCCGCCCTGGCTCTACCGGGGCGGCGCTGCTTTTCACAGTTCAGTACAGATTTCCGAAGCACTGTGGTATAATTTTTTGAAAAGCTAAATTGCACTGAGAGTTCGCGGTTGAAATTATACTTTTGAGTCCCCCAAATTTTTTAACCTTTTTTCATTTTTCATGCAATGAATAACAAATTTTGTTGTGTATATAGGTGAAAGGCCTTTACGCAACAGGAAAGGAGGACGCAATGAAGGACAATGAAATCATCGGATTGTATTGGGAGCGGAACGAAGCTGCCATAACTGCAAGTGCAGATAAATACGGCGACTATTGTCATTCCATTTCTTACAATATCCTGCATAACAACGAGGACGCAGAGGAATGTGTCAATGACGCTTATTTAGGAGCATGGAACGCAATTCCTCCGGCGCGCCCCAACCCGCTGCTGACTTATATCTGTAAAATCGTTCGGAACATTTCATTGAAGATTTATTACAGAAAGGAAGCAGCAAAACGAAGCAGCCATTACACGATTGCTATGGAGGAAATCGAAGCCTGCA
>ERZ857965.2688-NODE-2688-length-14522-cov-5.559065_pt1 | contig 14522 bp, 8 predicted proteins | sample MGYA00519758_ERZ857965 | MGnify/ENA primary metagenome ERZ857965 (study PRJEB31778, sample SAMEA3449381) | human gut metagenome | biome: human gut; feature: human-associated habitat; material: faeces | place: United Kingdom | collected 2010/2012 ... | reverse complement strand
GTTTTGCGCCAGATAATACCCAGTAGGATATGACGCACAGCATCATATCACTGGGCAAGGCGTTCCCCCTTGACTCCCTTCAAAGAGCTGGTCTCGCCTGTCGGCTCGGTCGGTGCTTCAAAAGGCCAGTGGCCTTTTGAGGTCGCCGCAGGCGACCCGCACCTCTCTGCACTCTTGCTCCGGGCAAGCTGTCCTGAACGGACAGCTCGTCCGGCTTTTTCAGTTGGCCAAAATGACCAACTGATTCTGTTACGGGTAAAATCAAGTGCCGGGTGGCGGCACCTGATTTTCAACAGGCCTTGAGACGGTACGAAAAACGATGTGCTCATTTTGAGTACTTGCAGCATCTGTAACACGTTTTCAATAGACTTTTTGTCGGCAGGAGTTGCTGCAATAGCGGGCATCTGCACGTTTGGGCGTGAATTTTTCACCGCAGCACTGGCAGACCAAATCCTGACGGCGCATTTGGCGGTATTCCCGCTGCCGCAGATTGTTGGCCTGATTGCCGCACCAGTAGCTGTGACAGTATTTCTTGGTGTAGATGGTGGTGTAGAACACCCGACCGCAGCCGCCGCAGATAAGTTTGTGGACGGCGTATCCTCCGGCGGTAAAGCCCGTTTCCTCATACGATTCTTTCAAATAATCCTGATTGTTCTGCTCCCATTCTTCGTTTGTCATATACATGGAGATGACCCTCCTTTCACTGGCGTTACAGAAAAACAATGTGGTCAATTTGACCACATTGTTTTCTGGTAACTGAGGAATCAACGTTTAGCCGTTCTCCCTGCATGGATTTCCTGCCCCCTTCCGGCGGCGTTTTCCGGCTCGCTTTTGCGAGGTCATCGCCGGGTATCCCATGCAGACGGTCATGCGGTTTTCAAGGTTCGGCGCTGGATTTGGCAATAAAAAAATCGCCACACAACAACCTGAACCTGACCATCCCTTCCGGGATGGCCTTGGTTCGGGTTCGTTATGTAGCGATAGAAAGTTAAAAACTTGCTCCGGCTCCTTCGGGAGCCGAGCTGGAACTCTAAGTAAATATGTTATATTAAATTGTTGGGATAGATTACCACAAAAATCGCAGTGTGTCAACAAAAAACTTTGAAAACACGCCACTTTCGGCAGTGTGCAAGAAAACGCAAGGGAAACCTTGGTAAAAAGAGCGAACAGGACAACTCGTTCTGTTTGTAATGGAATGCCAACTCGGAACTTTTTTGAGCAGAAAAAAAAACCGTCCACTTCAAGTTGAGCTTGAAAACGGACGATCATTCTTGCAAAGTGATTTTCAAATTTGGGAGGCGTTTTGAAAGGCCTCATTGCGCTAGCAAGAGGTTATACAAAGACCATTTTTGCGTTGCCAAACACTTGTTGGGAAAGTCAAACCCTTGAACTGCATCCGGTGGATGCAGGCTGTGCGATTGCATCGCTGATTCGTTCAAACTCATCGTAGCCCTATATTATCGCTCACACTCCCGATCAGGATGTCAAATGCAGAAGCGGCCATCTGCATCTACGCAAACAGCCGCTTCATGATTCATTTTGTACTGGTCACTGCAGTACCTTATTCATCAGCTCTTGATAGCTGTCCACATGGTCGTATGTCACAAGACCATCTGACAATTTTGCGAAGAGCTTCTTGGCGCAGTCGATCTTGGACTTCTCGATTGGGCGCAAGTTCAGGCTTTCCATCGTGCCTTTGGTTTCTGCTACAAAATAGATGTGTTTCACCTTGCCCTCATGGAACACGATTGCCCAGTCCGGGGAGTAGTGTCCAACCGGGGTCGGAATATAGAAGCCTTTCGGCAGTTTTGCATAGATAAAGACTTCCTCTGCACCGTCCAGATTTTCCGCAAACTTCCGTTCCACGCTCTTTTCCGCTGTGCCATCGGTGAAAACGTAATCCTGAATCGCCTTTTGTGCCTTGTAAGCCTTATCCATCGTCAGAGCGTGTTTCTCTGCCGTAAAGATACTGCTGTCGTAGCTGCCTTCAATCGTATCATAGGTGATATGCTCCACGATCATGGTAGCTTTCTGCTCCTTGACCAGCCGGATCACCTTTGCGATAAATTCTTCCGGGTTGTTCTGGTACATCGCAAAGGTTGTCGGCTTGATGCCCTGCAAAATCCGTGCAACGGTATGCCGGGTCAGCGTTGTGCCCTCTGCAATTTTGCCGATCAGGTCATACGCAACCTGACCTGCGTAGTCATGTTCTAATTTTTTTGTTCTGCTCTTGGCATCGCTGAAGCTGCTGCCCTCTCGCACCATATCGGCACTCAGGACATCTTTCTGCCCGGCATAGGTAACGGTATATTGCAGGCGACTGACGTACAGTTCCCTGTCGATGTATTCGATTGCTTTCCGGATCAGTTCCTCAGAATCAAAATCCACCGTATAGGCGTATTTGTGGTTGATCGTCTGCCAGAGCTTCTGGAACTCTGCCTTTTCAAACCGGTCGTTCAGCGGATTTTCCAGCACTTTCGGCTTGTTGCCATCCTCAAACATAGACTTGAGCATATTGTCATCATAAATTGCCTGCACAAGCGTGTGCACGCCCTCTTCAATGGGCTTCAGCGTTTCCGGCACCGGTGCAAGTGTTCCGGTCTGCACATCGTCCCGGTAGTCCTGCGTGACGTTATCCTGCTCATCCACATAGTTATTGCGGACAAGATACTGATAAATTGCCCGTGCCTGACGGTCATCCACCTTGACAGTTTTGCCATCCAGCCTGATGGTCTTGCCGGTAAAATATGCAATGTCTGCCTTGCGTGGGCGGTCATGCAGCACTGCTTCGGTCTGCTTTTGCAGTCCGTCTACAAATCCTGCATAGCTCTCGCTGGCAATAACGGTCAGGACGTTGATATCCTGCACCTTATCTCCCAGCACTTCCGCATCCATGCGGTTTCCGTCCTTATTCACGCACAGACGCAGACCACGGCCTACTTCCTGCCGCTTCTGCGTGGTGCTGTCGCTGTGCTTCAGGGTGCAGATTTGGAACACATTCGGGTTATCCCAGCCTTCCCGCAGGGCAGAGTGGGAGAAGATGAACCGGGTCGGCTCTTCAAAGGACAGCAGACGTTCCTTATTTTTCAGGATCAGGTCATAGGCAGAAATGTCATCCGACATATCTGAGCCACGCTTGACCGAACTGTTGACGCTGTGACCTTTCTTGTCGATGCTGAAATAGCCCTTGTGGACATCATGCACATCGGTCGAATCCAGATAGGCAGTATAAGCCGGGTCGAACAGGGTGCGATGCTCATTCAGAACCGAAAGATACTCCTGCTCAAAAATCTTGCCGTACTCGCCCAGCAGCTCGTTTCCGTCTTCATCATACTGGCGGTATTTTGCCACTTCGTCAATGAAAAACAGGGAAAGCGTCTTGATGCCCAGTTTGAAAAGTTCCTGCTCTTTTTCAAAGTGCGAAAGGATCGTTTCATGAATCTGTACCCGGCGCATATCGTTTTCGGAAACGTCGCCGGTGACATCGCCTTTGCGGATGGTATCGCCGTTCGTAAAAGTCACAACACCCGTGATCGGGTCGATTTCCGACACTACGAAGCCCTTGTACTGCTCCATTTTCTCGGAGATGTAATAAAGATTATCGCCCACATCCAACGTATGGAACTCTCGCTTCGTACCGTTCTGGTGGCTGACTTCCAGCTCCACTTTTGCCCGCGGCGGATTTTTCGGGGAGATGATGATGCTTTCCAGATACAGATACTTGTCCGTACCACGCAGATTTTTGACCTCAAAGCCTTTGACTTCGATTTTCTTGACCAGTCGCTTATTGTAAGCGTCCAGCGCATCCAGAACGTAAATCAGATTATGCTGCTTGGCGTGGGTAGCAGAGTAATTCAGTGTGAAAAGTGGATTGAACTTTTTCAGGGCTTTCTGAGTGGCAGAGTCCTCTTTGCCCATCTTCTGCGGTTCGTCCAGAATCAGGATCGGGCGGTTGGCGGCAATCACATCAATCGGGCGGCGGGAGCCGAACTCATCCCGCTTGGTGTAGATAATTCTCGCAGCGGCATCACCCTTGCGGCCTTCCACGTTCTTGTCCTCGTTCATGGAGGCGGCAAACGCCTGCGTGTTGATGATCATGACATTGATGCCGGAATTGCTGGAAAAGGAATCCAACTGATTCAGGTTGCTGCTGTTGTAGATAAAGAACCGTGCCTTTTTGCCGTAGCACTCCATAAAGTGATCGGCAGTGATCTCAAAGGACTTCTTTACGCCTTCACGGATGGCGATACTCGGCACAACAACGATAAATTTGCTCCAACCATACCGCTTGTTCAGCTCGAACATGGTCTTGATGTAAACATAGGTCTTGCCTGTGCCGGTTTCCATCTCAATATCCAGAGAACACCTGCCCAGCGGTGCCACCAACTTGTCCGACTGATGGATGTTTGCTTCTGCTTGCAACGCGCGGATGTTCTGAAGCAGCTCCTGGTCGGTTAGTTGGAGTGCTTCGTTCTTAAAACCGGAATCGTTGATCAAATCCAGCAACTCCACCTGTGTTGCATCGTCCCCACTGGAAACAAGGCTCAACTGCTGCGGCTGTGCAGACAGACTTCCCATATCCCGCAGGTAAGACACACCTGCATTATAGGGCTGACCCTGAAAGACCCGTGCCACCGCATCCACAGCATCCGTCTGGTACTGCTGAATCTTAAAACTAAACTTCATCTTTGTGGTTTACCTCCTGCTCCAGCATCAGGAACCGGTCAAAATCGCTCTCATACAGGCGATCCTGAATGACACGATACTTTTCGTATTCGGTTTCTGCATGGAGTTTGGCCTGTTCTGCGCTGATTTTACCGGGGCCTGTCAGCAGTTCATTGCCGTTGAACTCCAGAAAACCGTCCAGCCGCTTTGCCCAGTCCTCCATGCTCATGGGGATCTTGCGCTCGGCCTGCAACTCGGCATAATCCAGATAGAGCGACACGATGCGTTCCAGATAATTCATTTCCTCTTTGCTCAGGTAGTTCTTGGCCACCGTCACATCTGCTTTCAGGATTTTCCCATCCGGCGCATTTTCCCATGTGGTAAGCCCCATGTGCTCCTTGTTGGCATCGGCACGCTCCACGATCAGTTCTGCCGCCGTGTGGCGATGCACAGCATAGTGCATCTTATTCTGAACCGTCTGGAAGAACCGCCGGGTCGTTTTTGCATCCTTGTCATAATCAAACGCTGTTGCGTACAGATCCGTTACTTTCTGATAGAACTTGCGCTCCGACAGACGAATTTCCCGAATCTGCTGTAACTGACGCTCAAAATATTCATCCGTGAACATATGACCTTTTTTCAGCCGCTCCACATCCATTGTCCAGCCCTGAATGGTATGGTCTTTCACGATCTGACCCGCCCATTTGCGGAACTGCACAGCACGCTGATTATTCACCTTAAAGCCGACTGCAATAATCATTTGAAGATTGTAATGATCCTGCTTGCGGCTGATCTGCCGGTCACCTTCGGTTTGAACTGTCAAGTATTTCTTGACAGTTGCCTCCGGAGCGAGTTCCCCATCCGCATAAATGCGTTTGATGTGCTGTGAGATCGTCTGTTTGGACACATCATATAAGGTTGCCATCATCTTTTGCGTCAGCCAGATGTTTTCATCCTCATAGCGCATTTCATAGCTGGTATCACTGTCTCCGGTAGAAGCCACGAAGGTCAAATATTCTGCCGCAGAGCTGTGAATTGCCTGTTCTTTATTCTTTTTTTCGGGCATTGTAGTCTGCCTTTCTTATCGTATTTTGATGCTCGACTGTTTAACGATATCCGGAGACATATTTTTAGATTTCAAGAGTTCCTGAAGTCCAATCTTGGTAAGTTCAGATGTAACAAACGGGCTGATCGTAATTTCTTCTATAACATCCGCAACGGGGAATTTTTTCAGTTCAAGCTGTGGGCGAATTGTATTTCCGACCAGCGTAAACTCTTTGGTGGCTTTTTCGCCCAAGTACTGATCTTCAAATGGAATGCCAAAGCGATATTCATGCTCAAAAGAAAAGTCCGGAGATTTAATGCTCAAGCAATATTGCAGGACATCATCATAAATCATTGGTTCGTTATGGTGTTCCAGCCAACTCTTTACAACTGCATCCATACTTTGCCCGGCATTATAGTTGACAGAGCCCTTTATTAAATTTGTAAAACCGTTTTTTAAATTATCACCACGGAGTGAATATAAAAACTCGTTCAATTTTTGACTATTAAATTTTATAGAGCAACCATCTTTGGCATACATCCGCCACATAGCAAGGTCGTCGTAGTTTTGCGACAGGGAAAGAATATAGTAATTCAAGTCGCACATATTCCATTGCAGATACGGCAGATCTTCGCCAATCCCTTTGAGCCGTTCAACTTTTCCTTGCTCAATGTTTTCGATTGCAGTCAAAAGCTTTTGCACAAACTCATTTTCAGCCATGGGTTGAAGGAGTGCTTTCAACCAGTGTGTCGCATAAGAAAGCTCCTGCGTATCATTCAAAAATCGATAGTCTGTCAAACGAATTGTTTCATTCTGCAAAATAGCGAAAAGTGACGCCAGTGATGTATAGTGATAAAGGTCAATGTCCTCGTATTGAATTTTTGCTGTCATCTCACAACACCTTCCTTACCGTTTCCGGGCTATACGTTTCAAAAATCTGGTCAAAGTTTGTTGCAACGCTGTCGTTTGCCATGGAGCTGTCACGGAACACGGCATAGTAGGGCTTCATCTGGGCAATGGCCTTGACGGTTTCCTCGGTCACATCATGGTCAAAGCACGCCAACAGGAACCCATCTGCCACGTTGAACACCTTTTTGCCTGCAATCTCTTTCACCTCAATGGTGCTGGACAGCAGCACGCCCAGATCCAGCATCACTTGGAACAGCAAGTCCTCCGGGGTACGGTCTTCCTTCACGTTGTCCACCAACGAGAACAGATCCTGCTGACCGACTTCATCCGGTGTGTAGTACACAGGCTTCATGTTGCTTTCGTCCAGACGCAGGCAGCGAAAGCCGATGTCCAAATCAGCCGGAGCCGTCAGGCCGGCATCCTTTTTGATTTTCTTGCCTGCACGACGAATACGCTCTTTGCCAATTTCGCAGATGTTCTTGTAGCCCGCCTTGTAGGCTTCGCTCTTCTCGTCCGTCTTTTCCGGCAACTGCACCATGATAAACTTTCGGTGTCCACCATCTTCAGCGTTCAGTTTCATTACAGCATGGGCGGTAGTAGCAGAGCCAGAGAAGAAATCGAGGACATAATCATTTCCAGAGGTCAACATAGTTAACATCTGCTTCAACAATCTAACAGGCTTTTTTCCATTAGGAAATGGAACATCACCCTCTTTTGTAAGATTTTTTGTCTCACCAACAAAATCCCATAGTGTACCTTGCAAGTCCTTTTTATATAGAATACCGTTGATTTCCTCAGCGACATCTTTCAACCAAGCAAAAAGACGGAAGTTTTCTCCTTTGTAAAACTGCTCATAAGTGTTTCCTTTATTTCTGCCAGTTTTCGGAACATATTCTATTGAATACAAATCGCTTTCAATGCCGATTTGTCTTACTTTTTCCATAACTCTCGGACGAATTGAACTCTGCGGCATTGCTGTTTGATAAATGCAATATGCGTATCTATCATACACTTCCTTTTCTGTTAAGTTCTCTTCTTTCATAATTTGCCCAACAGATTTTATTATAAATCCGATACGCTTATAAATCTTGATTTCTAATCCGTCACCATCAAAAGTCGACCCAACATAAATTTTCTCTCCGGGATTTACAAGTGCCGTTGTGTATTTCCAGCTTATGCCTGCATTTCGATATTCTTCTACCATTTTGGAGATTGGCGTATATTGATATACATTTTTGAATGGATCTAATTCTCGATAATTTTTTGCGTAAACAAGAATATATTCCATGTTTTTCTTTAATCTTTTGTCTTCACCACCACCAGATGCTCCAGCGATATTTTTTAATTTCAAGCATATTGTATTGATGTAATTGTCTGTACCAAAAATCTCATCACATAATTTTTTGAGATTTTCTACTTCACCATCGTCAATAGAAATAAATATAACACCATCATTAGTTAGATAACTTTTTGCCAATTTAAGCCGAGGATATATCATATTTAGCCAATCCGTATGGAAGCGGCCGTTGCTTTCGGTGTTTGTCACCATGCGGTTGCCTTCTTCGTCATACTGACCGCTATTATCCATATATTCCGCCGCACTCTGGGCAAAATCGTCCTCATAGACAAAGTCATTGCCCGTATTGTATGGAGGATCAATGTAGATCATCTTGACCTTGCCCAGATAGGTTTCCTGCAAGAGCTTCAGCACTTCCAGATTATCGCCCTCGATGTAGAGGTTCTCGCTGTCAAAGCCACCGGGAGTGCCATCTTTGCCAACGCTATCCGCCACAACGGGACGCAGGGTTGCCGTGATGGGCGCATTGGCCGCCAGCATCGCTTTTTTCTTGTCCGGCCAAGTAAACTGATAGCGTTCCTCCCGACCTTCCACAATGGAGTCGGAAAGTTCCTGCCGCAGAACGTCAAAGTCAATGGCGTGTTCTACTTTGCCGTTGCGTTTTACCTCGGTAATGGCGTTGGGGAATAGCTTGCCGATCAGCTCAATGTTGCGCTGTACGCCGTCAAGGCTGTGCATTTTTAGAGGTTCCATTTTATTTTCCTGCCACTTTCTCTTTTAGTTCATCAATAGATTTTTGACGTTCAATATTGTCCAATAGCAAAAGCGCAAGCAACATCATTTGGTATAGTTCATCATACCAGTCTTCCAGATGCTGATTGTCTATCTCAGCAACATATTTCTTATATTTTGAAGGCTCATTTATATTTTGATTATTATGTCGAATATTCATGTTATTTAACATGAAAAAGATGTTCGATGTCAGGTCTTTATCTAACTCTTGCAGTTCTTTTCTTCTCGGTTCAAGTTCGCTTGCTAGTTTAAGCAAAATTGACTTTTTTGCATTTATGTTGCCCTTTAGCAATCTGTGATTATATCGAATAATATCGAGTGCAAGTGTCTCTGGAACAATCTCGGCAGTAGCCGTCACCTCTGGTTTATCTTCAATAACCAAGACACACTCATCATCTTCTGGAATATAAGCAGTATAGTTATACTGTCTCAAAATGTCATCCATCACATCTTGCAAATGAAAAAAGTTCCCACTCCATAACAAGCCATTCGTTCCTTTTTCTAAGTCGCCAAATGCAAGATTCCAAAAATTATAAATAATCTCAATCAATGTAAAGATATCTTCTGCATTGATTGTCGCTGACCGTTTCAAATTATTGTAATTTACGGTTCTAAGGAAATCGTCGACATCCAAACAGTGATTTCTATATTTCCACGTTTCAAAGCAGTAATCTTCGACATAATCTTTCAACGTATATGGTATGCCACGATTAACTCTGAGAATTTCTTCTTTAAGAAACATTGAATCCAATCGCAGTACATCATTTGCCAGATTGGTATTGTCTTTTACGATATCAAAAATGCTTTTTCTCACAATTAGGTCTCCTGCTTCTTGATTTTTTTAAGTTCTTGTACCAGTTCAAATTTCTTCTTCGGTTGCTTTTCCTTACGGATTTTAGCTTCCAGTGCCGCAATCTGCTTTTCCAGCTGCTCTCGCTGCTTCTGCTGCTCCACGCTGTCTTTCAGGGACGCACTTTCTCCTGTGCCAAGCGCATCACCTGCGATCTGACGGACAAAGTTCTCGTATACAGCATCCAGCGTAAGCCCTTCCAGATGCACCGGCAGGTCGTCCTCGTCCAGCCAGTCCGTAGAATAATAGCGATCAACCTTAAAGGCTGTCTTGCCCGCCGCAGCCTCCTTGTAGCCGATGACAGCACGATACCTGCCCTCGTATTCCAGCAAAAAGAGGATGTGATACGGAATTTCCCGGTCGATCTGGCGCAGCACACTCTCGTCCAGCTCCGGGGCAGACAGCCGTACCTCGAACACCTCGATCTCCGTCACCTGCTCCCCAGCCGCCAGATTCAGGGTAGTGGTCGCAATCTTATTGCGCCAGTAGATGATCCTGATCTGCTCGACAAAGGCTTTCTTCATAGCCGGAGTAACGGCGATGTTCTCATAGAACTTCTGCTTCGGGATGCGTTTATTGAACTCGGTAGATACAGGCAAGCCCATCACGTTTTTTCACCTCTGTGCGTTCATTTTACAACAAGAAAGCAAATCAATTCAAAATCATCCAGTCCGGACACCTGACTGAGCAATGCCGTTGTTCCGCCCGCAGAGAACAGGCTGTCGATGTCGCTTTCTTCTTTGACATCAATGATCGAGTCAATGGCTTCACTCAGCAATTCGGACATTTCTGCCATGTCCTTTCCATCGTCTGTTTCCCGGTTGAAGCGTTCATACACCTCTTTGATTGGCTCAGTCTTTCCACGGCACAGCAGCCGGATATCGTCCAACATCTTTTTGGGGTTCAGGTAGTCGCAGATGATCTGCCCATCCATGCCGATGTAAACCATGTAGAACGGATGGATGCGGTTCCGATTGTCCACATTGACGCTGTTATTGATGTTTTTCAGCACGAAGATCACTCCCTCCGGCAGTTCATCCGTAGCCGGAACCACCGCATGAAGTCCACGGGGCTTCTTGTCCAGATCACCATTGTGTTTGATGTAATCCAGCAGGTCGAGCCGGAACTCGTTCAGTCCCAGATCCATGATGGAGATGCCGTCCGACATATCTTCGATGTCAACGACCTCTTCCTGCAAGCGTTTCAGCTGTGCCTTGCGATACTCCAAATCACCCTTTTCTTCGGGGTTGATAAGGTCATCATCGCCGGTGGAGGTCATAACGGTGATTTTCATGCGGGTCTCCACACGGGATTTCAGGTTGATGTAATCGTCCAGCGTCAGATCAGGCCAGAAATTCACAAGCTGGATGTACTGGTTTCTGCTGCCGATACGGTCGATTCGTCCAAAACGCTGGATAATGCGTACCGGGTTCCAGTGAATGTCATAGTTGATCAGATAATCGCAGTCCTGCAAGTTCTGACCTTCAGAAATGCAGTCTGTCGCAATCAGCACATCAATTTCCGTGGAACTGCCGGGCATCAGAACATCCCGGTCTTTGGAAATGGGAGAGAAGCAGGTCAGCACGTTGTTGAGTGTTGCCTTGAAGCCTTTGATCGTGGTACGTCCATCAATCGAGCCGGTAATTACAGCGGTATTCAGCCCATATTTCTGCTTTACAAACGCACTCACATTGTCAAAGAGGTATTCTGCCGTATCCGAAAATGCAGAAAAAATCAGCACTTTCTTGTTGCCGGCATTGATCGGATGCTCAATTTTTTCGGACAGCAGCTGGAACAGTTCTTGTAGCTTTGTGTCGTGCTGCGGTGTGATATCTGCCACCATAAAGGTCAACAGCTCCAGAATTTCTGCATCTTTCCGAAGTTCATCACGCCAACTCTTCCAATCCATATCCGCAAGATCGATTTTGACTTTTTTGCCGACGGTGAAAAAGTCGGTGTTTTCATCGTCCATGTCAAAATCGTCTCCGGCCATGTCGTACATATCCAGATCAGCGTGTCCGGAGCGTTCAAACTGGTCAATGGACTGAATCGTACCATCAATCAGTTTCTTGATGCGCATCAGGGTCAGCTGGAACGAATGTACAGAGCTTTCCAGCCGCTTCAGCAGGTTAATACTCATCAGCCTGCAAATGCCCTGCTCACGACCTCTCTGGGTCAGATTCTCTCCCTTATTGTGCGTCAGCTCCTGATATTTCTGGATCTTACTTGCGAAGATGTAGTTGGAGGGCATATAGACGCACAAGCTCAGCTGAATCAGCTGCTCATAAATTTCGTTGTAGTTGATGGCATTATTCAGGTCTGTCAGACATGGCCGAACAGAGATCGGCTTCAACCGCTCTGGGAACTTTCCGATAGCATTGGTGTTGTAGTACTTCTCGATATGCTTCCGAGAACGTGCGATGGTAACACTGTCCAGCAGCTCGAAGAAGTCGAAATCCAATGTCCGCAGCAGCGCATCCGTGGTTCTCTCTTCTGGTTTCAGTTTGCTCCATGCGTTAAAGGCTTTCTGCGCCTGCTTAAAGATGTCTTCAATGCTCTTTGAGGTGTTCAGCCTTTCATCCAGATATTCGGAGTTTCCCTCATAGGCAAGGGCCAACTGATTTTTCAAGTCAACAAAGCGGTTGTTGACAGGCGTTGCCGAAAGCATCAGCACCTTGGTCTTGACTCCGGCACGGATCACCTTATCCATCAGCCACTGGTAACGATTGTCCTGCGTCTTGCTATGAGTTCCGATTCCATTACGGAAATTGTGCGATTCATCAATGACGACCAGATCATAGTTGCCCAGTTCAGGCGATCCAGATCGAGGCCATTCGATTTTCCGCTGCTTCTGGACAGGTCTGTGTGGAACAAGACGTCATAGTTCAGCCGATCCGATGCAATCGGGTTGTTCACATAGTTGTCCTTATAGGTATTCCAGTTTTCCGCCAGCTTTTTGGGACACAGCACCAGAACCGACTTGTTTCGATTCTCATAATACTTTACGACTGCCAGTGCGGTAAAGGTCTTGCCAAGGCCAACACTGTCCGCAAGGATGCAGCCGTTGTACTTTTCCAGCTTATTGATGATGGCAAGCACCGCATCCTTCTGGAAGTCGTACAGCAGGCTCCAGATTTTGCTCTGCTTAAAGCCGGTTGCCTCATTCGGCAGTTCATCTTCTGAGATGTCGTCCAAAAACTCGCTGAACACATGATACAGCGTCATAAAGTAGATGAACTCCGGGGAATTTTCTGCATAAGCCGTGCTGATATTTTCCAGAACCACATCTGTGACATCCTGCATTTTGTCCCGGTCGTTCCACAGGGTATCGAACAACTTCATGTACTGCTGTGCGAACGGAGCCTCCATGCAGTTGACCATGTTGTAGCTGTTATTTCCGCGCTCACAGCCAATATCAACTGTCGTAAATCCGCCAATCGGCATATAGGCGGTCTGTGCTGCGCCGGAATCCACAGTCATAAAGCCAGCCATATTTTCACCGGTGGTGTTCGATTTGAACGTAGCCTTCCTTCTGATCCAGTCTGCACACTCCTTTGCGATGGCTCTCTGGGTCATCTCATTGCGCAGTTTGATTTCAAACTCTGTACCATAAAGGCTCGTTTCACGAGAAATGCGGGGAATGTAGAACTCCCGCTTCTGCTTTTCAGCCTTTTCTTTCACAAACGTGGGGGATGTAAAGATAAATTCAAACTCGTCTATGGTTTCCAGCTGCTTCTTTAGCTCTTTGTAGGCATACATTGAAAAGCAGGCTGCCGCAATAGACACCCTGCTGCCTTTTTTGATCTCGACCCGTAAATCATCTCGAACGGTATTGGTAATGTTATCCAGAATTTTCATATCATCCACCGGCTTTATGCTTATCCGTATTTTTTATAGCCTTGACTATGAAAGCACTCTTACAAAACTCTATTTCTATTATACCACCCACTTTTTCCCCTGTAAACGAAAAAGCTGACGGTGTGTAGCGTGCAGCATCCATCAGCTTTTCGTGACACAAAAATCGGCACCCGCTTTTCAGCGAGTGCCGATTTTGTTACCCTATAGTGCGCTTTGATTTTTGGCGTAAGTGGCGTAAGTTTGGCGTAAATCCGCTTTTGCGCGCTCCAAAAATCAAGGATTCATGCGGTTTTTAGGCAGTTATTAGTACATGCCGCCCATACCGCCCATATCACCGGCAGGTGCAGCAGGGGCCGGGGGTTCCGGCAGATCTGCCACCAAGCTCTCGGTGGTGAGCACCATCTCAGCAACGGATGCTGCGTTCTCCAGAGCGGAGCGGGTGACCTTGGTCGGGTCGACGATACCGGCGGCGATCATGTCATCCACATAGACCTCGTTCTGCGCGTCGAAGCCATAGTTGGGCTTGTTGGCAGAAATGATCTTGTCGATGATGACGCTGCCCTCCAGGCCGGCGTTCTTTGCGATCTGGCGCAGAGGAGCCTCCAGAGCCTTCAGCACGATCTTGGCACCGGTGCGCTCGTCGCCTTCCAGGCTGTCACACAGCTCACGCACAGCGGGGATGGCGTTGATGGGAGCGGTACCGCCGCCGGCCACGACGCCTTCCTGCACAGCAGCCTTGGTTGCATTCAGGGCATCCTCGATGCGCAGCTTCTTGTCCTTCATCTCAACTTCGGTAGCAGCACCGACCTTGATGACGGCCACACCGCCGGCCAGCTTGGCCAGACGCTCCTGCAGCTTCTCGCGGTCGAAGTCGCTGGTAGCGGCCTCGATCTGGCTGCGGATCTGTGCAATGCGGGCTGCAATGGCATCCTTGTCGCCTGCACCACCCACAATGGTGGTGTTCTCCTTGGTGACCTTGACCTGACGGGCATGGCCCAGCATCTGGACGGTAGCGTCCTTCAGCTCGTAGCCCAGATCAGAGGACACCACAGTGCCGCCGGTCAGGATGGCGATATCCTGCAGCATCTCCTTGCGGCGGTCGCCGA
>ERZ857965.2684-NODE-2684-length-14526-cov-3.087624_pt1 | contig 14526 bp, 15 predicted proteins | sample MGYA00519758_ERZ857965 | MGnify/ENA primary metagenome ERZ857965 (study PRJEB31778, sample SAMEA3449381) | human gut metagenome | biome: human gut; feature: human-associated habitat; material: faeces | place: United Kingdom | collected 2010/2012 ... | reverse complement strand
GCGGAGGGGGCCGCGGAAGGCGGTCACCCGGTCCCCGGTGATGTGGAGCCGGGCCCCCATCTGGGCCAGCACGTCACAGACGGCCTTGTCCCCCTGGAGGGAGGCGGGGTCCATCCCCTTCACGGTGACGCTCTCTCCCCCCAACGCCCCCAGGCACAGCCAGGGGGCGGCGTTGGACCAGTCCCCCTCCACCTGGACCCGGTTGGGGCCGTGGTAGGGCTGGGGGGCCATCCGCCAGCCCGATTCCTCAGGCGCCGGAACCACCCCGAACTGGGCCAGGGCCCGGAGGGTGAGGTTCACATAGCCCACGGACTCCCGGGGGCCGGTGACGGTGAGGGTGCTCTCCCCCTCCAGCAGGGGCAGGGCAAAGAGCATCCCGGAGATAAACTGGGAGGACACGTCCCCCGGCAAAGTATAGTCCCCCGGCTGGAGCTGGCCCTGGATGGTCAGCCGGTTCTCCTGGGGGCAGAGGTCCACCGTGCACCCCCCCGCCTCCAGCTGCTCCGTCAGGGGCCCCAGAGGGCGCTGGGCCAGGCGGCCCGCCAGGTGGAAGGTGGCCTGGGTCCCCAGGGCCCCCGCCACCGGCAGGAGGAAGCGGAGGGTGGAGCCGCTCTCCCCGCAGTCTAAGTCACAGGGGCCAGCGGTCTGGGCCCGGTCCAGCGGGGTCACATCGTACCCCTGGTCCCAAGGGCGGATGGACGCCCCCAGGCCGTTAAGGCACCGGACAGTGGCCTCAATGTCTTGGGAGGTCTGGGGGCAGACCACCCGGACCGGGCGGTCCCCCAAAGCGGCGCAGATCAGCAGCCGGTGGGCCGCCGACTTGGAGGGGATGGCGGCCAACGTCCCCTGGGCAGGGCCGGGGAGAAGGGTGACGGTCATTGCCCCAGCCCCCTTTCGATCCAGGGCAGCAGCTGGCCCACGGGGATGGGGTGGAGCACACTCTTCCCCCAGGCGGTGGGGACCACCAGGGAGAGGGTGTCCCCCGCCCGCTTCTTGTCGGAGAGGGTCTTTTCGTAGAGGTCGGCGGCGGCGTAGTCGGTGGCGGTGGGCAGGTGGTACCGGGCCAGCAAGGCCTCCAGCCGGGGCAGGACCTCCGGGGGACACAGGCCGGCGGCCACCGCCCCCCGGGTCACCAGGGTCATACCGATGGCCACCGCCTTGCCGTGGGAGATCTGGTAGCCGCTGCAGGCCTCCACCCCGTGGCCGATGGTGTGGCCCAGGTTCAGCAGCTGCCGGGCCCCGGTGTCAAACTCGTCCTGCTCCACCAGGTCCCGCTTGTGGGCGATGCACCGGGCGGTAACCCCCTCCGGGTCAGCCCGGAGGTCGATGGTCTCCAGGGTGTTCAGCAGGCCGGCGTCCCCGATCATGCCGTACTTGATGACCTCGGCGCAGCCGTCGGCAAAGTCGGCCTCGGGGAGGGTGTCCAGGGTGTCCAGGTCGCAGAGGACGGCCCGGGGCTGGTAGAAGGCCCCCGCCAGGTTCTTGCCGTGTTCCAGGTCGATGGCGGTCTTGCCCCCCACGGAGGCGTCCACCGCCGCCAACAGGGTGGTGGGCAGCTGGAGGAAGGAGACCCCCCGGAGGTAGGTAGCGGCGGCAAACCCGGTGAGGTCCCCCACCACGCCGCCCCCCAGGGCGATGAGCCCGTCGGCCCGGGTGAGGTGGGCCTGGGCCAGGAACTCCAGCAGGTTCAGGTAGGTGGCGCCGTTCTTATGCGCCTCCCCGGCGGGGAAGACGAAGGGGTGCACCTGGAACCCCGCCCCCTCCAGGCTGGCCTTGACCTGGTCCAGGTAGAGGGGGGCCACATGGGTGTCGGAGACCACCGCCGCGGTGCGGCCCTTCCACAGTCCCGCGGCGGTCTGGCCCACCGAGGCCAGCAGCCCCCGGCCAATGGTGACGTCATAGGCGCGGGAAGCGGTGACGTGTACCCTGGTCATTTCCCGTCCACCTCCTCCTTGATCCGGCGGCCCTCGTCCAGCAGGCGGCAGAGGGCGGGGAAGTCCTCCTCCTCCAGGGCTTTCCTATACTGGTTTAGGCTGGCAATGAGGGTGTCCAGCTCGAAGAGGAGGTTCTTTTTGTTCTCCAGAAAGAGCTCGGCCCACATGGAGGGGTTGAGCCAAGCCACCCGGGTCAGGTCCTTGTAGCTGCCGGCGGAGAAGCCGTCGTGCTCCCGGGCGGTGGGGCTTTTGATGTAGGCGTTGGAGATCACATGGGCCATCTGGGAGGTGAAGGCGATGCGCTGGTCGTGCTTGTCCGCCGTGGTGATGGACACCCGGCCGAAGCCCACCGGCTCCAGGAGCTTTTTCGCCCGGTCCAGCAGACGGATGTCGTCAAAGGTCGGGGGCACCAGGACCATGGGGGCCCCGTCAAAGAGGTCGGCCCGGCTGTACTTAAAGCCGGAGAAGTGGGTCCCCGCCATGGGGTGGCCCCCCAGGAAGGGGAAGCCATACTGTTCCGCCAGGGGGAAGACCTTCTGGCACACCTTCTCCTTGGTGCCGGCGCAGTCGATGACCATGGTGTGGGGCTGGATCTTGGGCGCCAGCCGCTCCATGTGCTCCACCACCGCCTCGGGATAGGTGGCCAGGAGGAGGAGGTCCAGCTCCCCCAGCCGCTCCTCCGTGAGGGGGGCGTGGATGGCCTGGGCGATCTGGGCAAACTCGGTGATGGACCGGTCCGTGTCCCACCCCAGAACGGTGACGGAGGGGTCCCGGCGGTAGGCCTTGGCCAGGGACCCGCCGATGAGCCCTAAGCCGATGATGCCGACGGTCATTCCTGCATCGCCTCCCGAATCCGGAAGATTTTCCGGGCGGTCTGGGCAAACTGCTCCGGGGTGAGGGACTGGGCCCCGTCACACAGGGCGTGGGGGGGATCGTTGTGGACCTCGATCATGATCCCGTCTGCCCCGGCAGCGGCGGCGGCCATGGCCATGGGCTCCACCAGGTAGGCGTGGCCGGTGCCGTGGCTGGGGTCCACCACCACCGGCAGGTGGGTCAGCCCCTTCAGGACGGGCACCACCGACAGGTCCAGGGTGTTCCGGGTGTAGGTGGACTCGTAGGTGCGGATGCCCCGCTCGCAGAGGATCACGTTCTCGTTGCCGTTGGCCATGATGTACTCCGCGCTCATGAGGAGTTCCTTGATGGTCCCCGCCAGGCCCCGCTTGAGGAGGATGGGCTTGTTGGTCTTGCCCAGCTCCTTGAGCATGTCGAAGTTCTGGGTGTTCCGGGCCCCCACCTGGATGACGTCCACCTCCTCAAAGAGGTCCAGGTTGCGGATGTCCATGAGCTCGGTGACAATGGGCAGGCCGGTGGCCTTCTTGGCCTCCAGCAGCAGGCGGATGCCCTCGGCCCCCAGACCCTGGAAGTCGTAGGGGGAGGTGCGGGGCTTGAAGGCGCCCCCCCGGAGGAAGGCCGCCCCGGCCTTCTTCACCTCCTGGGCCACGAAGGTGATCTGCTCCTCGGTCTCCACGGAGCAGGGGCCGGCGATGAGGGCAAAGTGCCCCCCGCCGATGGCGGCGGGGCCGGCCTGGATGACGGAATCCTCCGGGTGGAACTTCCGGTTGACCGCCTTAAAGGGGTCGGACACCCGGGTGACAGACTCCACAATGTCCAGGCTCTGGATCATCTCCATGTCCACCTTGGCGGTGTTGCCGATGAGGCCCAGGACGGTCTGGTACTCCCCCTTGGAGACGTGGACCCCTAAATTCTGCTCCTCCAGCCAATGGATGAGGTGTTGGGTGCGTTCCGGCGAAGCGCCGGGCTTTAAGACTGCGATCATACGACATAACTCCTTTCTCGGTTTGCCTCACGCCGCCCTTCTGGGCGGCGCTTGCAAAATAAAAACGCCACACAGATGGAAATCTGTGTGGCGTGGGTGATCTTCGTTTCGGAAAGACCCCATGAATATTATCCAGCACAAATTGCCATTACCCTATTCCCTTGGAGGTCATAAAGTAATAGTAGGTAAAGGCGAACTGGTTGTGGCTAACGATAACGGACTTCATGGGAAGGTCCTCCTGCTATACGGTTTACCATGTACATTCTATCACCCTTTCCCTACCCCGTCAAGAGGTTAGTTCAGCTTATTATATCATAATTTTGAGATTATATTAGAGGCGGTTTGGGACATTCCCACAAGGCCCCCCTTGAACCAAAGCGCCCATCGTAGTATCCTAGAAACGACCATTGCAGAAAGGATGCTTTTTATGGAAACAGGATTTTGGATTTTTATGTTGGTGATGGACTTTCTGCTCCCCCTGATCATGGTGGTGTTCGGCAAACTCTTCCAGCACTGCCCCGAGGAGATCAATTCGGTCTTCGGCTAACGCACCCGCCGGTCCATGGCCAGTCAAGAGGCCTGGAACTTTGCCCACCACGCCTGCGGCAAACTCTGGTTCCGCTGGGGTCTGGTGCTGCTGCCGGTGACGGTGGGGCTGATGCTCCTGGTGTGGGGGCGGGACACCGGCACCGTGGGCCTCTTCGGCGCCGTGGTGATGGTGGTGCAGCTGGCGGTGCTGCTGCTGTCTGTGGCGGTGGTGGAAAACGCGTTGAAGCGGACCTTTGGTGAGGAGCGGTAGCAAGAGTAGGCTTCCCTTTTCCGATTCCCAAGCGATCGAACTCACGATATTTTCTCTTATCTCATAAAAAAGTTAAATTCCAATCAAACAGGGATTTCCGTAGTCACACTTCAAGGCTGTTGAAATCCCTTTGTTGTTAGGAGCAGAAACATGGTATTCAGCAGTTTCACCTTTTTATTTCTATTCTTCCCGTTGCTGTTGATTGTGTATTTTTTCCCGTTGTTTCGAAAGCGGTCTATACGGAATGGGATCTTACTTGTGTTCAGCCTAATTTTCTATAGTTTTGGTGGCTGGCGGTTGATGCCAATCATCCTTCTGTCCATTGCTATGAATTACGTCTTCGGGCGTTTGGCTGACGCAGAACACGCGCAACGTGTACGCAAAGCAGCCGTAGTCGCTTCCGTCGTCTGCAATCTTCTCTTACTATTTGTGTTCAAGTATCTCGGTTTCACCACAGAAATGCTTCACCAGTTGTTTCCTGGAATTCCAGTGGCGGAACTCGTGCTTCCTATTGGGATCTCTTTCTATACGTTCCAAAGCCTGAGTTACACCATTGATGTCTTCCGGGGTGAGGTAAATTCTGAGAAAAACATCCTTCGACTAGCGCTTTATATTGCGCTGTTTCCTCAACTGGTAGCAGGGCCTATCGTTCGATACACCACCATCGAGGGGGAATTACGTCACCGGAAGGAAACCTGGGAAAATTTTGAGCAAGGCATTTCACGCTTCCTATTTGGTTTCGCGAAAAAGGTCCTTTTGGCCAATGCCTTTGGTCAGGTCGCAGACGGGATTTTTGGCCAGAATCCAGATCAGTTGGCCACAAGCGCAGCTTGGCTTGGCGTAATAGCCTATACTTTGCAAATCTATTTCGATTTTTCCGGTTATTCTGACATGGCCATTGGTCTGGGTTGTGTTTTCGGCTTCCATTTCCCAGAAAACTTTAACTACCCTTACATTGCAGCGTCGGTCAAAGATTTTTGGCGCAGGTGGCATATTTCCCTAAGTTCTTGGTTCCGAGATTATCTGTATATTCCGTTGGGCGGAAACCGTGGTTCCAAAGGCAAGCATATCCGTAACCTTCTCATTGTCTGGGGCCTGACAGGTTTTTGGCACGGAGCCGCATGGACCTTTCTTTTGTGGGGGCTATACTATGCCGTACTGCTCATCGGTGAGCAATACCTTTGGGGGGATCTCTTAAAACGGCTGCCTAAAGTAGTGCAGCATGGTTACGCCCTGTTCTTGATCCTCCTTGGCTGGTTGATTTTCCGGTCCACGGATCTGCACCAGATACAAACATTTCTCTCTATCCTGTTCGGCGCCGCAGGGACAGGGGGCTGGGACCACCAAACAACTTACTATTTATTGGAGTTCCGTTGGGAGTTTCTCTTTGGCATACTTGCGGCTTTACCGCTCAAAAAATATGTCATCCGTTTGGCCGAAAAGGATTCCCACCCAAAAGCAGGCACATTCCTGCTCACTTGGGGAAAACCTGCTCTGGCATTGACCTTAGGCGGTTTGTCCGTCCTTTCCCTGGTTAGCACAGGGTATAACCCGTTCATCTATTTCCAGTTTTAAGGAGGGTCTGCATGAAATACGTGTCACGGATTCTTTTTATCGGCGGATTCCTTTTCGCTCTCTTTGCAATTCCTCTGGTGACCCTCTTAAAACCGGTGGAACAGATCTCTATCTATGAGCAAAGGACTCTGGCAACTGCTCCGACATTTTCTGGTCAAGGCGTATGGGACGGCAGCTACTTCAACGAATGGGAGACCGTCCTGTCAGACCACATTGCGCTGCGAGACACCATGCTGAAAGCGCACACCCGCTTAGACCTTCTTTTGGGACGACCAGTCGTCAACCAAATGGTAACCACAGAGGACAAATTGCTTCCCTTTTTTGAGTTCACCCACTGGGACCTGTCTGCGCTTTCTGAAGAAGCGAAAAAAGCTGCCCAAGACTATCAGGCATTGAACGAAGCCATCCAATCCTATGGTGGATATTTCCTCTATGTAGGACTCCCACAGCATAACACATACTTTTCCTCCAGCTACCCCGAGTATTTAGACAGCAGGCAGTGGCAGACCACCGTGATCCGCACCGAGTTTTCCTCTGCCATGGCGGAGGCATCGGTTCCGTTCTTAAATATGACGGAGCAATACCAAGCCATGGGAAACCCTGAAAACTACTATTTCAAAACAGATCACCACTATTCCTATCTCGGCGCCTACGCTGCCTACCAAACGATTTTGGAGATCATCCACGCACAAACCGGGTGGGACATCCCCGTCATGGAAAAAGAGGATCTCATCTGGGAAACCCTTCCCAACCCGTTTTTGGGAAGTTCAAACCGGAAACTATATGGGTTATTCCCCACGGATGACAAAGTAGAAATCGCCTATCCCAAAACCGAGATTCCTTTCTCCAGAACGGACAACGGCAACCCCGTGCCTGCACAACTCTATACCATTCCAGAACAAGAGGATGCCACGGCAAACTATACGACATATATGGGAGGCGATATTGGGGAAACCATTCTGCAAACCAACCGCCCATCTCTAAAAACTGCCCTGATTGTTGGCGACTCTTTTACCAATGCCTTGGAAACCCTTCTCTGGACCGGATTTGACGAGACCCGAAGTTTAGATTATCGGCATTACAAAGGGGAATCCTTGATCGACTATGTTCAAACCTATCAGCCAGATGTTGTCCTGATCGTGCGAGACGAAAGCCTTTATCTATCTCTAGAGGGCAACGGCGCCGTTTTTTAACCCTTTTTTCGACTTTCATTTTCTCAAGGAGTGAGGATTCCATGCAATATCTACGCACCAAGAAGGCCGTAGCCACGGCAAATCCCACAGAAAGGAAGTGATGCCATCCCACAACACCTAGGAGGATCAAAACATGTTTGACATTCCAGACCCCAACACGGTCTTTCCCAACGAATACAAGACGTCCTGTTTCCTGAAAAACGTCATCACCGCCCCCAACATCCACGTGGGGGACTACACCTATTACGACGACCTGGAACACCCCACGGAGTTTCAGCAGCGCAACGTCCTCTTCAACTACCCCGCGTTTGGGGACCAGCTGATCATCGGCAAGTTCTGCGCCATCGCCGCGGGGACAAAGTTCATCATGGGCCCCGCCAACCACCGGATCAGCAGCGTCACCACCTACCCCTTCCACGTCTTCGGCGGGGGGTGGGCGGAGAACACCCCGCCCCACCTGGACCAGCTCCCCCGGAAGGGGGACATCGTGGTGGGCAACGACGTGTGGATCGGCCGGGAGAGCGTGATCCTCCCCGGGGTGACCATTGGGGACGGGGCCATCGTGGCCGCCTACTCCGTGGTCACCCGAGACGTGCCCCCCTACACCCTGGCCGGGGGCAACCCCGCCCGGCCCCTGAAGCCCCGGTTTGACCCGGAACTCACCCAGCTGCTCCTGGCCTTCCGGTGGTGGGACCTGCCCTCGAAGGAACTGGCAGCCACCTTGCCCCTGCTCTGCGAGGAGGACCTGGAGAAGGTGCGGCAGGTGCTGCGGGCCCGGGTGGGGCAAACGTAAGCCCCATCCTGTGGAGAAAAACCATCAAGACCACCGGGAAAACCGGTGGTCTTGATGGTTTTTAGGTTGGGTCTTTGGGGATCTGTTCCTGGTTCGTGTCTTTCGTCTCGTCCGGTTTCTTGTCCTGGTCGAGGATCTCTTCAAAAATCAGGGCCAGGGGCAGGCCGGAGCTTTCGTCCATAGCGGTCTCCTTTCCCCTCAGGTCATCTTCTCCTGCTTCACCTTTTTGTCGATGACGTGCCGGGAGGCCAGCTCGTTCCGGACCTCTTCCAGGCTGATGCCCAGCTGGAGCATGAGGACCATCACATGGTAGGCCAGGTCGGCGATCTCGTAGATGGTCTCCTTCTTGTCCTCGGCCTTGCCGGCGATGATGACTTCGGTGGACTCCTCCCCCACCTTTTTGAGGATCTTGTCGATGCCCTTCTCAAAGAGGTAGGAGGTGTAGGACCCCTCCTTGGGACTCTCCTTCCGGCCCTGGAGCATGTCCATGAGGCCCTGGAGGGTGAAGGCGGTGTTCTCCTCACTCTCAAACAGGGAGTGGTGGAAGCAGGACTCAGCGCCGGTGTGGCAGGCGGGCCCCTCCTTGTTCACCCGGACCACCAGGGCATCGTAGTCGCAGTCGGCGGTGATGTCGATGATGTGCTGCACCGCCCCGGAGGTCTCCCCCTTCCGCCACAGCTCCTGGCGGGAGCGGCTCCAGAAGCAGGTGCGCTCCTCCTTGATGGAGATGTCCAGGCTCTCCTTGTTCATGTAGGCCAGGGTAAGCACCTGGCCGGTGGTCCCATCCACCACGATGGCGGGGATGAGGCCCTTCTCGTCAAACTTCAGTTGTTCCATGGTCTGCTTGTCCAGCATGGCTTTTCTCCTTCCCAATCGTCAGCGCACGGGGATGCTGTGGTCCCGCAGGGTCTGTTTCAGGTGGGGGATGGCAATCTCCCCAAAGTGGAACACCGAGGCCGCCAGCCCCGCGTCCACCCCAGGCAGGGTCTGGAAGAGGTCCACAAAGTCCTGGACCTTCCCCGCGCCCCCGGAGGCGATCACCGGGACCTTCACCGCCTGGCACACGGCGGCCAGCATCTCCAGGTCAAAACCCCCTTTGACCCCGTCGGTGTCGATGGAGTTGACCACCACTTCCCCGGCGCCCAGGTCCACGCAGTGGCGGATCCAGCCGATGGCTTCCATCCCCGTGTCGTCCCGGCCTCCCCGGGCGAAGACCCGGAACTGGCCGTCCACTCGCTTTACATCGGCGGAGAGGACCACGCACTGGCTACCGTACCGCAGGGCGGCCTGGCGAATCAGGTCGGGGTTGCGGATGGCCCCGGAGTTTACGCTCACCTTGTCCGCCCCGCACTTGAGGACCCGGTCAAAGTCCTCCAGGGTGTTGATGCCGCCCCCCACGGTGAGGGGGATGAACACCCGGCTGGCGGTCTGGCGGAGGATGTCGGTGAACAGCCCCCGGCCCTCGGCGGAGGCGGTGATGTCGTAAAACACCAGCTCGTCGGCCCCGCTCTTGGTGTAGTACTCCGCCAGTTCGATGGGGGAGTTCACGTCGTGGAGGCCTTCAAAGTTGACCCCCTTCACCACCCGGCCGTCCTTCACGTCCAGGCAGGGGATGATGCGTTTGGTGATCATAGCTCCTCTCCTTTCCCCAGGGCGATGGCCTGGGCCAGGTCGATGGCCCCGGTATAGTAGGCCTTGCCGATGATGGCCCCGGCCACCCCGGCCGCCTTCAGGGCCCGGATGTCCTCCAGGGAGGACACGCCCCCCGAGGCGATGATGTCCATAGAATACCGCTGGGCCAGGGTGCGGTAGAGGGCCCGGTTGGTCCCCTCCATGGCCCCGTCCCGGGAGATGTCGGTGCAGATCATGGTGCGCACCCCCAGAGCCTGCATCTGGTCAAAGAAGGTCTCCCAGGTGTTCTGGCTGGTCTCCAGCCAGCCTTTGATGGCCACCTTGCCGTCCTTCAGGTCGGCCCCCACGGCGATCTTGTCGCCGTACTGGGCCACCGCCTGGGCGGTGAAGTCCGGGTCGGTGACGGCGGCGGTGCCCAAAATCACCCGGCTGGCCCCGGCCTCCAGGTACCGGCGGACGGTGTCCATGCTGCGGATGCCGCCCCCCACCTCCACGAAGAGGCCGGTCTGGGCGGCGATCCGCTCGATGGTGGGCAGGTTGGTGGTCTGGCCGGTCTTGGCCCCCTCCAGGTCCACCAGGTGGAGGTGGGTGGCCCCGGCGGCCTCAAACTGCGCTACGGTGTGCAGGGGGTCGGCGTCGTAGACCGTCATCTGGTTGTAGTCCCCCTGGTACAGGCGGACGGCCTGGCCCCCGAAGAGGTCGATGGCAGGCAGAATGATCATCTCACCAACTCCCTTCACAGAAGGTTTTCAGAATGGCCAGGCCCACGTCCCCGCTCTTTTCCGGGTGGAACTGGCAGCCCATCACGTTGCCCCTGGCCACGGCGGCGGTGAGCTGGGCCCCGTACTCTGTGGTGGCGATCACCGCCGGGGCGCAGTCGGTGGCATAGTAGGAGTGGACGAAGTAGACGCAGTCCCCCTCCTCCACCGAGGCCAGCAGGGGGTGGCGCACGCCCCCGGGGAAGTGGAGGGCGTTCCACCCGATGTGGGGAATCTTATAGTCGGCGGGGATGACCCCCTCCATGGGGACCACCTTCCCCGGGATCAGGCCTAAGCCCTTCCAGGTGCCAAACTCGTGGCTCTCCTCAAAGAGCAGCTGCATCCCCAGGCAGATGCCCATGAGGGGCTTGCCGGCGGCGGCCTCCTCCTGGATGACCCGGTCCAGCCCGGTCTGGCGGAGCTTGGCCGCCGCGTCGGCGAAGGCCCCCACCCCCGGCAGGAAGAGCTTATCCGCCTGGCGGAGGAGGGCCGGGTCGCCGGTGACCACCGGCTGCTGGCCGATGGCCTCCAAGGAACGGCAGAGGGAGAAGAGGTTCCCCACGCCGTAATCAATCACTGCAATCATACGAGACTTCCTTTCGTGGAGGGGATGTCGTCGTCCCCTGTGAGGGCCACCGCCTGCTTCAGGCTGCGGCCGGCGGCCTTGAAGACCCCCTCCAGGATGTGGTGGCTGTTCTCCCCCGCCACCTTCCGCAGGTGGAGGGTGCAGCCGGCTTTCCGGGTGAAGGCCAGCCAAAACTCCTTGGCCAGCTCTGTGTCAAAGGTGCCCACCTTGGCCGTGGGCAGGGCCACATCCCAGCAGAGCATCCCCCGGCCGGAGAGGTCCACCGCCCCCAGGATGAGGGTCTCATCCATGGGCAGCAGGCTCTGGCCGAAGCGCTCCACCCCCCGCATCTCCCCCAGGGCCTGGGCGAAGGCCTGCCCCAGGCAGATGCCCACGTCCTCCACGGTGTGGTGGTCGTCCACCCAGGTGTCCCCGGTGCAGGTGACGGTGAGGTCAAACTTCCCGTGGCGGGCAAAGCCGGTGAGCATGTGGTCGAAGAACCCCACCCCGGTGCGGATGTCATAGCGGCCGGCGCCGTCTAGGTTCACAGTGAGGGTGATGTCGGTCTCCCCGGTTTTCCGGGTGACTTGGGCTTGGCGCATCAGGCTCCCTCCTCCTTTAAAATGGTCTGGACCACCGCCAGGAAGGCCTCCATCTCTGCCGGGGTGCCGATGGTCACCCGGTTGTAGGCGGCGATGGCGGGGTCGGAGAAGTGGCGGATCAGAACCCCCTTCTCCTTGCACTTGCGGTACAAAGTCTCTCCGGCCACCTTGGGGTGGGCCACGAAGAGGAAGTTGGCCTGGGAGTCCGGCAGGGTGAAGCCCAGGGCCCGGAGGGCCTGGGCGGTCTTCTCCCGGGTGGCCATGATCTCCCGGGCCTTCTCCCGGAAGTACCCGTCGGAGTCCACCGCCGCCTGGCCCAGCTTCAGGGTGAGGCGGTTGACGTTGTAGGGGTTGGTGGAGTACTTGAGCTTCTCCAGGTCCTGGATCAGGGTCCGGCTGCCCAGGGCGAAGCCCAGCCGGGCCCCGGCCATGGACCGGGACTTGGAATAGGTCATCACCACCAGGAGGTTTTCATACTTCTGGAGCAGGGGCACGGCGGAGTCCGCCCCGAAGTCCACGTAGGCCTCGTCCACCACCACCACATGGTCGGGGTTGGAAGCCACGATGGCCTCCACCTGGTCCAGGGGCAGGGCGATCCCGGTGGGGGCGTTGGGGTTGGGGAAGACGGTGAGTTTCCCCTTCCCCTGCATCCCCGCTACGTCCAGGGTGAAGTCCTCCCGGAGGGGGACGGTCTCATAGGCCACCCCGTGGAGGTTGGCAAACACGGGGTAAAAGCTGTAGGTCAGGGCGGGGAACACCGCCCCGTCGGCCCCGAAGGCCATGAAGGCGAAGTTTAAAATATCGTCCGACCCGTTGGAGAGGAAGACCTGCCCCGCCTCCACCCCGTAGAGTTCTGCCAGCTTGGCCCGCAGGGCGGTGCCCTCCGGGTCGGAGTACAGCCGCAGGTCGGCCAGGTCCTGTTCCGTCAGGGCCGCCAGCACCGCCGGGGAGGGGGGGTAGGGGGACTCGTTGGTGTTGAGCTTGATGTACTGCCGGTCCCGGGGCTGCTCCCCGGGGGTGTACGCCTCCAGCCCGGCGTACTGGGGGTGGAGGAAGCGGCTCATTTCGTCCCCTCCGCCACCTTGGGGTCAAAGCGGATGTCCACGCTGCGGGCGTGGCCGGTGAGGCCCTCCTTCTTGGCGAAGGTGGACACGGAGAACTGGGCCTTCTCCAGGGCTGGCTTGGTGTAGTAGGTGTACTGCATCTTCTTCACGAAGTCATCCATCGACAGGGGGCTGGAGAACCGGGCGGTGCCGCTGGTGGGCAGGGTGTGGTTGGGCCCGGCAAAGTAGTCCCCCAGGGCCTCGGGGCAGTTGCGCCCCAGGAAGATGGAGCCGGCGTTGCGGATCCTGTCCAGGTAGTCGAAGGGCTGGTCCACGCAGACCTCCAGGTGCTCCGGGGCGATCTCGTCCGCCAGACGCGCGGCGGTTTCCGGGCTGTCCACCACGAGGATGCGGCCGTTTTGCTCGATGGAGGTCCGGGCGATTTCCTCGCGCGGGAGCAGCTTGAGCTGCCTCTCCACCTCGGATGCCACAGCCTCGGCCAGCGGCGCGTCGGTCACGGCCAGCCACGCCGAGGAAAGCCGGTCATGCTCGGCCTGAGAAAGCAGGTCCGCGGCCAGATGGACGGGATTGCTGTTTGCATCGGAGATGATCATGATTTCGCTGGGCCCGGCGATCATGTCGATATCGCACAGGCCGCGCGCATAGCACAGCTGCTTGGCGGTGGCCACATAGATGTTGCCGGGGCCGACGATCTTGTCCACCTTGGGAACGGTCTGCGTGCCAAAAGCCAGCGCAGCCACGGCCTGCGCTCCGCCCGCGCGCACCACCGTGCGCACGCCCGCGAGCTTTGCCGCCGCCAGAATGGGGGCGGGCACCTTGCCGTCCGGACCGGGCGGGGTGGCCATGACGATGGTTTCCACCCCGGCGATTTTGGCGGGAATGGCATCCATCAGCACGCTGGAGGGATACCGCGCCGTGCCGCCGGGCACATAGAGCCCGGCGCTGGCCAGCGGAAGCACGCGCTGTCCCACCACCACACCTAGAGAGGGCGTATCCACAAAGCCGGCGCGCTTTTGCAGGCGGTGGAACCGCTCGATATTCCCCGCAGCCAGCCGGAGCGTATCCAGAAATTCCGGCTCCACCTGGGAAAAAGCCGCGTCCAGCTCCTCCTCAGGCACCAGAAGGCCGTCGGGCCGCGCGCCGTCGAATGCTTCGCAATAGTCCAGTACGGCTTCATCGCCGCGCAGACGCACATCCTCCACAATGGCTTCCACTGCCTGCGTCACGTCGCGCTTGACTTCGGCGGCGCGGTCCAGAAGCTGGGCGGCGGGCTGCCCCTCATAGGTTACAATGCGGATCATGGGCGTTCCTCCTTTTGATTCAGCTGGTCCTGGATGCGGGACAGCAGCCTCGATATGGCCGGTTCTTTAAACTTCATGGCGGCCTTGTTGGCGATGAAGCGCGCGCTGATGGGCAGAATCTCGCGGGTGACCTCCAGATTGTTCTGCCGGAGAGTGGTCCCCGTTTCCACGATGTCCACGATCACATCGCTCAGCCCCAGCAGCGGCGCCAGCTCGATGGAGCCGTTGAGCTTGACAATGTCGATATCGCGGCCCCGGCGCTCGTAGTGGTCGCGGGCAATGTTGACGAACTTGGTCGCTACCCGCAGGGCGCGGCTTTCGTCGTCCACAAAATTCCTGGGGCCGGCCACGCACATGCGGCACTTGCCCATGCCGGTGTCCAGCAGCTCGTAGACGTCCGCGCCGGACTCGGTCAAAATATCCTTGCCCACGATGCCGATGTCGGCCGCGCCATGTTCGACGTAGATGGCTAC
>ERZ857965.2679-NODE-2679-length-14537-cov-11.130990_pt1 | contig 14537 bp, 10 predicted proteins | sample MGYA00519758_ERZ857965 | MGnify/ENA primary metagenome ERZ857965 (study PRJEB31778, sample SAMEA3449381) | human gut metagenome | biome: human gut; feature: human-associated habitat; material: faeces | place: United Kingdom | collected 2010/2012 ... | reverse complement strand
GTATGGATTCTGGAGCAACTAAAACATTTAATTATACTGGAAAAACAGAGGAATATACAGTACCAAGAGATGGTTATTATTATATAGAAATGGCTGGTGCAACTGGAAATAATAATTATAATGATTATACTAAAGCTCATCCTGGCTATGCTGCTAAGACTAGTGGTTATATATATTTAAATGCAAATGAAAAGTTATATTTTAATGTTGGTGGTATGAAGAAGACATTTAATTGTTGTAGTAAACAAGGTGATAAATCTGGTAGTGGTGGTGCAACAGACGTTAGGGTTTATGGTAATAATATTAAGCCAAGTAAAAAGTATAGATATGTAAGAAATTATATCAATGGTTCATCAAAAAACTCATCAAGTCATTGGGTAGAAATAAAAGTTTATGATGAATCTGGTAATGTAATAAGTAATGGTAAAAGTGTTTCTTATAATGGAACAGGACCTCATTATGGAGGTACTGCTACTTCTCCAAATGCTGTAACTGATGGCAATACTACAAGTGCTAATTATTTTGGTTTAGCAGGTAGCAATGATTCTTATGTTGAGATTGATTTAGGATCGGAATATATTATTAGTAAAGTAGAGGTATGGCATTATTATGGTGATGGTAGGACGTATAATGATCAAAAGACTGAGTTATTAACTAGTGACAAAAAGACAAATTATGTTATATATACAAGTTCTGAAAATGGTACATATGCTGAGACAAGTAGTGGTAAGGCAATGAGTAATATTTATTTAACTAAAGATTTAACAAGTAGAATAATGGTAGCAGGAGGAGCAGGTGGAACGTATGAGGATAGTAGTGCTTCGAAAGGTGGTAATGCAAGTGGACTTTATTCTGAATATATTGCTTATCATACGAGTTATAAAGTTGCGAGTACAGCACAAACATCTGAAGGAGCAGCAAATTTAAATGGTGCAGCAGGCTCTTTTGGTTATGGTGGAACCAATTCTACTACTTATTATAATTCTGGTGGCGGAGGCTACTATGGTGGAGGGGCTGGCCCTGCTGGAGGAGGAGGCTCTTCATATATAAGTGGTTATGCTGGTGTAAACTCTGTTAAAGATTCTGGGACATTAACTCATACTGGAGAAACCTTACATTATAGTGGTAAATACTTTATTGGAGGACAAATTTCAACTTATTATAATACTGGAGATGGATATGCTAAAATTAGTTATGTTGATACAAAACCAAAAAGAAGAAATACTAAATTAAATGATGTTAGATATATAAAGAGTTGTGTTGGTTATAATACTGCTAATAATAATAATCACTGGACAGAAATACAAGTTATAAAAGATGGAGTAAATATTGCAAAAGGTAAGTCTGTAACAGGAACAGCAACAGCTGGTTCTAATCCTTATACTAGAATTACTGATGGTGATATAAGTCCTTCTAATTATGCTAATGTGTCTACTTCAAGTACTAATAATTGTGTAACTATTGATTTGAAAAAAAACTATGATTTGGATGAGGTGGCACTTTGGAATTATTTTGGAGATCCTAGGAGTTATTATAATAATAAAACTTATGTCTCTAAAGATAATAGTAATTGGACTGGGATTTTAAATGAAGCTAGTATAGAAACAAGTAATGGTCATAGAATAAATGCTTATACTAATACGTATAATGGTTATGTTTCTGATGGACTTGTTTTATGGTATGATGGTTATGCTAATACTGGGGCTGATAGAAATTATACTTCTACTACTTGGAAAGATTTAAGTGGTAAGGGTAATACTTCTACTCTTAGTGGACCTACTTGGTATGATAATTATTTATCTTTTGATGGCAGTAATGATTATGCTTATAAATCTAGTGGAGTAGTTTATAATATTTCTAAGTCTAATACAATTGAAGTTTTATATAAAATTGAAAAAATAGATACAAATTATCAAATGTTATTTAATACTCATAAAGATGGACAGTCAATAAATCAATATGGCGCACTTTGGCTTTTTAGTAATTATACTATGGGATATGAGTATGCAGATGGGTCAAGTAATTTTTCAGATAGTAGAATTAGCGTAACTTCTAATGATATTAATAAATTTATGTTACTTACTAGTACTCGTAATAATAGAACTTATAAATTATTTAATAAAAGTAATTTAATTAATGAAAAAGAGTTTTCATTTGATGCAAAAACTCCAGAAGCTTCTGTTTATGTAAGAGGACCCGAAAACTATTTTAAAGGGAAAATATATTCTATAAGAGTTTATAATAAGGCTTTAACTAATGAAGAAATTTATCATAATTATTTATATGATGTACAAAAATTTAATCTAGATTAGTATTTATTCATAATAAAATCACTTATGCTTTTTTAAGTGATTTTATTTTTTACCAAAGTATTCTAAGTAAGAAGATGAAAAATAAAACAATTTCTATAAATAGAAGTACAGCGTTTACGGTAATACAGAAAAACATAGTTATAAGTGCTTGATAAAAAATTATTAGGATCCAAAACCCTAGAAATCCCAAATAAAATCTACTAGTTCTTCTTCTATTTTTACAAGCGTTGCAGTTACAGAAAAAACTATGTTTCATATCAATCACCTAGTATAATATATGTAAAAAAAGTATTTTTGGTATTATTTCTTGTTTTCTTTTCTTATTTCTTTTATAATAATTATAAGAGTATGGAGGATTAAAAATATGGATATAAAAGATAGAATGATAAAAATAGAAAAACTTTTAGATAAGTATAATTATGAATATTATGTTTTAGACAAACCTTCAGTAAGTGATCAGGAATATGATAGACTTATGCAAGAATTAGTGAGTTTGGAAGAGAAGCATCCAGAGCTTAAATCTAAGACTTCTCCGACTATGAGAGTTGGTTCGGTAGTTTTATCTAATTTTGAAAAGGTTACTCATAAATTACCAATGTTATCTTTGGGAAATGTATTTAATGAAAGCGATATTATTAAGTTTGATGAAAGAATAAAAAAAGAAGGATATAATCCTGTTTATGTTTGTGAACTTAAGATAGATGGCCTTGCTATTAGTTTAGTTTATGAAAATGGGGTATTATTAAGAGGAGTAACTCGTGGTGATGGTAGAGTAGGAGAAGATATTACTCATAATGTTAAGACTATAAAATCTATTCCTTTAAAACTCACTAAAAATATTGATATAGATGTACGTGGAGAAATATATATAGATAAGAAGGAGTTCTTAAGAGTAAATGCCGAGAGACGAAAAGATGGTTTAGAAGAGTTTCAAAATTGTCGTAATTTAGCAAGTGGTAGTGTTAGACAACTTGATTCTAAGGTAGCTGCTTCTAGGAGACTTAATAATTTTACTTATCATTTACCTAATCCTATTGATTATGGTATATATAGGCATAGAGATGCTTTGGAGTTTATGGAAGAATTAGGATTTAGAGTTAATCCTAAAAGAAAGATATGTAATAATATAAAAGAAGTTTTAGATTTTATTGGTGAAATAACTGAAATAAGAGATGATTTACCTTATGATATTGATGGTATAGTAATAAAAGTTGATGATATAAAAATGCAAGAGAATTTAGGTTTTACTGCTAGGAGTCCTAAGTGGGCAACTGCTTATAAGTTTCCTGCTGAAAGAGTTACAACTAAGTTAACTGATATAGTGTTTACTGTTGGAAGAACTGGTAAAATAACCCCTAATGCGATGCTTGAGCCGGTAAGGGTTGCAGGATCTACTATTAGAAAAGCTACTCTTCATAATGAAGATTTTGTAATCAGTAAAGATATAAGAGTTGGAGATATTGTTGTTATTCAAAAGGCTGGAGATGTTATACCTGAGGTAGTGAAGGTTGATATTGATAGAAGATTAGAAGAATTGCCAAAATTTAGAATGATAGATAAATGCCCTGTGTGTAATACTCAACTTGTAAGAAAGGAAGAAGAAGCCAATCATTATTGTCCTAATCCTTTATGTGATGCTAGAAATATTGAAAAATTAATTCACTTTGCTCAAAGAAAGGCTATGAATATTGATGGACTTGGAGAAAGAATTATTGAAGATTATTATAATTTTGGTTATTTGAAGGATATACCTAGTATTTATGAACTTTATAAATATAAAGATGAACTTATGAGTTTAGAAGGTTTTGGTGAAAAGAAGGTTGATAATCTTTTAGAGGGAATTGAAAAGAGTAAAAAAAATTCTTTGGAACATTTATTGTTCGGCTTAGGAATAAGACATTTTGGAGAGAAGAGTGCACTTATTTTAGCTAAGAAGTTTAAAAATATAGATAATATTATAGCTGCTAGCTTTGATGAACTTATTGCTATAACAGATGTTGGAGATATAATGGCTAAGAGTATTACTGAATATTTTAGTAAAGATGAAAATATAAAGCTTATAAGTAAGTTAAAAGAGTTAGGCTTAAATATGAATTATTTAGGAAGAGATATAGTTTTAGATAATAATTTTAGTAATAAAAAGTTTGTTATAACTGGAACAATATCTGTGATGCCAAGAGATACTTTGAAGGAAGAAATATCTTTAAGAGGGGGAAATGTAACTGCTTCTGTATCTAAGAATACTGATGTTGTAATAGCAGGAGATAGTCCTGGAAGTAAGTATGATAAAGCTGTAAGTTTAGGAATTGAAATCTGGGATGAAGATAAATTATTAAAGCTTTTAGGAGGAAAAAATGAAAAATAAAGGATTTACTCTAGTTGAACTTATTTTAGTAGTAGTTATTTTAGGAATATTATCTGCTATTGTTATACCAGGCATTATGAAATCGTTAAATGAAAGTAGAAGAGATAGTGGAGAATCTATTGAAAAGATATTAAAAGAAAATTTAGAACTTTATAATATTGATCATAAAGACGATATTTGGTGTTCAGAAAATTCTAAAGATGATGGTCTTGAAAATGAACCTGGACCTAATACAAAATGCAAACAACCTGGAGATTCTATTATTGTTTCTGTTAGTGATTTATATAGCACTAATCCAGATATAGATATGGGTGAATGTTTACTTCAAGATTCTAATAGTTTAAAAATTACTAGGGATGATTCTGGTGATAAATTTAAATATAAAGTTAAGATCGTATGCGGCAAAGATATAGAAGATAGTAGTGGTAATAAGATAATTGAAAATAGGGATACTGCTAAAAATATTTATTATGAAACTAAGGAATAAAATTTAAGAAAAAAATAGGCTCTAATTAGAGTCTATTAATTTTGCTTGAACAACTAGTCTGTGATTAGCATCAATATAACAGGTTGAAAGAGTAATAATTTTATCATTTGTATTTATTGTAACACCAAAATTTTTTATACTTCTTTTTAGTGATTTATTTAAATACTCTTGATATTTATCTTTTGTGTCAAAACTTATATGTAAGTAATCATTTGTTTTTTCTATTGTGTAAACACTAAAGACTTGAAAACTAAGTCGTTCTTTAGTTGTGTCGAAGGTAATTGTTTGTTTTGCTTTGTCTTTTAACCAATCATCATTTAGTACGTCTTTTAAGGTACTATAACTAGTGTTTCTTTTATAGGTATGACCATATATAATGGTGTTAGTACTAAGATCTGGAAATAAGTTTTTGTGATCAGCAAATACCCAGCCAAGAGAATTATATTCTTTATCAAATCCGTGAGTTAAATAGTAAGTATTATCACTACTTTGAACGATTGGCATGTTTATTTTAGTTCCAGGAACATAAAGCCATGCTATTGTATCACTGTTTTCATTTTTTAATTTTGAAAAATCACGGTGTATATTTGTTTTTTCTTCTGTCGCTGTTTCAGTTTCTTGTTTTTTCAAGCTTTCTGCTATTTCTTTAGCTTGTTTTTGCTGACTTGCTAAAAGTTCTTGTTCTCTTATTTGTGCTTCTCTAGCATCTCTTTTTTGATCAAATATGTACTTAATTCCATATCCTCCTCCTATTAAAAGGAGAATCGCTAATAAGTTAATGCATAATACTAATTTTTTATTTGTTTTTTTCTTAACTATTTTATTTCTATTATTATTGTCGTTGATGTAGTTAAAAAAGTCATTAAAACTGTTATTAATATTACCACCTCCTTATACTATAAGCTAAGTATATAACATTTTTTAGTAAAAGTAAATGAAATTTCAGGGCAAAATTGTTCTTTTGATAAATAAAATAGTGCAACTGATAAGATTTTTGTTTTTATTAGAAAATTGTTGTGAAGTTTTCTAAAGAAAGTACAAAAAAACTAGTAAAATTTTAATATAGACTAGTAATTTTTTAAAAAAGGGTATAAAATATATATATATATAAAATAAAGATAAGGAGGTTGTTTATGAACTGGCAAGAGTTAAAAGAACATTTAATTATGATAAATAAAAATTATAATGATTCTGTAAATAAAAAAGATAAGCAATCCTTATTTTATTTTGAACAGATGAGTCTTTTGATGTATAACGAATTATGTAATGAAGTTTCAGAACAAGGTTTATTACAAGCCTTAACTAATAATTCTTTTAAGAAAAATATAATAATTATTTATGATAATATGGCTAAGTATTCAAAAAAAGTATGTGATAATGCTATAAAGTCATTTAATGAGCTTGTTAAGATTAGTGCCTCTAATAGATATGTGGATTTAAATAATTTGAATAGTTTGTATAGTAATTTTAAACAAGAGTTAATGCAAAATATGGGAATACGAAACAAGATAGAAGCTTTGGTAAATGCTAATACTGATGCTTATAAGGGACAAATATTTTCTAGTTGTGGTGTTGATTCTAAAGAAAATGTAAATTTTATTATTGATAGATATAATAGTATTTTTAAGGAAGAATTAATAAAGAATATTCATAGTAAACGTGATTTATTACTTAATCTTTATAGAGAGTTTATTGATAGTATATTAAATGACTTATATGATCAACGCGATTTGGTAAAGAATAAGAATTTAAAACTTATAATTAATACTTCTTATACTTATTTAAAAGAATGTGAATATATAAATATTGATAAATATGCTAATGCTAATGCTAAATTTATTGATGAATCTTTTTATAATATTGAAAAGATATTGTATGAGAAATTAGGAATAAGAAAAAATAATATTAGTAATTTAAATCCTGTTAAAGATTATTTGTTAGGTTTTAATAATACTATAAGGGTAAAGACTAAAAATATATTTGATGAAATGAATTTAATAGTTACTTTAGATAAAGATGAAATAAATGAAAAGATTAAAGAGTTTAATGATTTAATTACTCATGTTTATGAAATGAAACTTATTTTTGATAAGCAATTTATGGAATATAAAAAAGAGTTTAATTTGCTTTCTAAAGACAGTGATAAGTTTGATGATTTGTTTAATAAAGAGTGTCAAAGACTTACTGAGGGTATTAAAACAAATATTTCTAATATTTTTAGGGATAATATTAAAATATATAATGATGTTGTTTATAAAACGTTGTTATTGAAGTCAAGGGTATATGAATATAATTATGTACTTACTTATGACAAAGTAAAAGATTTACTTATAAAATAAATCTTTAATAGTATGGGTAATAAGCTCCAGGTCCATAATAAGGTCCGTAATAAGGTGGTCTAGGACGAGTTGCGCCAAATATAAGTGGAGATGATACAAATCCTAAGGCGAATGGTAAGAGGAATCCTCCGCCGAATGGTCTATTTCCTCCATTCATCGGAGGTCTAGGACGTCCTCCTCCAGAGAACTGCCTACTATTATTGGGATAAGTATTATAGTAATACATATTTTGAGGATAAGATGACATAATATTATTATAAGGCATAGCATAAACTCCTTTCTGGTATATGGTATGCAAATAACTATTTAGAGGTGAAAAAATGGAAGAAAAAATAAAAACTTTAGCAAAAACAATTGTTAATCATTCAATTAAGGTTGAAGAAGGAGAAAATGTTAAGATAAGTTGTGAAACTATGGAACCCATGCATTTGGTTAAAGAATTAGTTAAGTTAATTAATGAAAAAAAGGCTTGTGTTGATGTGTCTTTCTTTGATCCAATTTTAAAAGCTGAGATTAATAAAGGCACTACTGATAAGAAGATAGAGCTTTTAAAGGAAATTGAAGAGTTTGAGGTAACTAAGTTTGATAGTTTTATAAGGATTTATTGTAATCAAGGTGATTATGTTGATAGTGTTGTTCCAGAAGATAAAACCAAGAAAATAGGAGATGCTTTGAAGAAATATAGAGATATAAGGGCAAATGAAAAGAAATGGGTATTATTAAATTATCCTTCTAAAGTGGATAGTCAAAAAGCTAAAATGTCTCCGGAAGAATTTTTTGATTTTTCTTTTGATGCTATGTGTTATGATTATGAGCAAATGAGTAAGGATTTGAAACCTTTAAAGGAATTAATGGAAAAGACTGATAAAGTAAGGCTTACTGGGAAAGATACAGATATTACTTTTTCAATAAAAGATATTCCTGCTATACCTTGTTCTGGAGAATGTAATATTCCTGATGGTGAGTGTTATACTGCTCCAGTAAAAGATAGTATAAATGGTGTCATTAAGTATAATACACCAAGTCCTTATAGAGGTAATGTTTATCATGGTGTTACTTTAACGTTTGAAAATGGTAAGATAATAAATGCTACTTGTGATGAGGATAATAAGACTTTAAATGAAATATTTGATACTGATGAAGGAGCTAGATATGTTGGAGAATTTTCTATTGGAACTAATCCAAATATAAGGTATCCAATGGGAGATATATTATTTGATGAGAAGATAATAGGAAGTATTCATTTTACACCTGGAGCTTGCTATAAGGATGCTTACAATGGTAATAGTAGTGCTATTCATTGGGATATGGTTTTAATCCAAAGAGAAGATTTTGGCGGAGGAAATATATATTTTGATGATAAATTAATAAGAGAAAATGGAATATTTGTTATAGATGAGTTAAAGCATCTTAATAAATAGCATTTTCTTTTTTTTTTAAATATTGTATAATAAATATGACATGATAAAGCAAATGTAAATATATGTGAGATATAAAAATAAATCTTAATAATTATCAAAGTATAAAAAATAAAAGTTAAAACTATAGAGGTAAGTGGATATGAAATTTAAATTGATAATGATTTCTATGATAAGTATAAGGTAATTAAAATGGTGTATGTTATGAAAAAACTTAAAATTTTATTAATTAGTTTGTTTTTTATGTTTGCATTTTCTACTAGTTGTTTTGCATATAATGAGGCACCTGTAGATATAACAAATATGGATATTTATGAGATTCAAGATGCTATTGATGATGGATATTTAACCTATGAGACATTGGTAAAGTTATATTTAGATAGAATAAATGTATATGATAAGACTTATAATGCTATTATTACTGTGAATAAAAATGCGGTAAAAGAAGCTAGAAAGTGTGATGAAATATATAAGAAAAATGGACGAAGTTCAGATCTTTTTTGTATTCCAATTATAGTTAAGGATAATATTGATGTTAAGGGAATGCCTACTACTGTAGGTACTAAGGCTTTGAGTGACTCTTATCCTAAAAAAGATGCTAAAGTAATTGAATTGCTTAGAAAAAAAGGAATGATTGTTTTAGCTAAGACCAATATGAGTGAGTTTGCTCTTAAAGCTGATAGTTCAGAAAGTTCTTATGGGACAGTTAGAAATGCTTATAATAAAGATTATTCCAGTTATGGTTCTTCAGGAGGTAGTGCTGTTGGAGTTGCTTTGGGTTATGCTCCAGTTGGAATTGGTACGGATACAAATTCTTCTTTAAGGGTTCCTGCGGCCGCTAATAATGTTGTTGGATTTAGATCTACTTTTGATTCAATTGATAACACTGGAGTAGTTGCTTATGATATAACTCGCGATGTAGTAGGGCCAATTACTAAGACTGTAAGAGAAAATGCTTTAGTACTTGAAGGCATAGCCAATAAAAGGACCAGTACTTATTCTAAAATTAATAATAAAACTTTAAAAAATAAGAAAATTTTAGTATTAAATCAATTTGCTTATGGTGATGAAAGTATTAAATCTTCAGCTACTGAGGAAACAAATAAGGAAATTCAAAAATTATTTAATAAGGCTTTAAATAAAATGAAAAAAGATGGTGCTAAGATAATACATATAAATAATTTTTATTCAAAAGATTATCAGAAACTTACTAATAAGACACTTGGAGGGTGGACTATGTGTTCGTCTTTTAGTGATTATATAAAGAATACTTCAAGCAAAATAAAAAGTTTTAAGGATTTAGTTTCCTCTAAAAAAACTTTTTATAATTTATCAGATTATGTTTCAGATTGTTCTAGATCTTTAAGTGAATTAGATGAAAAAAAGGCTTTAAAAGAAAATTTAGATGAATATGTAAGATCAATAATTAAAAAGTATGATGCTGATGTAATAGTTTATCCAACTGTAAAGAATAAATTATTGAAATTAGATGATGATAAAGAATTTTATTCTCCTAGTTATACTATTGCTCCTATGTTAGGGTATCCTGCCATTTCAATTCCTTTAGGGTTTGATAGTGATAATCTTCCATATGGAATAGAATTTGTAACTGTTAAAAATAAAGAAAAAAGATTATATAATATAACCTCAAGATTTGAGAAAATAAATAATATTAGTCGTGCTAATAAAAATGCCCCATCTTTATATACAGTATATGATGAAGTAGAAAATTTAAGATTGCTATATGAGGAGAATAAAAATAGAAAAGATCTAAGCCCTAAAGAACAAAAATTAATAAATGAAATGAAAGCCTTTTTTATAAATTATAACAATTATGATGATAAAAGCAAAACTGCCGAAGGCCTTTACAAAAAATATCAGAAACTATTAAAAAAGAGTTTGAGTAGAGATGCTGTTAATTATGATACAAATTATAAATCTTATACTTTATATACAGCAATAAGTATTGGTATAGGGTTATTAGTTGTTGTAGCTGTTGTTATGTTTAAACGTTTTAAAAAAAATACCCTAGTAGAAAAAATTAATGAAACAGAAGAAGAAATAGAAATTTTATAATTAGAGAGTATTTTCCTCTTTTTTGTTTATAATACTAATGGTGATTATATGGCATATTTTACCATGATATTTAGAACATTCTTTTTTTATATATTTATAGTGTTTGCATACAGATTAATGGGAAAAAGAGAGGTTGGTCAACTTGGAATAATTGATCTTATTGTTTCTGTTTTAATTGCAGAACTAGTTGCAATAAGTTTAGATAATACTGAAATGAGTATTTTTATGACTATAATTCCTATAATTCTGTTAGTTTTATGTCAGATAGGAATGGCTTTTCTTTCGTTAAATAGAAAGGAAATAAGAGAGGTATTTGAGGGAAAACCTTCGGTAATTATAAATAATGGTAAAATACAAATAAAAGAAATGATTAAACAAAGATATAATTTAGATGATTTGCTAACTCAATTAAGGGAACAAAATTTTAAGAGTATAAGTGAAGTTGATTATGCTATATTAGAAACAAGTGGTAAGTTATCAGTATTTAAGAAAGAAAGAAAGAAAAAAGTTAGTTTTCCTTTACCAATTATAGTTGAAGGAAGAATAGAATATGATAGTTTAAAACTACTTGATAAGGATGTTAACTGGTTATTTAATAATATAAATACTGATTTAGATAATGTTTTTTATGGTTTTTATAAAGAAGGAAGTATTTATATAATAAAAAATGATGATATTGAAAGGGATGTTAAGGAGTAGTATTTATTTTGACTGCTACGAAAAATTAGTTCAGGTCACGTACTTTAAGTCGTGGTTGTTGACAAAGACTTAATAATTATATATAATTTTTATATAAACGTTGATTGGAAGAGTAATATTAAATTCTTTGTAGAGAGTTAGTGTATGGTGAAAACTAATAAGTTATTTAATATGAAAGACACCAGGAGTGCTTGAGGAATTACAGTAGAACAAGCCGGTTTTATACCGTTATATATAAAGAGTGATTATAGAAATATAATAACTAGGGTGGTACCGCGGATTAACAGTTATTCGTCCCTTGTGGATAGTAACTGTTTTTTTATTTTAAAGGAGGAAATATAATGAAAAAGATATTTAATAATGAACTTAATCTTGAAATGAAAGGTGAAATTGTGCATCTTTATGGTTGGGTTCAAAAAAATAGAAATTTGGGAGGACTTGTATTTATAGATTTACGTGATAGAAGTGGTATAGTTCAATTAGTTGTAAGACCAGAAAGTGAATTTTATACTGAGGCGGAATCTTTAAAAAGTGAATATGTAATCGAAGTTATTGGAAAAGTTGTTGAAAGAGAAAGTAAGAATAGTAATTTGCTAACTGGAGATATAGAGGTTGAAGTAGAAAAGCTTGTAGTACTTAATAAAAGTTTAGATTTACCATTTACTATTGATGATAATACTACAGCTTTAGAAGAAACTAGACTTAAATATCGTTATCTTGATATAAGAAGAAACGAAATAAAAGATAAGTTAATTTTAAGAAATAATGTTATGATGGCTTGCCGTGAATATTTGTCTAAACTTGGATTTATTGAGGTTGAAACACCAGTATTATGTAAATCAACACCAGAAGGTGCTAGAGACTTTTTGGTTCCTTCAAGACAAAACAAGGGAAAGTTTTATGCTTTACCACAATCTCCACAGCTATTTAAACAATTGTTAATGGTCGGAGGAATTGAAAGATATTATCAATTTTCAAAATGTTTTAGAGATGAAGATTTAAGGGCAGATAGACAACCTGAATTTACTCAATTAGATATGGAACTTAGTTTTGTATCTGAGGATGATATAATGACTATTAATGAAGGCCTAATCGCTCACATTTTTAAGAAAGTTAAAGATATAGATATAAAATTACCTCTTATGAGAATGAAATATGATGATGCTATAAGAGATTATGGTTCTGATAAACCAGATCTTAGATTTGGTATGAAAATAAGAGAAATTACTGATTTGTTTAAGAATTCTAATTTTGAGTTATTTAAAAATTCAGAAATAGTTAATTGTTTAGTAGTCAAGGAAAGCGCTCCGAAGTATTCTAGGAAATCACTTGATGAACTTAGTAATTTTGTAAAAAAATATGGCTTAGGAGGACTTGCTTATTTAAAAATTGGTAATGAAATAACTGGTAGTATTGCTAAGGTACTTAGTGATGAAGAAAAGAATACTTTAAAAGAAGAATTAAAGTTAGAAAATGATGATTTAGTATTATTTGGATGTGGAGCATATAATAAAGTAAAACAGGCTTTAGGGGCTTTAAGATCTAGACTTGGAAAGGATTTGAATTTATATAAAGATAGTGATTATTCTCTTCTTTGGGTAGTAGATTTTCCTTCGTTTGAATATAGTGAAGAAGAAAATAGATATGTATCTTGTCATCATCCATTTACTATGCCTAAAGATGAAGATGTAGATAAATTGTTAACAGATAAAGCAAATTGTTATTCTAAGGCATATGATATGGTAATTAATGGTTATGAAGCTGGGGGAGGCTCTATTCGTATTCATGATGAAAAAGTTCAAGAAAAAATGTTTAAGGCTTTGGAACTTAGTGATGAAGATATAGAAGAAAAATTTGGTTTCTTTACAAGAGCTTTGAAATATGGGACTCCTCCTCATGGTGGACTTGCTTATGGTCTAGAGAGATTAATCATGGTTTTAAGTCAAACTGATAATATTAGGGATGTAATAGCATTTCCAAAAACTACAAGTGGAAGTTGTTTGATGAGTGAAGCTCCAAATGTTGTTTACGAGGAACAATTACAAGAATTGGGTATAACTTTATCAGAAAAATAGAATAATTAAGAGAGATTTAAATGCATAATCCCTCTTTTTTTACAGTTTAGCACTAATTTTTTTAATTCTTTAAATTTTATAATATAATAATTATCGCCAAAGGGGGTTGCATATTATGAAATTTAATAAGAAAGAGACTAATAATTTTGAATATACAATCTTTGGGATTGATTTATTTATAGTTTATGTGTATAAAGTTTTACAAAAAATGAAAAAAACTAAGAAAAATAAAAATAACTCTTTATTTTTTTAAAAAACGTGATATAATTAATATTGTCATGGTTCCTTAGCTCAGTTGGTAGAGCAACAGACTCTTAATCTGTGGGTCCAGGGTTCGAGCCCCTGAGGGATCACCAATATTGATTATTACCCTTGTGTATCAAGGGTTTTGTTATGTTTAGATGGTTCGAAACACACTGCCAAACACACTTTTATAAATTATTTAATATTATTTTTACAATAAATATAATTTTATACTATGAATTACTACTTGAAAAAGTAGTATTTTTGTTATAAAATTAAAGTATAAATAATACTAAGGAGGACGTAGTAATATGAAAAAAATACAAAAACAAGATAGCAAACATTCGTTCGGGGGGGGGGTATCTTTATAATAAAACAAATATAAAATATATAGTAAGTCTAAGCATAGTATTAATAGGAATAATATCACTTATAAGTGGGACAAGTTATGCAATATTAAAAGGAAACACAAGTGATACAAAAGAGCAAGTTATAAAAACGGGTAAAATAGAATTAACTTTAA